>Ga0233425_10000228_pt1 | contig 148542 bp, 139 predicted proteins | sample Watercolumn_Towu_2_FD_181712 | JGI IMG/M metagenome (GOLD analysis project Ga0233425, IMG submission 181712) | Freshwater microbial communities from Lake Towuti, South Sulawesi, Indonesia - Watercolumn_Towuti2014_140_MG | ecosystem: Environmental > Aquatic > Freshwater > Lake | place...
AAGTACATCGGAACAAACAACTTTGGTCAGTATTCAAATCTTAATCCTGGAGAATATACTCTTCGCCTGAAAGGTTCCAATAATGACGGCATCTGGAATGAAGAAGGTATTTCTATCAAAATATCAATAGCACCTCCCGGGTGATTATCAGTTTTAAGGGATTAATAGAAATAGCTGTTTTTGTGTATTATTGCAAAATCATTGATAATGTGAAATATCTATTCAGGTTTTGCATGATAGATGTCTGTTCCTTGTGACTGTTAATACATACTGAATTAAAAACACCCGATTTTATGATTATTTAATGTGTTTACTTTGGTTTTATATGTTAGCTGAACAAGCAAAAATAATTAACAATTATAATATTAAAGGGAAATATTATCGCGTAGATTTTATGTGTGAAAAGGTTTCTGGTTTTGTCAAACCAGGACAATTTGTACATGTTCAAATTAAAAACATGGGAGACAGGCTGTTCAGAAGGCCATTTAGTGTATTTAATGTGCCTGATGATGGTATACTTTCAATAGTTTATAAAGTTGTAGGATATGGAACAAACGTTTTGTCTGAATTAAAAAATGGAGAAATATGTAATATTCTCGGACCTCTCGGTAATAGTTACAGCATTCCTAAAGATAATGAAACTCCAATTATAATTGCCGGTGGATACGGGGCCGCTTCGATATATTTGTTGGCAAAAAATTCCCCGATAAAAGGGAAAGTACTCCTGGGAGCTAAAAATAAAGACGCCCTTATTTTATGCGATGAATTTAAGGTATTAGGGTTTGATGTAGAAGTGGCTACAGACGACGGAAGCTACGGCTATCACGGATTTGTAACTGATTTGCTTTTCCCTTACTTACAAAACGCAAGAAATAGAATTTATGGATGCGGTCCTAATCCAATGATGTACACAGTAACTAAAATGTTAAGTAATACATCCAAAATAGCTGAGTTAAGTCTGGATGAAAATATGTGCTGCGGAGTCGGAGCTTGTTTTGGCTGTATGATAAAGGTAGTTGCTAACAATGGTAGAGGTTGGGAATACAAGAGGTCATGCAAGGAAGGACCAATATTTAAGTCAAATGAAATTTATATAGATTTTTAATTTTAGATTTCTGATGTATGATTGAAATGAAAAAATATTAACTTGAAATTAAAGTGAGAACATCAAAGAGAGTTTTAGAATAGTTCTAGTAAAATCTTAAATCAACAATCATAAATCATAAATTAAAACATGGCTGATTTAACGACAAATTTAGGGAAGTTAGTACTAAAGAATCCAGTAATGACTGCTTCCGGTACTTTTGGATACGGAGAAGAGTACGCGAAATTCTATCCTTTAAAACAGCCTGGCGCAGTCATAGTCAAAGGTGTTTCGCCGTTTCAGTGTGATGGAAATCCAATGCCACGGATATGCGAGACATCGAGTGGAATGCTTAATGCTATAGGTTTGCAGAATCCAGGCGTTGAAAATTTTATAAACAACTCTGAATATTTGCCATTTCTCAGAAAAGAGGAAGCTGTTGTCATAGTAAACATCTGGGGCAGATCGGTGGAAGATTACTGCGTTGTTGCGGAAAAACTTGATGGATTAGCAGGAATTGCTGCACTTGAGTTAAACATTTCATGTCCCAACATAAAAGAGGGCGGAATTGCTTTCGGAACAAATCCTAAGTTAGCTGCAGAAGTTGTTTCTTCAGTAAGAAAAAAGACAAAACTTCCATTGATTACCAAGCTGAGCCCAAATGTAACAAAAGTATCTGAGTTCGCAAAGCTTGTAGTAAACGAAGGGTCGGATATGATTTCTCTTATAAACACATATCCCGGAATGGCCATTGATATAGAGACTAGGAAGCCCAGGGTAGCTAATATTACAGGCGGTCTTAGCGGGCCTGCTATAAAGCCTATAGCTATAAAAATGGTTTATGAGACTGCAAATGCTGTCAATGTGCCGATAATCGGAATGGGCGGAATTTTTACAGCTACAGACGCGATAGAATTCTTCCTTGCCGGAGCTGATGCTGTTGCTATAGGTACCGCTAACTTTATTGATCCTATGGCACCGATAACAATCATCTCAGGAATAAATGAATACCTAGACTCTCACGGATACTCAAGTATAAAAGAATTGGTTGGAAATCTGGCTATGTAACCTTTGCCTAAGTTGTCAAGTTGAGCAGATAAAACTGTTGCTAGTACATGTTTAAAGAACGAATGAAAGGGAATATGAAAGAGTTGGCTTTAACTGAAAATATTGAATCAAAAATCCTCACAAGAATCTGAAAACTTGAGATCACAAAATGTGATCTTAAAAACAACAGGGGGGCAAGCGTCGAAAATATCTTCCATACGCCTTCATCAAGCAGGGAGTAGCTATGCTTTCAACAGTTCTTAAAAGTGAGAAAGCTATTCAAGTCAACATAATGATCATGCGTGCTTTTGTCGGAATAAGAAAAATAGTCTCTACTCATACCGAACTTGCCAAAAAGACTTCCGATCTTTAATTAGTTTAAGCCCAAGCTTTCTCGATGATTTGCAGGTGATAAAGATGTCGATATAATTGCCACCCTGTTCAGCGGTAATTTGATCATTGGTTTTCCAAAGAATCAAGCTAAAGTGTTCAGGATAGATGTGGACATAAAATAACTCCGAGTTTTTATCTATCCTATTCTGTCAAGTTGGAGAATCCCGGAGTTATTTTTTGATGCTAATTAAGGAAAACAAAAAAGAATTATGTTTAACTTTCTTTTAGTTCTAAGGTTTGAGCCAATCACTTTGTGGCTTTACAATTAATCTTGCATTATTATAAGCCATTCTTAGTGTCAAGCAAGTTCGAGCCGTATATGTGTTGGAAGGAAGTTTTTGTACTACTAAAGCCAGATCAGGATTAGAAGAACCGGCAGTTAAACATAGGGGAAGAAGTAATTGGATTTTACCATCATAATATTGAGGAACAGCAAGTTTATAATTTGTTCTTACTTTTTTCTTAATCTCATCTATAGAACCAGTAAGCAATCTGAGCAATTCTGGATTTCCAGCACCTTGGAGATGTTTAGGAAATCTTTCAATGTTATCTTCAATGATATGGTCTATTTGCGGTATTAATTCATATTTAGGATTAAAAATTAAAAGCTCAGGATTAGCAAAGTAATCTGCTGTATCAGGTAAATTTCCAGAAAAATGCCTTAAAAGCAAATTATCGCTTTTCTTTAAGAAACCTTTAAAAAAATATGGAGTTGTATGATTAGAAGGCTTTATTCTATTATATTCTTCAAAATATGCAAAAATATCCTCTAAGTTGTTAGTTACTAGTCCCGTATTAAAACAGGCTGACTTATTATCTGAAGTAAATGCTATTTTTTTCTCTATTTGTAATTTCTTAAAAGTAAAAATTAGATAGTTTTTTAAAATAGAATATTTTTTAGGAACTTCATTAGAAAAACTCCAATCCTCTTTTGCAGCAAGTGATTCGGCTAAAAAACTAATATCACTATCGTATGCTGGGAAAAATGCAAAATCAAACAATGGATTTTTTAATGGATTTTTCACTGTAGTTAAAAATAAGAGCTGTCAACTAAAACGGACAGCTCTTTCTGTATATACTTAATCTCTTTACAGTGTTGCAGATAGACCTACAACTGTCTCTTGTTATGTTATTAAAAATCTTTATTGATATTTTAAAAGTATAGCTTGATTGTTTAGAAAAACAAATTAAAAACGCAAAAAAGAGTAAATAATAATATTTTACGTGAAAGAAACGCCTTGCATACTATTTACGAGCAACCTACGGAAGCCCATACGCAAGGACTTACTTTTTTTTATAAAGCACGCCCTGATAGTTCCTTTTGTTATAGCTCTAGCCAACCGCTGGAAGGGAACACTATAAACAACTATCATAGGTTTTATCGCTTAGTTCTACTATATATAATAACTCAATGCATTTCAAACATTTTGGTTCAATTTTAAAAAGTTCAAATCTTTGTATCGCAAATTGCTACCTCAAGTACCAGGGGGCATTTTTTTCCAACTGGTTACAACCCTACATTGTCTACAGGTCTTTTCAGAATAACCCTTTGCCTTGGCTTTTTATTGATCCACTCTGCAGTCCCTTTGTACCAGATTTCCTTTGGATAGTTAAGTTTGCAAAACTCGACCAAAGCATAGAACATTTTCAAACAGTCAAAATAGTCATGTTTGCGGCCTTGATGAGTCCAGTTTTCGTATTCATCGCCGAATTTCTTTGAATTATCCTGCCGATACGCCAACAGATGTTCGTAGAGCTCTTCCGGCAAGTCCTTGGCTAGATGAAGATAATTATTGTCCTTCTTGTTTTGGCTATGAATGTAATAAAACACTTCCGTCCTGAAAATCCTTTCCTTCACAAGCAGGAGTTTGCCGGTACCTCTTTCGATTCTCTTTGCCTGCCGGTTATTTCCTTTATACGTCCAGAGATTTGAGATTGTCTGGGCAAATTTCTGAATTTCAAGCGTTCTGTAGCCACCTTCGTCCTGTACCCCAGCAATAAGCTTCCTGCCAAAAAATGTGCTTCCGATTTCAGTTCTTATGTTTTCTAGAGATGTTTCATGTTTTGCTTTAAGAATGTGAACATTTGCATTACGGTCTATAGCTCCAATTATGTAATAAACTTTATCATTCTGAGTGTCCCCGGCTATAAAACATTCCTTCGAACTCCTGATAAGGTAAATCTTCATGGTAAGTATGCTGTTTAAGCTTTTCTAAACTTGACTCAAAATGTTCTGATTTTCATCAAGCTCTCATTGCAAATTGTGTACATCGCAGCTCCGCATGGTAAGCTGTCCACACCATTTGCAGCGCAAGTGCCAGTACCCCTAATAACCCTTTAAAAATTCTTTCCATATTTCACCACTTTTCTCAATCGGCGAACACACCTTAAAAAGCATCGACTCGTTAAAAGACCTTGCTCTCTTTCGTATATCTTTAAATAATTTCAATTTGAAAATAGAGTATCCCGTGAGTATTCTTCAAAGACGGATAATTTTGGAATGAATTTTCAACAACAATTAGATTATTATTCATTATTTGGAAGATTATTTATGAAACTGGTACTGGTTGTAATGGCGGCGGGAATGGGTAGCCGTTATGGCGGACTTAAACAGATAGATTCTATTGGCCCGAATAACGAATCAATAATGGATTATTCCGTCTATGATGCGGCAAGAACAGGTTTCAGTAAAGTCATTTTTATTATCAGGCGTGACATAGAAAATGAGTTTAAAAGTGTAATAAGCAGCAAATATAAAAATATAATTCCGGTGGAGTATGCGTTTCAGGAAATAACATCTCTGCCGTTAGGATATTCATGTCCGACTGATAGGAAAAAGCCGTGGGGCACGGGCCATGCCGTTTTGATGGCTAAGGATATTGTTAAGGAAACCTTTGCTGCTATAAATGCTGATGATTTTTACGGGAGGAAAGCATTTGAACTTATTTTTAATTATTTAAGTAGCGCAAAAGATGAGAAGTATCTTGACTATAGTATGGTTGGGTTCCTGTTAAAGAATACTTTATCTGAACATGGATATGTTTCCAGGGGCGTGTGTCGGTGTGATGTTTCGGGAATGCTTGAAAATGTGGTAGAAATACTGCACATAGAACGTGATAATGGCAGAGCAAAATATCTGGACGGAAATGGAAATTATAAGAAATTGACAGGCAGTGAAATTGTGTCAATGAATATGTGGGGGTTTACTCCATCTATTTTTATGCACTTAGAAAAAATGTTTATTGAATTTCTAGAAAATAATATTAGTGATGTAAAGGCTGAATTTTATATCCCAAGCGTAGTAGATTCTTTAATCAAAAATAGAAAAGCGAAAGTTAAGGTTCTAAAAACTTCTGAGCATTGGTTTGGAATTACCTACAAAGAGGATAAGCCTAATGTTGTTTTAGCAGTAAGAAAACTTATAGAAAAAGGTTTTTATCCTGAAAAGTTATTTTAATTAAGATATGAAAGTTTTAATTACAGGTGGTGCAGGTTTTATAGGCAGTCATATCGCGGAAGCTTTTCAAAATAAAGCTGAAGTAGTAGTTCTTGATAACTTGCGTACAGGAAATCAAAATAACCTTGAAGGGCTGAATGTTACCTTTGTGAATGGAGATATAAGAGAGAGGGATATAGTAAAATCTTGCATGAAAAGAGTTGACTGTGTTTTTCATCTCGCTGCAATAGTTAGTGCCCCTGAATCAATGCTTAATCTGACTGAATGCATAGAAATTAATAATAAAGGCTCTCTGATAGTTTTGGAAGAAGCTGCTAAAGCTGGAGTTAAAAAGCTTTGTTATAGCAGTTCCAGCGCAATTTACGGTGACAGTCCAGCATCTCCCCAATTAGAAACCATGTTGCCCGCTCCCAAAAGCCCATATGCTGTGAGTAAGTTGGATGGTGAATATTACTGCAAAATTTTTATGGAGACAAAAAAGCTGCCGACAATTTCTCTTAGATATTTTAATGTGTTTGGACCACGACAGAATTTAAATAGTGCATATGCGGCGGCTATCCCTATCTTTATTTCTAAGTCGCTTAGGAATGAGAATATTCCTATATATGGAGACGGGGAACAAACAAGAGACTTTATTTATGTCAAAGATATTGTTAAAGCTAATATTTATTTTTTTCAAAATAATTATACCGGGGTTTATAATGTTGGGTATGGTCAAAAAATTACCATAAATGATCTTGCGTCTAAAATTAGAATAGCAACCAATTCTTCTTCTAAGGTTCGATACTTACCTGAAAGGAAAGGAGACGTAAAGCATTCTTTAGCTTCAATAAAAAAGCTTCTTTCTACTGGATTTAGAGCAAGTAGTGATTTTGATTCTGGATTGGAAGATACAATATCGTTTTTTGCTTTAGAATAAGCTTTATTAAGCTGAAACCTGAATGTTAGTTTCGTTAATAGTTTCCTTACCAGTTTGCTTTTCTGATATTTACAGCTCAGCAGTAAAACAAAAGTTAAAAAACTGATTCCTCTCCTAAACAACCACTGAATTCGATGTAATATTATACACTGAAATTATACTCGGAAGTTGTCGATTTTGGCAATGTTTTTAACACATTTGTTCATCAGGGAAATAAATCAGATGGCCGCATGAATCACAGCAGGTGACTTGTCCTTTTTTAGCATTATTAACCATCTGTGGAGTAAGTTTCAAATGACAAAAACCACAAGTATTATTATGAATGCGTACAAGCGGTTCTCCATCTCTTTTAATTAATCTGTTATATATAGAAAGGACTTCCGGATCAAGTCTTTCAAGAATTGGGTTTCTAGCCTGTATTGCTTTTTCTATTTCTGCCTGCAATACTTTCTCCATTTCTTCAAGGTCTTTAATACTTTCCCTAGCATCATCTTCCGTATTTTTGAGAGATTTTTCAGCTGCTAACAAAGCCTTCTTATCTATATCCAGTTGTTCAAAATAACCCAATTGCTTAGATTCCAAACTGCTAATAAAAGATTTTTGAGAGGCTATTTCATTTAGGAAGGCTTTGTATTCATCATTTTTCTTAATCATTGCTGATTTCTGCTGTATATCATTAATCTTAGCATTAATACTATCAATCTTTATTTCCAGAGACTTAATTTCCTTTTCTGTTCCCATCATTTTCTCTTTGGCTTTGGCAACTTTTTCTTTTCCCACTTCTATCCCGGAAATTATTTCTTTTTTCTCGTCGGGAATATCTTTTAACCTGCGGTTCATACGTTTTGTTTTCATATCCATAGCTTGTAACTCAAGGATATTTTTAATCCAAATTTTCATTCCTACCTCTTATAAAATCCTTGCAATATCTCTTATAACAATTCAGGCTGAGTATTACCATTTGCCAATATATTCGAAGGAAGTACGGCGTCTAACAATTTATAAGTCTTATTTGTAGCTACCCTCCCCTGCCTTGTTCTCATTATATATCCTTCCTGTATAAGAAATGGTTCATAAACCTCTTCAATAGTCCCATCTTCTTCCCCTACGGAAACAGCTATATTTTTAACACCAACAGCTATACCGTTAAATTTATATACAAGAGCGTCCAATATCCTTTTGTCCATTTCATCAAGCCCATTTTCATCTATATCTAACATATTCAATGCATCTGATGCTGTTTTTGCCGTGATTTTATTATTGGCCTTTACCTGAGCATAGTCCCTAGCCCATCTCAGCAGATTATTCGCTATTCTCGGCGTTCCTCTGCTCCTCTTTGCCAACTCTAGGGCACCTTCATCGTCTATTTTTATTTTTAAAATCTGAGCCGATCTTATGATAATTTGCTGCAAATCTTGAGGGGAATAATAATCCAGTAAGCAGTCCAGATGAAATCTCGATCGTAACGGAGACGAGAGAAGTCCCTTTCTTGTCGTAGCACCTATCAAAGTAAATTTCTTCAGGTTAAGTCTGATCGAACGTGCACCAGCCCCTTGATCTAGCATAATGTCTATGAAATAATCTTCCATTGCGCTATACAAGTATTCTTCAACCGCGGTCTGAAGCCTGTGTATTTCGTCTATGAAAAGGATGTCTCCATCCTGCAAAGATGTAAGGAGCCCGGCCAAATCTCCAGGCTTTTCTATTACCGGACCGCTTGAAGATTTTAATTTTGCCCCTTTAGCATTGGCAATGATATACGCTAGAGTTGTTTTTCCCAAACCAGGAGGTCCGGAAAGAAGTACATGCCCAAGCGGCTCATTCCTCTCTTTTGCCGCCTGAACAAAAAGTTCAAGCCTTTCTTTTACTTTTCTTTGTCCGGGAAAATCTTTAAAATATTGCGGGCGTATAGCTTCGTCAAAACTAGTGTCTTTTTTATTAAGAGTAGAAGTAATAAACCGTTCTTCTGGCATAGCATCCTGCAAAAAATAATTTCAATAATAAATGATAGATCACCATGAATTTAAATCTATTAATATTACATTGCTCTGCTTTTTTACAATTAGTAAATTGTACTTTTAGGCTTTTCCTACTAAAATACCAAAAGAACTTTAATTAATTAAGAATAAGAGGGAAAAAGCAACAAATTATCGAATATTAAGTCGTTACATAATTCCCGATCCGTAATCACAAAGCAACAATCATAAAAGTATTATGAAGATTCAGAAAAAGATTTTACTTGACAGACTAAGATTTGCCGGGTTCCCCGAGTACATACTTAAAGCGTTTACAAAAATTAACAGAGAAGAATTTGTCAATAAAGAAGATATTGCCTGCGCGTGGAGCGATATTGCTCTCCCCTTAGGATTCAACTCAACGATTTCTCAGCCGTATACAATAGCATTTATGCTTAACTTGCTTGAACTGGAAAATAAACCGGACTTTAAAATGCTGGAAATAGGATCAGGAAGTGGATATGTACTTGCTTTAATAAACTCAATCCTGCAAAATTCTCAATTTTTCGGGCTGGAAATAAATAAGGAAGTTGGAGAAAAATCTATTCAAAATTTGAAACAGTATTCTAATATTAAAATCCTATTACAGGATGGCAAGAACGGATTGCCGGAAGAAGCTCCGTTTGATAGAATACTTATTAGTGCAGCCTGCGAAAGCAACCCTTATTATCTAATCGAACAGCTTACCGATTCAGGAGTAGTCGTTTCTCCTGTTTTTAACTCAATAGTCAAGATAAAAAAAATAGGAACAGAAGCTTCGGTACAGGAATTCCCCGGGTTCAGTTTTGTTCCGCTTCTATAGTTATGCATTAATCTTAAAAACTACTTTAAGAAGAAAATCGCTGCGCTATTTCGTTTAATTTTGCAATATCCATTTTGCCTGTTCCAAGGAGAGGAATTTCGTCTATTTTAATAAAATCCTTAATTTTAGGTACCCAAAGATTGGAGAGCCCTTTTTTAGCCAGGAACCTAACGATTTTACGTGGCTCCAGATTTAACTTGGAATAAAGGATAATAAGTTTTTCTCCCTTCACGGCATCCTTTGCTCCCATAACGGCCAGTAATCTTTCGTCAATATTTAAATATTCATAAATAAAAGCTTCGACAAGTTCATGCGATACCATTTCTCCAGCTATTTTACTAAATCTTGACATTCTCCCGACTATTGTTATATATCCTTCTTCGTCAATCGAAGCAATATCTCCAGTGTTATACCATCCGTCAATAATAACATTTTTTGTTGATTCATCGGATAAATATCCCTTCATAACAGATGGAGATTTTATTAAAAGTAAGCCTTTTCGATCAGGAAGAACTTCCTTCCAAGTATCCTGGTTAACTATCTTTACCGCTATCCCGGGCAGAGCTTTTCCTATGCTCCCGGGTTTTCCCGACATTGTACTTAAAAATCTAAAATCATCAGCTATATTTATCGAGACCACAGGAGAAAGTTCTGTACATCCAAATCCCTCAACCGGCTCTACTCCTGTCAAATTTTTTATTCCGTTCGCATCCTTAGGATTAAATTTTTCACCCCCGACAATTAGTAGTCTCAGAGTTTTAAAATCCGATATCTCTGATTTTTTAATATACGCATTTAAAATAGTCGGAGTCGTTGCCAGAACCGTTAATTTATAATCTCTTATACTTTTTATTACACCATATATATCCAGAGGATTTTTTATATAAACAACGCTAACACCGCACATTAACGGTATCCAGAAGCAAATATTCATCCCGAAAGAATGAAACAACGGCAAGCATCCCGTTATTTTATCCGACTTAGGATTCAGCCCCATAATATTCGCAAATGAATTAACATTGCTGTTTACATTATGATGTGAAAGAATAACCCCTTTAGGCATGCCGCTGGAACCGCTTGAAAAAAGCAGTACCGCGTCGTTATGCAAGTTTGCATAGCTTGCTTTTGAAAACAATCTTATAAGTAGTAATGAAGGCAAAAAGAAGATCGCCAATGCAAAAAACAGCTTACGCATGAAACTTATCTCTTTTGCAATGTCTTCCAGAAAAATCATTTCAGGCATTTGCTCAAACTTAATCTTCTCTATGAATAACCTGCTTGTTAAGATCACATCTATACTTGATTTTTCGATAGCTCTTTTGAAGACAAGAGGTGCTATTGAAAAACTTAATATCGCAGGGACCAAATCCGCGTACATAACAGAAAGAATGGAAATTGCCGCGGCATTGCTGTTTGGCAGTAAAACCCCTATATAGCGGCTCTGTTTTTTTATTTTTCTGATTATTCTGCTAAGCAGCAAACTCTTTAAAAGTATTTCAAATGTAGAAAGAATTTCTCCTTCAGCATCATAAAACAACTTTTTCCATGGTTTTGCTTTTGTATGGGTTAAGAAACTATAGTGCAGCGGCTTTTCATTATACCTGGAAAGAAGTTCAACCTCTGCAGAAAGCTCCATGATAGCATTTCTAACTTTGTAAGGTTCTGTATCGCTGGATAGCGGACTCCCGAAACAAATATTAACAAATCCCTTCCTTCTTATATTTCTTTCGTACCCGCTTTTCCCGCGCAGCGCCGGGCCAATATAGACCGGAATTATTTTTACCTGCGAATATTCCCATGCAATATCTGCGAGTTTATCATGAAGTTTTCCTATAAATCCATTTTTTGTTACTTGATTCTCCGGGAAAAAACAAACTGCTTTTTTCCCGGATAATAATTTTTTTACTTTTTTAATAAAGTTTGCATGCGCCTGACCCGCTGTTTCTCCAGGCTCTTCTATGCACTGAAAAACCTTAAAAACAAAAGAAAACAAAAATGATCTGTTCTTTTGCGGAATTATAAAACAAACATTTCTCTTGCATGCAGTAGCAATAAATAAAGTATCTATTACCGAGGTATAGTTCGACTCGAAAATTACAGCCTCATTTTCAGGAATCTTTTCAACCCCAAAAATCCTGATCTTATAAAAAAACCTGATAAAAATAAAACAACAGATTTTGAGTAAATAATCACTCATAAATGACAACCTACCAGTACACCGTTCCTTCTTTTACAAAGTAATTAGTGGATTTTTCAAAACAAGACTATTTTTGAACTTTTGTTCAAAAACACCTGGCTGAACCTATCTATTGTTCTGTAAAAAGCATCCTTAGTCTTTGCATCAAGCTCGCCACTAACATCATCAACAAGTGCAACAGTTGATTGGCAGTTTTTTCAGTTATCATCTCAGACTCTGCAAGCTTCAAACACAAAAATGCGATACGGCACTCATACTCATCTACAGACCCGAATGATTCCAAGCTCCTGTTGTTTAAGTATAGCTCTATATCATCTAAATGCGGCCCCACGCCAGAATAAGCCCTTTTAATATCTTTCTGCCGTTCCTGAACTATTTGATATAAAATGTAATCTCTGTTAGAATCTTCAAATTTAATACGTGAAAGGTATTTTTTTCAGAGAAAACTCATTCTCTTTTATTTCTTTAATGATTCTGTCTGCTTTTTTTCAAGCATAATTTCTGAAATTTGATAAAATCAGCCGTTCTGTCATTACTTATTACGCATAGGCATTACAATATAAAAAAAACCGTCTTCATTTGAAAGAGCCACAGGGCTGTATCCATCATTTAGTTTTATAGTAATATTATCCGAATCAACATGCTCTAACGGCTCCCTTAAAAATACTGGATTAAAAGAAATTACAACTTCAGGGCCGTCATATTCTATTTCAATAAAATCGCAGCTTTCTCCAAATTCAGTACTTGCAGCACTCATTTCCAGTTTGTTTTTAGAAAAAACTACTTTTACATAATTATTTCTTTCGGAAACAACAGTTGAAACTCTTCTTAAAATGGATAGAAAGTTTTCTCTCTTTACATTAATATTTTTGGAAAAAACTACTGGTATAACTTGTCTGTAATTAGGATAATTTTCTTCAATTATCTTCGTTGTCATAACAGTAACATCGTCCATAATGAAATTTACAAGATTAGCTGAAATTTCTATTTTTGTCGATCCTGTTTTTCCCAGTAATTTTCCAAGTTCTTTAGCACTTTTTATAGGAATAATAACGTTGCCATCAGAACCTGTAAAATTTTCGAGACTTCTTTCAACGAGAGCAAGCCGTCTCCCATCTGTTGCTACGCTAGTGATATTATTTTCACTTGTGCTTAATAGTATTCCATTTAATGCTTTTCTTGTTTCATCCTGTTTTACGGCGTAAGATATCAAATTAAGAATTCTTAACAATTCATTTTGATTTATAGTAAAACTTCTTATTTCTGAACTTTTCTCTGGCACAGGAAAATCGCTGGCAGGCAAGCCTAAAAGTTTAAAAATAGCGTTGCCATTTCTTATTGTCATATGATTTTGCTCTGTTTCAAGATAAACTTCATCTCCTAATAATTCCCTGGAAATTTCAAAAAACTTTTTAACTGGCAAGGTAGTTTCTCCGGGTTCTATTATTTCGGCATTTACTTCCTTTTTTATACGTATATCTAAGTCTGTTGTTACGAGAATAAGTTTATTCTCTATAGCTTGTATAAAAACATTACTCAATATTTGTAATGTAGACCTGGTACCTACTATGCTGTCAACTTTTTGAAGTGCTGCTAATAAAGAATTTTTTGAAACTTTTATTTTCATTGTTTTTCTCCGAATAGTTTAGTATGTATTAACATATTTTATTATAACAGTATATTATATATTTTTAAAAATGCGTATTATTATAGTATGTAAGTTTCGTTTATAAAACTGTCAAACAGATACAAATTGACAAAAAATAATAGTGTTAATATTATGTTGACTTATAATATACTAAGTGCTAATTACTTTTTTATAAATTAAAATATAAACAGACTTTAAAAAGTTATTAACAATACAAAGGCATTGATATGACAAGTAAATATTTAACGTCTCTTTTGTCAAGATATAAAGATTTGTCATTTTTAGAGGCAAATATAACAGAGGCTTTTGAAATAATTAAAGAGTGCTATAAAAAGAAAGGAACTCTTTTTGTTTGTGGCAACGGAGGAAGTGCTGCTGATTCTGAGCATATTGTCGGAGAATTAATGAAAGGATTTATTCTTCAGCGCAGGGTTGCTGATATTAATCTAAAAAATAATCTATTAAAAAAGTTTGGAGATGAAGGTGAATTTATTATAGATAAACTTCAAAATGGTTTAAGGGCCGTTTCCCTTCTAAGTCATCCATCTCTTAGTTCTGCGTATTCCAATGATGTTAGTGCCGAGATGGTCTTTGCTCAGCCGCTTTACGTTATGTCCAGACCAGGTGATGTTTTAATAGCTATTTCTACTTCAGGAAATTCAAAAAATGTTCTAAGAGCTATTCAATTAGCTTCAGCAACCAAAGTAAAGACTATTTTATTAACAGGAAATAATGGTGGAAGATGCGCTGAATTATCTGATTGTTCAATTAAGGTACCAGAGAATGAGACTTACAAGATTCAGGAATACCATCTACCTATATATCACACACTGTGCTTAATGCTTGAGGAATACTTCTATGCCTGAATATCTAAAAAATAAGATTAAACATATTGCGATCATAATGGACGGGAATGGAAGATGGGCAAAGCAGAGAGGATTGCCAAGAATTGAAGGGCATAAAGAAGGAGCAAAAGCTGTAGAAAGAATTCTTAAGGCGGCAAAAGAATCTGATATAGAATATATTACGTTATATGCTTTTAGTACAGAGAATTGGAAAAGAGCGAAAGATGAAGTGTCTGGACTTATGGCTCTTTTAAAAGAGTTTCTGGAAGTAAATTTATCTGTTTTACAAAAAAATGAAATAAGACTTAGAGTTATAGGAAGGATTAACGATATTCCATACATAACCAGAAAAGTATTGAAAAAGGCCATAAAAGATACAAGCCATTATGCAGGCAGACAATTAATATTAGCACTAAGCTATGGAGGGAGGGCGGAAATAGTTGATGCTGTGAAAAAAGTAGCAAATGATGTTAAAAACAAAAAACTTAATCCTGAAGATATAGATGAAAAACTTTTTTCAAAGTATTTATATGCTCCTGATGTTCCATATCCTGAACTTATGATACGGACCAGTGGTGAGATGAGGATTAGTAACTTCCTTTTGTGGCAATTGTCTTATTCTGAACTTTGGATTACTGATGTATTATGGCCTGATTTTGGAGAGAAAGATTTTAAAAAGGCTATTGATAGTTATTATCAAAGAGAGAGACGGTACGGAGGAGCATAGATGTTTTTGCCGAGATTTTACAGCAGTCTACTTATCTTAGCTGTATTATTTTCCATCGTTATTATAAAAGGAGTTGCAGGGATAATTATTTTTATTTTTGCAGGCATGTTTTTGTCTATAACTGCAACAAGAGAGCTTTCACTTATTTTTTGCAAGTTTGGGCTTAATAAATTTTTATATGCAAATGAAATTTTTGCTGCCTTTGTTTTTGTCATTTTTATTTTTAACGGTATTTATGAGCCTGGGATTGGTCTTGGAATATTATTACTTGTTATTTTCATAATAGTATTATGGATAAAAATTTTACTTTCCTTCAATAAAAAAGATGAGATTTTAAAAGTTTTAAATTTAATAAGTGTTTTTGTAATTTTAATAATTCCGATGAATTTTATAACGCTTATATTTATGCGGGGATATGGGCAGGACTATTTTGGAGTAAAGTTAATAATATTTTTGATTCTTGTTACCAAATTTGGTGATATCGGTGCATATACTATTGGGACATTAACATCCAAAAGGAAAAACGGGAATCATAAAATTATTCCTTCAATAAGCCCGAAGAAATCTTGGGAGGGAGCTATTGGGGGGCTTATTACCTCTATTGCGGTATCGATGATCATTTGCTGGTTATATGAGTTCCCAATGATCATGGCTATAGTATTTGGATCGGGATTATTTATAGGCGGATTCGCAGGAGACTTGGCTGAGTCTTCACTGAAAAGGTGCGCAGGAATAAAAAACTCAGGCAGTATAATTCCTGGAATTGGAGGAGTTTTGGATTTAATAGACAGTTTGCTTATTAATGCGCTGCTGTTCTATATTCTGCTTTTATGCTTTGGGATAATAAGCTGACTTATTTTTTTGCCTTAGTCTTGATTACTTTTTTAATTTTTTCTTTTTGTTTTTCGTTGTACCTTTTTCGTCTGGCTCTTTTCTCGACTTTATTATATTGTTTTCCCATAATACTCCTTGTAAAAATTTTTCAAAAAAATATACCGTCGTTTATTAAGTAAACTTAGTGTTAAGCAGGATATTTTTAAATGAAAATATTTATTTTCTTTGAAAAATTTTTATATTAATTAGAGCTTCCTGATTTTTATGATAAATTTTGCACTGAAATTATAGAACTGAAAGCTATGAACAAAACATTGTTCATGATATATTCGTGGAAGTTCTAATTAGGAGGCAAATTTATGTGCGGTATTGTAGGATATGTAGGCAAAAGGCCTATTGTCAATACGTTGTTAAACGGATTAAAAAGGCTGGAATATAGAGGGTATGATTCTGCCGGAGTTGCGATTTTAAAAGATAATCAGATAAAAGTTGCTAAGAGAGTGGGAAAAGTAAATGCCTTGAAAGAGGCTGTGAAGGAGGTTCCTTTTAATCAAAATGGGAATGGATTAAATATAGGAATTGCTCATACAAGATGGGCTACACATGGTGCTCCGACAGAGAAAAATGCACATCCTCATCTTGATGAAAAATGCAATTTTGCGATTGTACATAATGGCATAATAGAAAATTATGCGTCAATAAAAGAGCATTTAATAAGCAAAGGGCACAAATTTGTTTCAGAAACAGATACAGAAGTTATAGTTCATTTAATTTCAGAACTTTACGAGGGCGACTTTTTAAAGGCAGTTGCCGCTTCATTAAAACAGCTTAGCGGAACTTATGGGATTGCTGTTATTTCCAAAGCACACCCTGATACCATTATTGCAGCAAGGAAAGGAAGTCCAATCATTATTGGAGTAGGGAATGATGAAATGATTGTTGCAAGTGATGTTGCTGCGCTTATTTCATATACCAGAAAAGTTATTTACCTTGATGACGGGGATATTGCAGTTGTTAAGGCTGAAGAAGTTGATATCAGGAATATAGATATCATTCCGGTAACAAGAGAGCTTGCGCATGTGGATTGGGATGCTAATGCTGCGGAAAAAGGGGGATATGAACACTTTATGATAAAGGAGATTTTTGAGCAGCCAGATGCTATAACCAATGCAATAAGGGGCAGACTTAATTTTGAAGAAGGATCTTCTCTATTAAGCGGACTTGGATATTCTGCAAGGGACCTGGTGGCAATATCAAATGTGATAATAGCGGCATGTGGAACGAGTTATCATGCGGGACTTGTGGGAGAATATTATTTTGAAGATATTGCAGATATTACTGCGGAAGTTGCGCAAGCTGCAGAATTCAGATACAGGAATCCTATAATTAAACCTGATACATTGGTATTGGCTATTAGCCAGTCAGGAGAGACAGCTGATACCCTTGCGGCTGTGAGGGAGGGCAAGAACAAAGGGGCGGTTGTTGCGGGAATTTGTAACATAGTGGGTTCTACGATTGCGAGAGAGACAGGGTCAGGAGTTTATTTGCACGCGGGGCCTGAAATTGGAGTAGCCTCTACGAAAGCATTTACTTGTCAAGTGATTGTTCTTCTTATGATGGCTTTGAAATTTGGAAGGGCGAAAAGGTTTTCCAGGCAGCGCGGAATAGAAATTGTCGAAGAAATAACAAAAGTTCCAGATATCGTACAAGAGGTTTTAAAAAAATCTAAAGATATTGAAAAAATCGCAAAGAAATACGCTAAAGCTGAAGATGCTTTTTATATAGGCCGAGGATATTTATATCCTGCAGCGCTTGAAGGAGCACTAAAACTTAAAGAAATAAGCTACATACATGCTGAAGGGTACCATGCGGCAGAACTTAAGCATGGACCGATTGCTTTGCTTGAAGAGAGAGTTCCTGTTATTGCGCTAGCGAATGATATTCCAGGTAAGGATAAGATGATAAGCAATATTCAGGAATGCAAAGCCCGAAAGTCTCCGATTATTGCGACAACTACTGAAGGGGATACTGAAATTTCCAGCATGGTTGATGATGTTATATGGATTCCAAAATGTTCACAACTAATAGCACCGATTCCGACAGTAGTTGCTCTGCAGCTTTTCTCATACTATGCTGCGAAAGAGAGAGGGTGTTCAATAGATCAGCCTAGAAATCTTGCGAAAAGTGTTACGGTAGAATAAGCATAACACTGCAATATTTAAAAATTGTATTTGTTTTATAGAAAGGGTAATTCTCATGAAAAAATATTTTTTAAACATTTTAGTTTTTACTTCAGCGATAGTATTGATTCAAGGGTGTTCGAGCACTTTGTCGGATAAAGTGCAGCAGAGTGAACAAAAGAAAGAGATTTTTGCTCCATCAAATTTATTACAATGTAAAAATGCTGATCAAGCAGGGCAAGTGATGGTAGATAGTGTTATTAATGGTCTTGAGTTAGGGAATTATGAGATGTATATCAGGGATTTTACTGATGAATCCAAGAAGAGCTTTACTAATGAAATTTTTCAAGACGCACGCAAGGCTGTTGATTCCAATTTGGGTAAAATAAAAACAAAACAATACCTTGGTAGTTATCAAAAGAGCGGATATTGGGTTCTTCTTTGGAAGGCACAATATTCTAAAGCCAAAGAGGATATTCTTCTTGAATTATATGTTAAGAAAGTAGGCAATACTTATAGGGTAGCTGCGTTTATCCCTAAATAATACTAAATCTTAAAAGTTACCTGCTTTTCAAGCTCCGGGAGGGTTATTATTTTGTAAGTTTCTTATGAATAAAGGATGTAAAAAAACTAATTGTGCACATTACAGACGATATGCTAGAGAATGGGTGATGCAGTTTCTCTTCCAGAATGATCTAACGGAGCCTGCAAATGGTGATCCGGTAAAGCTTTTTGCTTTTCAGTTGAGAGAGACAGAGCTGTTTGAACTTCCTGACCAGAAAATGTTCAAAAGATCATACAAAGATGCATTAAAACTTCTTACTGGTGTTCTTGAAAAACACGATGAAATAGATGAGCTTTTATCAAAGTTTGCGTCGAAATCAAAATGGGCGCTGGAGAGAATGGATGCGGTAGATCGCAATGTCATGAGAGTGTCAATTTATGAGATGCTATACTGTCCCAATGTTCCTCTTATTGTTAGCATAGATGAGGCTGTTGAAATTGGGAAAAAATATGGGGCCGGCCACTCTCCCGCATTCATAAATGGTATCCTAAATTCGATAAAGGATACTATCATTAAGCCTACAAAAAAAATCTGTATATAGATGAAAACGCTGATTAATTTTTTCCAGAAAGGATTAAGAAAAACAGCGGTATCGTTTTCTAGAAAAATAACAGGCTGTTTTTCAGGTGTTAGAGAGTGGAGTGAAAGTGATTATGAGGCTTTGGAAGCCGCTCTTATCGGTGCTGATTTTGGAGTTCCTGTGAGCTTTAGAATAGTCAGTAAAATCAAGGAAGAGTACAATCTCGGAAAGATAAAAACAGAAGAAGACATTTTTTCAGTTGCAAGAAAAGAAGTTAAGGATATTCTCAGGCATTCCGGAGATAACAGATTGGAAACAGGAGCAGGGCTAAAGGTCATCCTGCTTGTTGGTGTTAATGGCAGCGGGAAAACGACTACGGCCGGGAAAATAGCGCATTTGCTGAAGAATAAAAATAAGAAGATAATGCTTGCTGCAGGGGATACCTTCAGGGCTGCCGCGGTAGAACAGCTTAAACTTTGGGGAGAGAGAACTGGGGTGTACGTTGTTTCTTCTAAATCAGGAGCAGATCCCGCTTCAGTAGCTTTTGATGCTGTGAATGCGGCAAAGGCCAGAAATTGTGATTATTTAATTATAGATACGGCAGGGAGGCAGCATACCAGGAAGGCGTTAATGGATGAACTTAATAAGATTGTGAGAACTGTTGAAAAACTGCATACTGGCTCTTTTGAAAGAATAATTGTTGTTGATGGAAGTATTGGCGGCAATGCTATTTCACAGGTAAGAGAATTTTCTAATATCTGCAATTTGACGGGTGTTGTTTGTACTAAGCTTGACGGTTCATATAAGGGCGGAATGGTAGTCGCGATAAGAAACGAATTCCAACTTCCAATTCTTTTTATCGGACTTGGCGAAGGCGAAAACGACTTGATAGAATTCAATCCTGAACTTTTTACCGAAGCTGTTTTTGAAAAAATTATTATATAAAACGGAGTATAAGACTCACTTTTTTGCCACTATGTCAAATGTTAGAATTGATTCCGGTCGTTGATTTAAATAATTTCCTAAAGTGTTGCTATTCCCCCCGGGATTATCCTCCGCAGTTGATCTATCGTTATGCGATAATCACGAAGTACACGTTGATCAAATGCTCGACAATCCTCTTCTCCGACGTAATGTGGATGAGCTGTTTTTATTTGGGTAATATTATCTCTAATTTGGGTCAAGAGTTCTGCAGCATCCCCGCATCTGATGGAGCGATATGCGGCTTCATCTTTAACATCATACACATCCCAGTGGTCATAATACGCACGACCCCCAATCACATCCGTTCGTTATCACATCGAGAACTAATAGTGATGGATTGCTGGAGCTCTCTTATTAAGGGTTCCCAAGAGATCAGATAACTTCCGAGTGCTGTTGCTAAAACATTGCTCCGGCTATAACAACCACTGGATAAATCATGCAACAGGCCGGACACTATCATACAGGCCTTGTACTTAACAAACATATCCATAGGGATATTGATCCACAACCCGTCAAAATCTTCCCTAGGGAGCTGGCGTATTAGACCGCTTAACCCCCGACTTGAGCCATCATGAGGGTACACAATCCGCCAAGTACCCCTTATCCGAAACAACAGCTAGCAGAGTACCAAACTGCCCCAGAACTTGGTCAAGATGTCGTTCAAGCGCTTTATAGTTTCTCCATCCTTTGTACTCCTCTGAGGAGTCATATAATCCTTGGATCGCTGGAGACAAATCACGTACCCTTCGACTTTCGTAATCAACAGGAGACTGGTAGATCGTGCAGATTTCACCCTGAGGTAATTCATATACATCCGGTACACATAATGTGAGGGACGATGGTATCTTGCAACTCACAACCCCTAAAACACGCAACTTATCGGACAGAGAGATTTCCGTAGCTCGCACTGAGATAGAAGTGAAGTCACGACCAGTCTGATACTCTGACACCATTACCGCTTTTGGGCCACTTGACTGGTGTAATATATCGGAAAGAGGCACCCCTGGCCCCCAGTGCATGTTCACTCCCCAACAACAACCATACTCCTGGAAGCCCCATTGCACGTAGGTCTGAGACCCAGACGATTCAATAGGTTCCAGAACTTGGACAATTCCCGAGTAACCACCAATAACACCTTCAGGTCTGAGCGAGGCTTGCCACGACCATTGTATTTTCCTACCGCGCATGTTATAGAGACGTACATAAACCACATGCTCCACAAGTTCCATAGGCTTCCGCACACACAGAAGATGCAGGTCGAGAGGGAAGGTAGGCCTTATATAAGCACCTGGAGCAGGAGCTGCGCCACACATTACAACCAACAAGGTAATACAAACGACGACGATACAGTTCCGACGCAGTTCTAACATAATAGACCTCCACACGTAAATTTCCACTGAAAATATATCATAGTAAATCCTAATACTCCGTGGTAAAAAAGTTTTACTGGATAGAGACCTTGCCGCTCTCTATGGAGTAGAAACAAAAGTTCTGAATCAAGCAATAAAAAGAAATTTGGGAAGATTCCCTCAAAGCTTTATGTTTCGCATTAATGAAGCTGAAAAAGGGGAACTGGTCACAAATTGTGACCGGTTCAGATCACTAAAACACTCCTCTTCTCTGCCCTATGCTTTTACTGAATATGGAGACTTAATGTCTGCTAATGTTTTAAACTCAAAGAAAGCTATACAAATAAATATTTTTATAGTTGAAGCTTTTTCCAGGTTAAGAGAAGTTTTATCAGCACATAACGATATTATGTTAAAGATTTCCGATATCGAAAAGCGCCTTGATCACCATGATGACAGCATAATTGAAATAATTAAAACTTTAAAAGAGCTCATTCCTGTATATTCTGACAAACCCAAAATAGGGTTTACTCCTTCAAAGTAGGTAAGCCATTTTGTGGTGAGAGCTTTAACCCCAGCTGTTCCTGCAGTTCCTTTTCTTTTTGTAAATATTCACTGAATAATGTGTCGTTATAAATCATGTTAAATATTTGTCAACAAAGAGCTTCAGAAAAAACAGAAAATTTTTCAGAAAAAAAGAGGCCGGCCGTTTTTAGGCTAACTTATAAGTTTAGTGAACTCTTACCTTGACTTTTTCATTATATTTTTCAACAGCTTCTATTGCTGCGTTTCTAAGTTCAGTCATTGTTTGTGGAAATATTTCAGCCAGTGCGAATTCTGAAACAGGAGGACCGTAGTTAATCTGATCATATATCCATTCTGTGCAGGAGGTTTCTTTTGTAATAACCTTTTCAAGTATTGGCTTCTTACAGTCAGGGGGATAGATATCTACTTTTATCGACATTTTTACGTTCCCATAAGAAACAGGTAAACCGAATGCCCACAGGATGGTTCCGGGATAAGAGAGTCCGTAACTTGTGAGGTATCGTGACCATACTGCTTTTAATACAGATATCTTAATGATATAAGCATTTGCAGGTGCCTGTGCCTGGTATTTTGCTTCGTTTTTGTCTTCTACATTAAATGTTTCTGTAACTGTATATTTAAAGATTCCAGCTGCTCTTATATCCTGAGCTATAATATGTTTGACTGTATTTAGTATGTTAGACTGCAAATATGTACATCTAAGAATGGGGCTTGTTTCTGAGTGTGTATATGGCCACAGCGGGATGAGAATTAACGGGTCAGCATCCGGATTCGTTGGTATTATTTTTGAGCATTCTTTTTTATCAACGTTACATAAGAAAACCGGGTTGTCTACCGGGAATCCTTCTTTTTTTATTGCCTGCCCAGGTTTATATTCTTTTTGATAGGTTTGCTCCATGTAGCGACATCCTTCAATAAAAATGACCAGGGATAAAACAAATAAAATACCTGTTAGATGAATTATTGATTTCATTTAAACACCTTAATTTAACTTAGTTTAGTTTTTTCTTCTTTAAATACTAGCTTATCATTTATTTTTGCTTATAATATAACTGTTATTAAGTTTGTTTTCTTTTGAAAAAATGTATTTTCTATGATGTAGCACAGCTTGCGAGAAATGGCTAACTGACTGTCGGAAAAAGGGGGAATAAAGCCAAACAGGACTATTATTGATAGACAAAAAAGTAAGGAATTGATTTTTTATGACTGATCAAGAAAGCAGTTATTTTTACTATCCGACCACGACAGTAATTATTGATGACGATAAGGAGTTTTTGGATAACTTAAATTTATCGTTAAATCTGCAGGATGATAAATTAGTTAAAACTTTTTTGGATCCCAAACAGGCTTTATCTTATCTCGAATCTCAGAATAGTATATATAAAAATTATCAGAATTACCTGGAAGTAATTAATGGGATAGAAACTGATAGTGATGACAAAGATAAGATATCCAAAATAAACTTTAATAACATTTGGACTTTACCTTACGATGAAAAGCGATATAGCGAAGTATCTGTCATAGTAGTTGATTATTTTATGCCTCAAATGAACGGAATAGATTTTTTTAAAAAGATAAAAAATATTCTCGCAAAAAAAATATTGCTAACAGGAAATGCTGATTATAAATTGGCTGTAAGTGCTTTTAATGATGGATTGATTGATAAGTTCATAATAAAGGAAGAAGGAATAGAAGAGAATTTATTTGAATCTATTAATACCTTTAAAAAGAGATATTTTCAAGAATTTTCTGAAACACTATTACATGTTTTTGATAAAGGGATCAAAAAAGCTCCTCAATATACGTCTATAGCTTTTATCTGGCGCACTAAAAATAAAATATCAGAATATTATCAATATGATGGGGATGGGAGCTGTCTTGGGGTTGACAGTACAGGATCAATACACTGGCTCTTAATATGTTCTGAGAAAGACATGCATGATTATATAAGTATTGCTGAAGACTCAGAAGAAGGTTCTCTAATAGCAAATGAATTAAAATTGAAAACTAAATTACTCTTTTTCTTTTCTGACGAAGAAAAGTTATTACCTGTACAAGCATGGACAAAATATACTTTCCCGATTCATGGAGATTTTAAAATTGATAACGATATATATTTTTACTCATTTGTATCAAACACAACATTAGGAGTTGATTTAGCAAGAATTAAAATAATCGCCAAAGCTTAATTAATACATATATATTTGGCTGAATAGTTTTTCAGACGCTCACTTTTGCATTCGATTATTTAATGGTTTTCTTAATTGATACTTTCTGTAGAAATAAAAAACCTGCCATTTTTACTAAAGACTTCAGCTTTGCAGGAATAAACATTGCTTACAATATTGCTGTCCAACACAGTACCGGTTTTACCATCTGCCATAATCTCCCCATTATTAATGATAACGAGCCTTTCACAGTAAGCGGCAGCCATCTGAATGTCGTGCGATATTACAGCAATGGTAATTTCTCTCTCTTTATTCAGTTTTTTAAGCAAAGACATAAGATGAACTTTTAATCCTATATCGAGAGATGCCGTAGGCTCATCAAGAAGCAGTATTTGTGGATCTTGAGCAAGCGCCATTGCTATCATAGTTCTCTGTTTTTCTCCTCCGCTTAGGCTGTTGAAAAGCCTATTGCTGTATTGTCTCATTTTTACATAGTCAAGAGCATCTGAAATATAGCGGTAATCTTCTCTTGATAGTCCGGAGAATTTTGAAACTCTGGAAACTCTGCCCATTTCGACAATCTGCCTTACTGTATACGGCATTGGAGTAAAGACAGATTGCGGGACGACAGCCATGTATTTTGAACGGTTGATATTGCTTATGTGCTTTATTTTATGGCCAGCAATGAAAATCTCTCCTTTTTGGGCTCGAAGAAACCCTGAAAATATTCTGAAAAGAGTAGTCTTTCCGGCTCCGCTGGGGCCAATTATTCCCAAAAAATCGCCTTTGTAAATTTCAAGACTGAAATCAAAAAGGAGCTGTTCTGATTCAGGATATCTGAAATTTACGTGTTTAAGGCTTATTATTATTTCGTTCATAGTACGTGGATTACTGTGTTTTCTTCCTATTGAGAATCCAAAGAAATACTGGTCCGCCTATCGCGGCCGTAACTACTCCGGCTGGTAAAATCTGCGGATGAAGAACTGTTTTTGCTATTGTATCGCAGAAAACAAGAAAAAGCCCCCCATAGACCAGCGCAAATGGGAAAAGCCGCCTGTGATCGGCTCCGATGAATCCTCTTAAAATATGAGGAACTATTAATCCGACAAAACCGATTATCCCTGATATTGCCACGACGGAAGCAGTAAGCAATGATGCTATTCCCAGAATTACTATGACTAGTTTGCGAGGAGAAATTCCAAGATAGTAACTCATTTCTTCTCCCATACAAATGGCATTCACCTCTTTCCCATATAAAAACAATATTAAAGTTCCAGCAAAGACAATTATTAGAGTTAAAATCAATAGATTCCAATTTTCCGGTTCAAGATTGCCAAGAAGCCACCAAGTTATACTGTTAAGTTCGGCTATATCAAGAAAACTGAAAATAAACATTAAAGCGCTTCCGCAAATAGTACTTAAAATTACTCCACTGAGGATTATATTATTTGAATATTCTATCCCTTTCCCCCCTGCCATTATCATAACTATAGAGAGTATCGTTATTGCTCCAATAAAAGCTGAGAGAGGTAGTGTGAGAAAACTTGCGGAAGTTATTCCAAAAATAATTGCCACAGCAGCTCCAATACTTGCGCCACCGCTTATCCCGAGAATGAAAGGTTCCGCCAGCGGATTTCTAAGAATTGCTTGATATCCGGCTCCGGCAACGGATAAGGCTCCGCCTACCGTAAAGGCCATTACTGCTCGAAGAATACGCATTTTAACTATTTCCTGTATTAATGAGTCTAAGGAAGAATAGTTGAAGATATTTATAAAAACGGTACCAAAAGACAAAGTCAGATAAAGTACTATAAGAAACAGGCAAGCTGTAACTACCAAATAATGTTTTCTTAAATATCTGGAAATAGTTGTCATCTTAACGGTTGTTTCACATAAATAAAACTTTTCTCGGCGGTTGTTGCGATAAACCAAATATTAATATGGCCGCACTTGATTTTTGAAAACAGGATTGAGAATAAAAAACAAATAAATTACAAAAGCTATTATAAAAATAGTTGAATAATCAAACCACCGGGTTTGCGCGAGACTTAGTAGTGTTCCTATAATTATCGCGGGGAACGAGGCATAAACAGCCGTTACAAAAAAAAACTTAAAAGTGTACTTTTTTGCATAACCATTTCTTGACGTGAACCTGTAAATTAGGGCAAATATCAATCCATAGAAAAGCATATTTAAGATTACTGTTGCAAAAAATTTAAGCATTATTATTACCGATGACCATTGAATAAGAGAAGGAATTAAAATATCAAAATTATCTATAGATTTGAGCAGAAATGCTCCGATTATAGGAATATTTCCTTGTAGGCATAGTTTGAGAAATAAAGGTTGTTCTTTCCCTGTAAGTTTTGGAGTTTGTTTTATATAATTTGTTATATGGGTGGCGGGATAGATGGAAAAAAAAGTTGTATCTGACAGGCTTGTTAGTGCTGAATATAGAATAATTTGATTATTGTTGATTTTTAGCCATCCTGTGGCGGACATTGGTGTCCAGATTATTCCGGAAGTATACAGTGCTGTATTCAGTTTCAACTTGTCTGCGTCTGCTTGCTCAGGAAGATAATCTATTTGAAAAAACTCATATTCTATATGGCGTTCCTTATCTCTTAGAATTTTCGGATATATGCCGTCTTTTCCTACAACAATTCCTCCAAACTCCCGGGTTAATATAGAGCATGCTTTTGTTATGTCATTTTTTAAGTTAGGCATATTCCCAAGCATAAATCCAATCGAGCATATAATGGATAATAATACGAGATGCCAGAAAGCCCTTAGATATCCATTTTTAGCCAAGTCCGGAAAGATTTTTGTCCCGCTGCAAACTGAGTACAATATAAAAAAGAAATTTTTTGTCTTCATTTATGGTGTTTTGCTTTAAGTTTATTTATTTTGTGTTTTATCTTTTCAAGCTGATCAGGTTCCAGCCTATCTACAAAAAGTATTCCATTGAGATGGTCTATTTCATGTTGCAGGATTATTGACAGCAAACCTCCGCATTCCATACAAATCTCGTCATTGTTCAGAAGTTTCGTTTTTACTACTATTTTGGACGAGCGAACAACGTTTGCGTAAACCTGAGGGACACTAAGGCATCCTTCTTCATATCGAACTTTTAAGTTGCTATAGCTTAATATTTCAGGGTTAACCAAGGCTGCGGGCATTAGAGGGATGAGGAAAGCTTCGCCTTTAGTCATAGACATATTCTTGCTGTCGGCCCTGTAGTCAATTATAATAAGCCTTTCATTGATTCCTAATTGAGTAGCAGCAAGCCCCACGCCGTTATTTTCACGCAAACCGTTAACCATTTCAGATGATAGCTTAACTATTTCATCAGTTATTTTTTTTATTGGGCTGGCAACTTTTTTTAAAGCTTTGTCTCCAATTATTTTTATATCCATAAACCAATAAAATTACATTATTGCTCCAATATTTTTGAAGAAGTTGAAGCGTCTCCTGGCGTCTTCTTCTGCGAGCTTGAATAACTTTTCAGCTTCTTTCGGGGCTGTTTTTGTAAGGGTAGAATAGCGTCTTTCGCTTTTGATAAATTCCTGGAAATCCCCTTTCGGTTCTTTGGATTCCCAGATGAATGGTTTTTCAAGCTGGGGATTATAACGGTAGAGCGGCCAATATCCGCATTCCACAGCTCTCTTTTCTTCAGTTTGAGTCTTCATCATATCTATTCCATGAGCTATACAGGGAGCGTATGCTATGATAATAGATGGGCCATTGTATGTTTCAGCTTCCTGAAAAGCTTTGAGAGTTTGAATTCTGTTAGCTCCTAGAGCGACAGAAGCTACATAAACATTCCCATAGCTCATGCACATAAATCCAAGATTCTTCTTAGGCCGGCGCATTCCTGAATTGGCAAATTTTGCTACAGCCGCGATCGGGGTAGCTTTTGACGCTTGTCCGCCGGTGTTTGAATAAACTTCTGTATCAAGTACGAGAATGTTTACATTTCTGTCTGAAGCTACAACATGGTCGAGCCCGCCGTATCCAATATCGTTTGCCCACCCATCACCGCCAATTATCCACACGCTTTTGTCTACAAAATAGTCCTGGAGTTCCTGTATCTTTTCAAGAACACCCTTATGTTCAGGGCAGAGTTTTGTACTTTCTTCAATAGCTTTTGACAGTATAGATTTTACTTTATTTTGAGCGTCAATAGCAGCTACATTCTGCGTATTCCAAAAACTCATGCATGTCGTAATGGCTGCCTTGATTTCAGTGCAGCATGTTGTTTGACTTTGCAGAAACTTTTCAACATTCATTTTGAGCTGTTGCCTGTTACTGTCTATAGCCAGTCTCATTCCGAAACCATATTCTGCATTGTCTTCAAAGAGAGAGTTTCCCCATGCAGGGCCGCGCTCATCTTTGTTTACGCAATATGGAATTGTCGGGAATGTACCGCCGTAGATCGAGGAGCAGCCGGTAGCATTTGCTATAACCATGCGGTCTCCAAAAAGCTGTGTAGCAATTCTTATATATGGAGTTTCTCCACAGCCCCCGCATGCGCCGGAGAATTCAAACAATGGCTGTTTGAACATTGCACCTTTAAGCGTGCTTTCATCTGCGCCATCAAGAACATTTTCTGGAAGTTTTTCAAAGAATTGATAGTTTTGCACTTCGCCAGCAGCATGTTCTTTATCAAGCGTAGAAAATTCCAGAGCTTTTGTCTTTGCTGGACATGTTTCTACGCATACACCACAGCCTGTACAATCGTCAACAAAAATCTGGAGTTTATATGCGAGATTTTTGTCATTTTTTGTGCTGGATTTAATTGTCTTAAATGCTACAGGAGCATCTTTAAGGTCAGCAGGATTAATCTGCTTTGCTCTCACGACAGCATGCGGACACGAGTTTACACACTGATTACACTGTATGCAGTTTTCCGCTATCCATTTTGGAACGCGCGGCGCTATCTCGCGTTTTTCCAGTCTGGAAGTGGAGGAAGGGACTGTTCCATCAAATGACATTTTGGAAACAGGAATATTATCGCCTTTCAGGTGAAGGATAGGGGTGATAATATCTTTTGCAAACGCAGCAGCATTATCAGCAATAAGCTGTTTGGGAACATACGATTTTGTAATTGCCGAAGGTACTTTGACCTGCTGCAGTGCAGCTGAAACTTTATCCACGCAGTCAAGATTCATTTTAACGATATCTTCACCTTTTTTGGCGTATGTTTTCTTGATAGAATCTTTTATGAGCTGGATTGCTTCATCTTCCGGGAGGACGCCAGATATCTTAAAAAATGCCACCTGCATTACAGTATTAATTCTGGCGCCTAGCCCTGCCTCTTTTGATATCTTAAGTGCGTCAATGTTATAGAACTTAATTTTTTTCTTGATAATTGTTTCCTGCATTTCTTTTGTGAGATGCTCGAAAACTTCTGAACTGTCTATTTCAGAGTTAAGCAGAAATGTACCGCCATTTTTAATACCGCTAAGCATGTCATATCTCCCAATATAAGCAGGATTATGGCAAGCTACAAAGCTTGGGTTAGCTACAAGATATTGGCTGCGAATTTTGCTTTTCCCGAAACGCAGATGTGAAACTGTTATTCCGTAAGATTTTTTTGAATCATACACAAAATAACCCTGAGCATTCATATCAGTATTGTCGCCAATCATCTTTATTGAGTTCTTATTTGCTCCTACTGTGCCATCTGACCCCAGTCCCCAGAACATGCAGCCGATAACATCGGGTTCTTCTGTATAGATTTCTTCTGTAACTTTAAGTGATTTATGAGTTACATCATCTTCAATCCCTACTGTGAATCCATGGAATGCCTTGCCATCAAGATGGTCATAAACAGCCTTTACCATTGAGGGAGTGAACTCCTTACTGGAAAGCCCATAACGGCCACCAATAATTTTGATGTTTTTCCCTGCGAGCGCAGCTGCTACATCCATAAAAAGTGGTTCTCCGATTGATCCTGGCTCTTTTGTCCTGTCAAGGACTGCAATCTTTTTAACGCTCTGCGGAATTGTTTTTATAAACGCATCGACTGCAAAAGGTCTGTATAGTCTAACTTTTATAGCGCCTACTTTTTCACCTTTCTTTACAAGATAATTAACTGTTTCTTCAATCGTTTCGCATGATGATCCCATAGCAACTATTAATTTTTCAGCATCAGAAGCCCCGACATAGTCAAATAAATGATATTGTCTACCTGTTTTTGCCGCTACTTTGTCCATATATTCCTGAACTATTCCTGGAACTGCATCATAGTACTTGTTTACAGTTTCTCTTCCCTGGAAGTATACATCGGGATTCTGCGCGCCGATTTTTATGAATGGAGCTTCCGGGCGGAGTGCTCTTTCGCGAAATTTCTTTACATATTGAGTGTCTAACAGTTCTTTGAGTGTTTCATAGCTGATTTCTTCTATTTTTTGGATTTCATGAGATGTGCGAAATCCATCAAAAAATGAAAGAAAAGGCACCTGGGCTTTAAGCGTTGCTAGATGACTTACTGCGGCAATATCCATTTCTTCCTGAATTGAAGCTGCTGAAACCATTGCGAACCCCGTATTTCTGCAGCACATTACATCAGAATGATCTCCAAATATTGATAGGGACTGACACGCTATGGAACGGGCGGATACATGAAATACTGTCGGCAACATTTCACCTGCAATCTTATGCATATTCGGAATCATAAGAAGAAGTCCCTGGGATGCCGTGAATGTAGTAGTGAGGGATCCTGCACTAAGCGAACCATGAACAGCTCCTGCGGCGCCTGCTTCGGACTGCATTTCAATAACAGAAACTTCAGTGCCGAAAATATTTTTCAATCCTTCGCTTGCCCAGGCTTCTGCCATTTCTGCCATGTCTGACGATGGAGTTATAGGATAAATTGCCGCTACTTCACTAAAAGCGTAAGCTACATGTGCCGCTGCAGTATTCCCTGTAATTGTAACCATTTTACCCATTGTATTGTCTCCTGTATGTATTTTACTGATGTATAGTGAATTTCTATAAACAAAAAGAAAATATAACCTTACAATGCTTTTCCCGAAAATCCAGAACTATTCGTAAATATTGTGTTATACTTTATATAGTAGTGAATTATGTTTAGTACATTTCTTATATAGAATTGGGTATTTGTATGTTTAGAAAAGTTTTTTTGCTGACTCTTGGCCTATCGATTTTGTGTTCTGTTTTTTCTGTTGATATTTCCAATATAGAATTTCAAGAGATAGGGCAGAAGATTTTTGAAAATGAATGTAACAAGAAATTCGGTTACCTGACGCATTGGAATCAAGGCGAAAGCTTCGGATCTTTCGGTATAGGTCATTTTATATGGTATCCGGATGGCGGGAAAAGGATTTATAATGAGAAATTCCCCGGGTTTCTTATATTTTTGAAGAGCAATAAAATAAGACTGCCTGATTTCTTACAGCCCGACAAACCTTGCCCATGGAAAACAAGGGAAGATTTTTATAAAAATTATAATTCCGAAAAGATGATTTATTTGAGAGAATTACTGGATTCTACAAAGTCGCTTCAGGCTAAATTTATAGTAAACAACTTTGAAGCATCCATTCCTAAAATCAAGGCAGCCGCGTCTCTTGCAAAGAGGCAGCAGGTTGAAAAAATATTGAATGCTATGCTCCGGACTGAAGCAGGGCTTTATCCTTTGATTGATTATGTAAATTTCAAAGGAGACGGGACAAGGCTTTCCGAACGGTATAAAGGACAGGGATGGGGCTTGCTCCAGGTACTTGAAAATATGAAAGATCCAAACAGTGATTCTAATATTGTAAAAAACTTTGCAGAGTCAGCAAAATTTGTCTTAAAGCAACGGGTTGAAAATTCTCCAAATAAAACTGAAGAGCAAAAACGACTGCCAGGCTGGCTGAAAAGAATAGAGACGTATAAGGAGGCGAAAAACAATAAACCATAAATAGCCTCATAGTTTGCTAAACCATTCAATAACACTGCTCCTGAACGACTTTATCCTTAAGTGAAAGTATAAAGGCTCTTCCAGCTAAAATGCCGAAAGAGCCTGAAAAACGTTCAGACTGTTATTATTCAGTAGTTGAGGCTAATTTCTGCAGCCCTTGACCATCAATGCATTTTATATTGTCATTGCTATACCAATTTGAACCAGAAAAACCTGAAACATGTCCATCAGCGAATAGGACGTTTCCAAAAGTCGCACGCGAAGTTGTATTTAATCTGTTAGACATAAGCCCGCTATCCGGTGCCACATCACCAAGACTATAACCAGTAGTTACGTAATAGCAATAATTACAAACACCGGTATTTGCATTAGGTGTCCATGAATTTGATGTAGTAAAATTGGATAATGAAGGATCCATAAGTACATTGGCATTTTTGAGATAATCTTTAAGCAGTGCAATAGAATCGCCCATGCTTATGTTTGTTCCCCCAAGAGCTGAGGCATCACCACTGTTTGGAAATTTTTCAGTATTGTCTTGTGTATAAGCAACAACGGCAGCCCCGATTTGTCTTAGATTGCTTGCGCTGGATATTCGCCGTGCTCTTTCCCTGGCCTGATTAAGGGCAGGCAGCAGCATTGCAGCCAGAATTGCGATGATTGCTATAACAACCAACAGTTCAATCAATGTAAATTTTTTTGTTTTCACTTTTATCTTCTCCTTCTTTTTTTGTTGTTATGATTATTATTGTTATTTTTTACGTTTAGAATAGAAATTTTCTATTCTCCTCTCACTTTAATTATTAAAATTATAAAAAATTCCGGAGTAGTGTCAATAGTTTTATCAAAAATTTTTAAAAATTGATTTTTATTAAAATGTTGTGTCAATGTCCAGTACGGTTAAACAAGTTTCTTAGTGAGAGTGGGGTGTGTTCCAGGCGCGAAGCTGACAGACTGATAGAACAAGGCAGGATATTTATCAATAGCGTAAAAGCTAGAATCGGTCAGCAAGTCTATACGGGTGACAAGGTTGTTTTTAGCGGCAAAATAATAAAACCCCGTAAGAAAGAAGATTTGGTTATTCTGGCATTCAACAAACCGCCCGGGATAATCTGTACCAGTGAACATAATGTTAAAAACAATATAATTGACTATATCAATTATCACAAACGGATTTTTTACGTGGGGCGGTTAGATAAAGACTCGCAAGGCCTTATTCTCCTTACTAATAATGGAGATATTGTTAATAAAATACTGCGAGCAGGTTATAATCATGAAAAAGAATATGTCGTAACCGTAAATAAACTTATTACAGATCAATTTGTCCTTGCCATGTCAAATGGCATACCTGTTTCAGAGATGATTACAAAAAAATGCTCAGTCAAGAAAACTGGCCGGTTTACTTTTGAAATTATCCTGGTTCAAGGGATGAAAAGACAAATCCGCAGGATGTGCGAGTATCTTGGGTATACAGTCACAAAGCTTGAACGTATCAGAATTATGAACGTGAAACTCGGCAAACTCCCGCTCGGACACTGGCGCAGACTAACCGAAAAAGAGCTTGGCGACATATATAAACAATTGGAAGATTCTAATTGACTTATATATATTTTTTGGTATTATAAAAGTTAACATCCGCATTATAATTATTCTGAAATAAACGAGAGGAGATAAATTATGAAAATAAAAAGGGTTCTTGCCGATAAGAAGGACAACAAAGTCTGTACTATAAATGTTAATGATACAATAAGAACAGCCACGAAAAAGATGACGGATGAAAATGTCCATGCGCTTATAGTAATTGAAGACAATAATAATCCTTTGAGCTATGTTGGGATGCTGACTACAATAATGATCATAGCTGAATCCTGGAAATATGATAATATACTGGAAGAGCCGGTTAGTAAAATCATGTCTCGTCATTTGCTGGTAATAAATCCTGAAGATGATGTCGAACAGGTAATGGGGTATTTTACGAATACAAAAATAAGATATATTCCGATTTGGGAAGGTGAAAAAATAGTTGGTATATTCTCAGCCGTAGACCTGGTAAGAACACTGCTCAAAGAGAAAGAAATACAGTTAACATCCTTGAGTGATATGTCTGGTGGTACCTACGGCAATAAAGTCTACTAAATTATTAGTGTTTAATTACCAGAAACAGGTTTAACAGGTTTTCCCAGCACTTTCATAGCTTTCTGTAAATCTGCCCATGCGTGTTTTTTCTGTCGCGGATCCCTTAAGAGAAATGCCGGATGGAATGAAGCAATAGTTTTTATGCCGCTAAAATCAAACCATTCGCCGTGCAATTTTGTTATGCCGGTTTTGTTAAGCAAATATTTTAAAGGAACTGCGCCGAGCAAGATAATAACTTTCGGTTTTATTATTTCTATCTGCCTTAGAAGGAAGGGCAAACACATTTCAGCCTCGTCAGGCAACGGGTTGCGGTTGTTTGGAGGGCGGCATTTGACTATATTTGCTATATAAACATCCTTTCTCTCGTATCCCATAGCATTTATCATTTTTGTCAGAAGTTGACCGGATTTTCCGACAAAAGGTCTCCCCTGTTCATCTTCATCCCGACCTGGGCCTTCTCCTATAAACATAAGTTCTGTTTCGGGATTTCCTTCGCCAAAAACAGTATTTGTCCTTGAATCACAAAGCCTGCAGCGTCTGCAATTATTTACTTCATTTTGCATTTGTTCAAATGACATATTCGAACAATTTATCAAAGTTTGACTGGCAGTATACGGTTTACATATAGTATCGAGACCTTTAGTTTCTGTAGATTCTTTTTCAGGAGTCTCGCTGCTGCCATGCGGTCTAACTTGAGGGATTTTTGTATTCTGTTTACAAAAGAAAACTTCTCTGGTTTCTGCATCAAGAAAAATATGATTCAAATTTCCAGCTTCTTCTTTGATTAATTGTATTATTTCATCAATCAATTTCATTATTGTAATATGTAATACACTTTTATCTTAATCTCTTACCTTTCAGTTTACCAATGCAATTGAGATTTAGACTGCTGATTTATAAGGTTAAAAATGGAAACTTTGCAGGTTAATGAGTTAGAACCTTTGTCCTTGTATTTTTTTTAAGGCCGGGTAAAATGATAGTGTGTACTTTCCCGAACATTTACAGGATTATGAACAATAATACAATTAAAGACGATATTGCGAGTTATTTCAACTATCTTGTCAATTTATATGACAGTCAAAACTATTCATCACTTACAGTTAAATATCAATTTGTTTTTACGGAAGGAGATGTGGAATATCATTATGTGCTTTCTATTTCGGAAGGTAAAGCTGTATGGGAAGAAGGAGATTGTGAAACAGTTCCAGAAATAACTATCTATTCGCCTGTGTCAGTTTGGTTTGATGTTTCTTGCGGCAAACTTAATAGTACGTTGGGATTCATTACTAAAAAATATCACGTTAAAGGGGATATAAAATACCTCAAGTGCTTTAACTTAATTTTCGGGAAAAAATTAAATTCAGCTGATATTTATAACATTTATGAAAAAAAACATGATTATGAGATAAAGCGTCGAAGAAAATGGCAGAGACCTGAGAGAGTTCTAATAATAAACGGTAGTCCCAGAAAGCAGAAGGGATATACTTATTTTTATTTGAACCATTTTGTTAGTGGAGTAGAAAAAACAGGGGCCAAAACTGAGATAATTGATATTTACGACAGTGATATTAGAATAGAACCATGTTTAGGTTGTTTTTGCTGCTGGAAAAATGATGATGGCAAATGTGTAATCAAAGATGACGCAGGCCCATTAGTGGAAAAGATTAATTCTGCATATTTAACGATTTATGCATTTCCTCTTTATATTAGTTCAATTCCCTCGAAACTAAAAGCACTTTTAGACAGACAATTTGTGAATGTTTCTTCTGTTTTTTCTGACTATGATGGAATGACTCGTCATCCTTTAAAGACATTAAACGAAGGCTATTTGGCTTTATTTTCTATATGTGGTTTCCCTGAAAAAGAGCATTTTAATCCTCTCATAAACACGTTTAAAGCCATTTCCCTAAACATGCATAAGCCGTTAATTTCTTCAATAATAAGACCTGCCGCTGAATTTTTCGCGAAGGCGGTAACATTCAGGAGCTATTTGAAGGATATTCTAAGAGCTATGGAAGAGGCTGGGGAAGAATTGGTATTGAATGGAGCTATAAAAAGCAAAACGTTAAAAATAGTTTCTAGTAATTTTGGCATAAAAAAAGAGAAATGGCGCGATTACGCAAATCATTATTGGTATTTGAAAAAGAAAACAGAAATATGAACAAGAAAATTACAACTGTAATGGTTTTTAACTGCCTGCTGTTTTTTATCCTATCTTCTGCTGAACTTAAGGTGGATGATATGGCACCGTTTTTTTCGGTACGCTCAGGAGATGAAAAGTATCTTACTTTTGATGACTTAAGGGGTAAAGTTGCTATAATATTTTATGAATCCAGTGATGTTGTAGACAAGAATAAAGAACTCAAAAAAGAACTTGATAAATTTTACGATGCTCAGAACAGTGATACAAAACAAAAAGTTATTAAAGTTGCTGTTATAGATTGTAGTCGGGCTTTTTGGCCTTTTACTGTAATATGGGAGAAGAGACTTATTAATTATTCCAAAGAGAACCACCTTACTGTATATGGAGACTGGGAAGGGAAAATGAAGACAATTTATGGCTTTTGTCAGGGGGAGAGTAATTTTTTGATATTGGATAAATCAGGCAGAGTTAAATTTTTTCGAACCGGAATAATATTAAAAGATCAGTTTGAAAATATTAAAAAACTGATTATGCAATTAGTTGTTTTGGATTAAAAATATTGAATTATACCATTCTGGAAGCCATTTTTACCGTATAGCTAATGATTTAGAATTTTTGCGAAATCACCTGTTACTTTTCAAGATAAAATTGCAGTTTGAAAATAGATGAGATGAAATATATGTTTAAATCGTTATGTCAAATAATTTCTTGAGGCGTTTTTATGAGCAGTACGAGGTTCCCAATTGCTGTTATAGATGTAGGCGCTCATTTTGCCAGACTGGAAATAGTCCAGGTAGCTGAAGATGGCAAAAAATATGAAACACTCGAACGCCTTACTCAAGTCGCGCCACTTGGGCTGGATGTATTTACAAAAGGGAAAATCAGTACTGAAAATACTTTCTTAGTTGGTAAGATACTTAAAGATTTTGCTTCAGTCATAAAAGAATATAAAGTTAAATTTGTCAAGGCTGTTGCGACATCTGCAGTAAGAGAGGCATCAAACAGTGAACTTTTTCGGGAAAGAGTAGAGCGGTTAAGTGGAATAAAACTTGAAGAATTAGAGGCATCCACAGAAGCCAAAATAATTTTTATGGCTTTAAAAGATACCCTTGATGAGTCTTTGGGGTTTTTTAACAAAAATTCGTTGATATGCTCCATTGGTACCGGTGCAACTCAAGTTTTGTTTGTAGAGAAAGGCATTCTTAAAAGTGCAGAAAATACAAGACTTGGTTCTTTGAGGCTTCTTGAAGAATTAGAGCGTCCATTAAGTATAGCCCGGTTAAAAGAGGTATTAAGACCATTTGTTGAGTCTGCGGCTCGCGACCTGATTGCCCATTCCACGGTAGACTTAAATGAAGGATTACTTGTTGGTACGGGGTCTTCCGTTAGGGCGCTGTTTCATTTTGCAGAAGGACTTAGCAGCGGTGAAACCGAACTCAAATATATTACAAAAGAGAATTTTGATACTATTTATAATAATGTTTCGGCATTAACTCCTGAAGCAATTGCGGAGAATTATAAAATATCCGATACACTAGCTCAAAGTCTGGAACCGTGCTGTGCTATTCTTTATCATTTCTTTCATTCCTCTAACGCAGAAAAATTAATCATACCTGCCGTAAATACAAGAGATGCGATAATAAGAGATTTTCTAATACAAGTAACAGGAGAAAAAGATCCTTTTACGCCGTATCTTATGTCTTGTATAAAAACGTTCGGGAACAAGTATCATTATGATTCTGAACACGCGGAAAATGTAGCAGAAAAGTCTAAAACTATTTTTGAAAATACTCAATTTTTATACGGACTTTCGGAATCGGATGCTTTACTGCTCCAAATATCTGCGTATTTGCATGATATAGGAATTTATGTAAATACAAGAAATCACCACAAACATAGCCAATATCTTATCAAAAACAGTCATATCCCTGGAGTGACTTCGTGTGAAAAAAACCTGGTGGCATTGATCTCAAGATATCATCGGCGTGGGATCCCCAAAAGTACACATGCAGAATATATTGCTCTTAACACTCATGATAAAGTAAGAGTAAACAGCCTTGCAGCTATTCTCAGAATCGCCGATGCTCTTGATTTTATACATAATTTTGAAATTTTAAAAATAAAGTTCGATCATAAGAAAAAAGTTATGGAAATTGTAGTAGACGGTATAGTAGATATTGTTCTCGAGAATTGGGCGGTTAAGAAGAAAGCTGATTTATTCAAAGAAGTTTTTGGCTACAAGGTAAGGATTACCGGAAGATAGTGAGTATGAGAAAGAAACAGATAACTTGAACCTCAACATTTTAGTATATGAATATGGAAACTAAAATAAGTAAAGATCATTTCATTAACAGGGAACTGAGTTGGCTAAGCTTCAATGCAAGAGTGTTGGATCAGGCATTTGATAGAGGGAATCCTATACTTGAACGAGTTAAATTCATGGCAATATTCAGTAATAATCTTGATGAGTTTTTCATGGTAAGAGTTGCCGGACTTAAGCAACAGATGGAGTCGAAAATCTATCTGGATGATCCAACTGGAATGAGTGCCGAAGAACAGGTAAAGGCCATTACTGCAAAAACCAGAATTCTTGTACGGAAACAATATACTTATTTCAGAGAATATCTTATGCCGGAGTTGAAAGGGAATAATATATTCCTGCTTAAACTTGATGAGCTAAGCAAGAGCGAAAGAGAACGTTTAAAGCAGTATTTTGAACGATATGTATTGCCTGTTTTGACTCCAATAGGATTTGATCCTACGCACCCTTTCCCGGTAATAAATAATAAAGCTATTGAAATAGCAGTCAGGCTTAGAAGACCTGAAAACGAAAAAGATAGTTTCGGTTTTGTTGAAGTTCCTACTTCCATATCCAGATTCATACCTGTAAACTACACTAAATACGGGAAATCATTTTTATTGTTGGAAGACCTGATTATTGAGCATATAAATTCTTTATTTGCAGGCTGCAGCATTTTAAGTACTTTTGCTTTCAGAATCACAAAAGATATGGATTTTGAAATTGACGATGAAATTGATTCAGATCTTCTGACACATATGGAACAGGCTCTCAAAACAAGCAGGAAGAGAAGCGCTATACGATTGGAAATACCGAAATTTGCAGAAGAGACCTTATCGGAATGGCTAAAGGATAAACTTCAGATTCCTGAAGAATTGATATATGAGATAGATGGACCTCTTAATTTAGCAAGTTTTTTCGAATTTATTCCGTTAGTTGCGCGAGCAGAACTGATAGATAAAAAAATTGAACCACTTGAAGTTCCTATTTTGAAAAGCTGTGATTCAATATTTGATGCAATATCAGTATGGCATGCTATACCGATATTTCATCCATTTGAAAGTTTCGATTACGTTGTAAAATTTTTGAATGAAGCTGCCAGCGATCCGAATGTACTTGCCATCAAACAGACACTATATCGCGTAAGCGGTGATTCTCCTATTATAGATGCGCTTCAAAAAGCTGCTGAAAACGGGAAGCAAGTTACGGTAATCGTTGAGTTAAGAGCTCGTTTTGACGAAAGTAAAAACATTCTTTGGGCGAAACGGCTGGAAATGTCAGGAGCTCATGTTATTTACGGAGTAGCTGGGCTAAAAATCCACTGTAAAGCAATTCTTATTATAAGGAAAGAGGATGGACTGATAAAAAGATATGTTCATCTTTCCACTGGTAATTACAATGATTCTACGGCAAAAATCTATACTGATATTGGAATGTTTCTAAATGATCATGCTATATGCACTGATATCTCGTCTTTATTCAATGTGATGACAGGATACTCAGAACCTCCTGAATGGAATAAAATATCAGTAGCTCCATTCAATTTAAGGGAAAAGTTTATTTCACTGATAGACAGAGAAGCCAGAAATTCTACTAAACATAAACATGGCAGAATTATAGCAAAAATGAATGCACTTGTAGATACTGGAATTATAGAGCACCTCTATAAAGCAGCTGACGCTGGAGTAAGAATAGATTTGCTTGTAAGGGGGACTTGCTGCTTGAAACCGGGAATTAATACCCAAAATATAAATATAATAAGTATTATAGACCGTTATCTTGAGCATAGCAGAATCTACTATTTTGAGAACAATGGAAATGCCGAATTCTATATTGCAAGTTCGGACTGGATGCCCAGGAATCTCGATAGAAGAATAGAAATAATGTACCCAATAGAGGAAAAATTTAATCAAAATCTATTATGGAATATTCTAAATGCTCAACTTAATGACAACTATAATGGTAGAAGGTTAAGCCATAATGGAGCATATCATAAGCCTAAAGTCAGAGATATTTCTACACGCAGTCAAATTACAACTTATGATATTTTGCGGCAATTCAAGCCTGCCCAGAAACGCCAGCAATATGCTGTCTTTGAAAAATCTGGAAATCTGTCGTCACTTTACTAAGCTTCCGGATTTTGATTATGAATATATATAGAATGTGTACCGTTCGTCGTCCCCTTTAGGATAAACTTGAGGGGAAAAACACTAGAACAAGCCATCGGATTTTTGCCTAAGTCGTAAAAAAGAAACCAAAGATATTTACTTGCTGCTTCCGAGCCTAATACTGAGAAATCCCCTCTATTCTGTCTGTTAAACTTTTATTTTTACGACAGCTTTATGAATTTCTTCTGCTCCGATAAGCGGCATATGAGCGTCCCCCGGGAAAAAGATTGTAAAGAAATCCGGAGATATTGACACGAAAAAGTCTGGTACATCCTTATAGAAAATGATGTCTTTTCCCTCGTCGTAGTTTATTTGTACTTTTTTGCAGTGTAAAAGAGGTTTCCATCCTATTGTGTCCAGACCTGAAAGAATTATCTGAATGTCTATATATTTCCTGTGCGTTTCAAGATATGCGTTTTTCTTTTTTCTGGCCTGAACCTTATCTATGTTGATATATGCCTTGTTTTTGATAATATCGTATTTCCCGGTAGGGAGATTTTTAATACTAGTTTTTTCGAGATATTCAAAAACTTCCGGAAAATATTTATGAAGATTCTGATAACATCTTATATTTGAAATATGGTCTATAATCATAGTAACTTATGTTTCTTAAAAAATCGTTTCATAATTGTCCTACCATCAATGTAGTTTATTTTGTAACCTTAAATGATTCTTTCTGGTAATCTCTGGAATTAGTTCCGATGTAAACCTCAAAAGTTCCTGGCTCTATAACTTCTTTCATGTCTTTATTGTAAAACTTGAGATGATCAAGAGTTATCGTAAAACTGACTTTAATGCTATCGCCGGACTTGATTAAAACTTTTTTAAAATCTTTAAGTTCCATGACTGGTCTCGCAACTGAAGCTACAACATCTCTAATGTACAGCTGGACAATTTCTTTCCCGTCCACTTTTCCGGTATTTTGATTTCTACGCTAGCTGTTAAACAATCTCCAACCTTTATTTCTTTCTTGTCAAGTAAGATAGGAGAATAGCTGAAAGTAGTATAGGTCAATCCATACCCGAAAGGATATAGAGGATCATTGTCTATATCCAGATATTTCGAGACATACTTTTGGTTTACGGTTTCAGGCGTAGCCGGCCTGCCACACATAAGATGATTGTAGAATATTGGTACCTGTCCCAATGATTTTGGAAATGTTATCGGCAATTTCCCTGAAGGATTATGTTTACCAAAAAGAATATCTGCGATGGCATTGCCACCTTCTGTGCCGGGGAACCATGTTTCCAGTATTGCTGGAATATGTTTAGCTTCCCATGAAAGATCAAGAGGTCTCCCATTTGTCAGGACGAGAACAATTGGTTTTCCAGTGCTGTAAAGACCTTTTAGTAGATTTTTTTGCGTTTCTGGAATCTCTATAGAAGATCTTGAGGCAGCTTCACCTGACATTTCGGAACTTTCTCCTAAAACAGCTATGATAATGTCAGCCATTAACGCGGCATTAATAGCAGCATCCGCCATGGAATCGTCGTCATCCTCTATTCCGGAGCCCTTTTGATAATTCAAAACGGTCCCGTTTGGAACAATTTCTTTTATAGCATCAAGTACGGATACTGTATCATCCTTCAATCCTGCAGCACACCATGGCCCGATAGGATCGCGTTTACTTTCTGCAAGAGGTCCGACAATAGCAATAGATTTGATGTTCTTCATATTTAAAGGTAAAAGATTATTTTCATTTTTTAATAGCACAATAGACTCTCTTGCCACTTCTCTTGCCGCTGTCCTTTGTGCTTTTCTGACGATTTCAGAATCCCAGCTTGAAGCTAATGCTATCGGTACCGGGAATATAGTTTTATAGCCATGAATAACATCAAGCCCGAATAAAAGCGGAATTTTAAGCCTGGAGCCCTCTATAGCTGCTTTTTGCATTCTTATGACATTTTCAGTTCCGTAGATATTAAGACATGAACCTATTTTCCCGGCTTGTATATACTCTGTAATATTGATTTTTTCTCCTTGCGGGCCGGTAACCTCTTCTCCTGAAACTTGAACCAGCTGTCCTATCTTTTCTTCAATAGTCATCTTTGCCATTAAATCCTGCACTTTTTTATGAATAGAATTTTCTTGCGCATAAGTATTAAAAAGAGCCATTGAACCCAACCCCGTAATAAAAATTAAGTGTCTTAGTTTATGCATGAATAATTATTTCCTCTCATGCTGTAAATGTTAAATTTGGATTTTTATTTGTTACCTTCTTTTATCTGATATACAAAAATCATTATTGCTCCGGCGAGAGTAAATAGAGAATATGTATAGGGAACAGTCTTAATGTGACGCAACACAGTTAGCGCTCCTTGTACAGGGGGCATCCAATAGAGAGGTAAACATCCAATAACAGCATACAAAAAAGCCCAAAAATTAAGAAGTAAAAACATTTTTGTTGACGGTTTGGTAATTAGTTGAATGTCTTGATTAAATTTTAATACAACAAAAATGGATATAGCCAGTGCCAGACCGGCAATTGTTGTTGCATTCTTTTCTACATATAGATAAATATCTAATTCCGTTTCATAATCCGGAATTTTTGCATAACACGCCAGAATTATATTTAATATAAAATTTACTATTGGCCCGATAAAAGCGATATATAACAATTTTTTTCCCTGAATTAACTTGTATCCTACCATTTTATGCCATAAGTAAAGCCATAATACCGTGCCAAAGCTATAGATATATAATGCTAAAAAATCAATTTCTAATTGCATCATTTGTATAAGCCGCCCTTCTTCTGAACCCTCCAACATTACTCTAGATTCATTTTAGACTTTTCTCCGAAATAATCAAATCGAGTTTGTTGATTTTATCAGCTAACTCTGCAATCTTAACGAAAATACCGAACCCTCATCGGGGGTTTAAATTAATATTTTAATTTTCAAGCAAATATAGTGAATAAAAAGTATAATGTTGCTGTTGTTGGTGCAACTGGCGCTGTTGGCACAGAAATACTGAAAATTCTTGAAAAAAGAAATTTTCCGGTAAAGAGTTTGAAGTTGTTGGCTTCTCATCGTTCTGCTGGCAAAAAGATAACTTTCAGGGATGAAATATATATCGTAGAAGAACTGAAAGCTGCTTCATTTAAAGGAGTGAACATAGCTTTATTCAGCGCGGGATCATCATGTTCGCAAGAATTTGTGCGTGAAGCTGTAAAGAATGGAGCTGTAGTTATTGATAATTCTAGTGTGTTTAGGATGGATCCGGACGTTCCATTGGTGGTCCCTGAAGTTAATCCTGAGGACATAAAAAAGCATAAAGGAATTATTGCGAATCCCAACTGTTCTACAATTATTATGGTTGTTCCAGTTTATCCTCTCCATAAGGCAAAGGGACTAAAGCGTCTTATTGTGTCTACTTACCAGGCTGTAAGCGGTGCTGGAGCACAGGCTATGATTGAAATGGAAGAACAAACTAAAGATGTTCTTGCAGGGGGAAAAGCTGTTTCGGTTGTATTTCCACATCAGATAGCGTTTAACCTTTTCCCGCACATTGATGTTTTTATGAACAATGGTTATACCAAAGAAGAAATGAAAATGGTCAAGGAAGCCAGAAAAATTATGCATATTCCCGACTTGATGGTAAATTGTACATGCGTTAGAATTCCAGTTTACAGAGCGCATAGCGAATCGCTCTTGCTTGAATTTGAAAACGAAATTACTCCTGAAGAGGCAAGGAAAATTCTTTCCAAAGCTCCGGGATTAAAAATAGTTGACAATATAAATGAAAAGCTTTACCCTATGCCAATTGATGCTTCCGGTAGAGACGAGGTACTTGTCGGCAGAATCAGACAGGATATTTCAAGGCATGACAATAGGGGTCTGACTATCTTTGTTTCAGGCGATCAGTTACTAAAGGGCGCTGCTCTTAATGCTGTACAGATTGCTGAATATATAGCTTAACCGTTAACAGCTAACGACTAACGAACACAAAAATCAGAAGTCGAGAATCGTAAATTTAAATAGAGGTATTGTGATGAAAGTTAAAATCTCTTCCCTTCAAAAAGCAAGGGCTAGCTACAAGCCGAAGCTTCCAGTTGCTTTTTTAAACGGAGCAAACGTGGAGTTTAGTTATGGGGAGAAAACAGAGTCTGTTGCTGATCAGGAAAAGATTAAAGCTCTTTTCCCGAATACATACGGTTTTCCAATAATTGCGTTTGAGAATAAACTTTCAGGCAAAACTTCAAAGCCAGTTAATGTTGGTGTTGTGTTATCAGGCGGGCAAGCCCCAGGCGGACACAATGTCGTTGCAGGGCTGTTTGATGGTATAAAATCGCTACATCAAAACAGTAAGATTTTTGGATTTCTTGGAGGACCAACTGGGCTAGTTGACAGTAAGTATATTGAAATTACGGCTGATTTTTTGCAAGATTACAGAAATACAGGCGGTTTTGACATTATTGGTTCAGGCAGAACTAAACTTGAGAGGATTGAACAGTTTGATGCTACGGCAAGAAACTGTATTGCACTTGGGATTAACGCAATAGTAATTATTGGCGGCGATGATTCAAATACGAACGCTTGCCTCTTGGCTGAATATTATGCGGGGAAGCAAATACCAATTCAGGTAATAGGATGTCCAAAAACAATTGACGGGGATTTAAAAAATGAACAGATAGAAACGTCTTTTGGGTTTGATACGGCTTGTCGTGTTTATTCTGAACTCATAGGAAATCTCCAGAGAGATGCTCTTTCGGCGAAAAAATATTGGCATTTTATAAAGTTGATGGGGAGGTCAGCATCTCATATTACCCTTGAATGTGCTCTTCAAACACATCCTAATATTACTCTTATTGGTGAAGAAGTTGCTGCCAAGGAAATGAGTCTTATGGATATAGTAAACAATATAGCTTCAATTATATCTAGACGTGCTAAAAATGGCAAAAATTATGGAGTAATTTTAATTCCGGAAGGACTGATAGAGTTTATTCCTGAGATGAATGTTCTTATTACTGAGCTCAATGAGATTATGGCCGAAAAACACGAGGCGTTTGAAGCGTTTGAATCACATGGTGAAAAGTTAGATTTTCTTGCTGGCAAACTTTCGCCTGAATCAGCTAAAGCCTATCTGGCTCTTCCTAGCGGGATTAGGCTTCAGCTTATAATGGATCGTGATCCGCACGGAAATGTTCAGGTCTCCAAAATTGATACTGAAAAACTCATGATGGAAATGATAGACAATCGGCTCAAAGCATGGAAAGCTGAAGGAAAATACAAAGGGAAATTCAGCCCCCTGCATCATTTCTTCGGATATGAGGGCCGTTGTGCCGCTCCTTCCAATTTTGATGCTAACTACTGCTATAGTCTGGGATATACTGCCGCAGCTCTTGCGGGCGCTGGGAAGACTGGATATATGTCTTCTGTGAGAAATCTTACAAAACCCACAACGGAATGGACTGCGGGCGGTGTTCCTATTATTATGATGATGAATATAGAAAGAAGGCATGGCGAAGATAAACCGGTAATTCGGAAGGCTCTCGTAAAATTGGATGGAAATTCTTACAAGGAATTGTTAAAAAATAGAGAAAGCTGGGCGCGCGAAGATCATTATGTATACCCGGGACCAATACAGTATTTTGGACCTTCAGAAGTTTGCGATGCTGTTACGCATACGCTTGCATTGGAACAAAATAAAGACGTTACCCGTTGACCGTTAACCGGGAAATATGCAAGATGTTAACAAGCAGTAGTAAACAGTGAAACAATTATGAGTACATCTTTTGAAGATTTGGAAGTATGGAAAAAAGCCTGCAGATTATCTGTGGATATCTATAATAATCTTCAGCCTACACATAATTATGCATTAAAAGATCAGATTTGCAGAGCTGCAGTATCGATAGCTTCTAACATTGCAGAAGGAAGGGATAGAGGTAGTAAAAACGAATTTATTCGTTTTTTGAGGATAGCTCAGGGTTCTGCGGCGGAACTCAGAACCCAGCTTTATATAGCAAAAGAAATAGAATTGTTGCCCAAGGATATCGTAAACGATTTTATTGAAAGAGTAAAATCTATTTCTCAAATGTTGCAGGCGTTAATAAAGTCATTAAATACCACAAGCGGTTAACAGTTAACGAGCGACGATTAAATTAAGGATCAGTCAGATGCCAAAAAAAGTTTATTTCAAGTATGGAGTAATGGGGTCAGCAAAGTCCCTGGATTTAATTAGAGCAGAATACAATTACAGAGAACGCGGAATGGAAACCATAGTTTTTCTCCCTGAAATTGATACAAGAGCTGGAGGGAAAATCTGGAGCCGACTCGGTATTACTCTCGAAGGAATCAGAGTTAAAAAAACTGATAATATTTTTGAAATCGTTCAATATCATATCAAAAGTTTAAAACGCGATATAAAATCAGTATTTGTTGATGACGTTCATTTCCTAACAGAAAAACAGATAGACGAAATGTGCGATATAGCTGATAAACTAAATATTCCAGTACTTTGTTACGGGCTTCGTTCCGATTTTAGGGGCTTACTCTTTGAGGCCAGCAAGAGATTGTTAGAACTGGCTGATGAGATAGAAGAGATAAAGGCTATGTGCGACTGCGGGAAAAAGGCAACAATGAATGCGCGGTTTGTAAATAATAAACCGGTTAGAACAGGGAAACAAATAGTAATTGGAGCTGAACAATATAAATCCTATTGCAGGAGTTGTTACAAGAAATTATTTAAAAATCAGGAGATTTTTGGGAGGCTAAAATGAAGCAAAGGTTTAGTTTTTTGTTTATTCTTTGTTTGTTAACTTCGATTGTGAGGGCAGAGGAAGTGAAATTTATTTCTGAGTTTGAAGGGGGAAAATTGTACATGGCCGGTAAAATAAACATTGTAGTTATGAAAGGCAATTTTTACCAGATGGGACGCCAGTATGGGGCACTGCTAAAGAAAGAATATCAGGAGTTTTATTCTATAGCAGTTAAACAAACTGGGATTGGGACAAAGAAAGCTCCTTACGAAAAAGTATTAGCCGTGATGAAAAAATTTTTAAATCAACAACCGTTTTATGTTAAAGAATGGGTTCGTGGAATGGGAGAAACGTCAGGATTAGGAGATGAAAAACAAATAATAGCATCTCAATTGCTTGCTATAATTGTTTATGGTTTGGAAAACTGTTCTGGATTGATTGCATGGGGGAAATACACTAAGGACGGTTCAACAATAGTTGGTCGTAATTGGGATATGGTAAAGGATATACTTGAGCCTTACCAGAAATTCCTGACTGTTGCAGTTTTTAATCCGACCGGATATGGTCAGAGTGTTGCGGATATCAATTACCTTGGCCAAATTATATGGCAATCGGCTATTAACAAATCCGGTATTTTTTATGATCTTCAAAATGGCAGCATGAGCGACCCTGTATTAGCAAAGAATAGACTTGGTTCTAATTCGGCATTAATGTCGATGATGCTTGATTCGGAGTCATTTTTTCAGATTGATGCTTTTTTTGATGCTGTTCGCGCTGGAAGCGGGATATTAATCAATGTTGCTGATCCCAAACAAGGTGCTTGCTATGAATGGGGAACAACTGATTACAGACGGCGGGTAGATGATAAGAATGGACTGGTTGCTTCTGCTAATAACTTTACCGATCCGACTTGGCATACATCAATTGATATTCCAGACGGTGAAAAAGGAGGTTTTACAAAGGAAAGAAGAGATAATCTTTTAGCATTGGGTAAAAAATACAAGGGACAAATTGATGCTAAAAAAATGATGGAGATATTTTCAACTACAATTCCAAATGGTGGTCCATCATTTCCGGCAAATAATAGCTGCACAACCTATTATTCTATCGTTGCAGTTCCTAAGGAGTTAACGATTTGGCTTAATGTTCAAAATCTACAGAGTTGGACAAAAATTGATCTAAAGCCGCTTTTTCAATAGAGTTATTTTTTCGAAAAGAATCAATGGTCAATTACCATATTTAAGTTTTCTTTAGACTTTTTGTACTTTTCATACCGGCTCAGGATATCTATTACATAATTTTTTGTAGACGGGAAATTTATTCTGTTAATAACATCATCATCGCAATTTGAAGGTAACCATCTTTTCACATTTGTGTATCCTGCGTTATATTCTGCCAAAGCTAGAGCTAGGCAATTTTTATATTTAATCCAGCGGTTTGCACATTTTGCCAAGTACCATGTCCCAATATTTATGTTTATGTCAGGAGAAAGGAGCAATCCGTTATGAGGAATAGGACGTCTATTGTAGGCTGCCCAGTCATGGACTGATGCCGAAGGAAGAATTTGCATAAGCCCGATTTCTCCTTTTGAGCCTTTAGTTTCTGCATTAAAATTACTCTCTCGCCATATAACTGCTTTTATGAGATTGGGATCAACTGAATACCATCGGGAATATTTAACGATAAGAGCATTATACTTATTGCTTATTATATGCCGGTGTATGGCAATAACCAAGAGTGCTACCGCTAAGAGAAGAAGAACTGAAATGAGTATTAACATTCCGTACCTAACGAGCTTTGTTTCGCTTTTAAAATGCGGCATAAAATTAGCCCTGCAATTAAAATTACTTTCTTAGTTATATACCAAATTCTGTTCCTACTTCACCAAAGAAAAATTTATTACAAAATGCTCCTATATATCTGAGAGTTGTGACTCTATCATTACAAAGGATCGTAATTTTCATATTAGGATATTCCTTCCCAGGAAACTACTTATTTTTGGATGACTTTATTGATTATTAAGTATATCATGTTTTAAATTTTTTGTGTACAGGAAATAATTTTGCTTGTTATTATTGAAAGATTAAGTATTGAAATTTGATTTGTTTTGCGTTTATAATCTTATACAAAATCTTATTAAATATTTTTCCAATGGAGTGAGCTATGGTAAAACACATAGGAGTATTGACTGCTGGTGGGGACAGTCCCGGACTTAATGCTGCAATAAGGGGGATGGGAAAAGCAGCTATAGACGCATATGACATGAGAATAATAGGCTTCAAAGATGGGTTCAGGGGACTTGTGGAAAATAGATTTATAAGACTGGATGGACTTAATCTTTCCGGAATTCTTACTGTTGGAGGTACAATATTGGGTACCAGCAGAGATAAACCGCATAAAATGATGGTCGGGAATAAGATTCTTGATATGACCGATGTAATAGTAGAAAACTATCACAAAAATCATCTCGATGTGCTTGTCTGTCTTGGCGGTGGCGGAACAGTGAAAAATGCGTATAGGCTTGCTCAAAAAGGACTGAATATTATTACGCTTCCTAAAACTATTGATAACGATATTCCAATGACTGATATTACTTTTGGGTTTGATACGGCTTTAGGAATTGCTACAGAGGCGATAGATAGATTACATAGCACGGCTGATAGCCACCACCGTATTCTTGTTGTTGAAATCATGGGACACCACGCCGGATGGCTTGCACTTGGTGCCGGGCTTGCAGGAGGAGCTGATGTGATACTTATTCCAGAAATTCCATACGATATTGAAAAAATAGCTCAGGCTATCCGCAAAAGGAGCAAGAGCGGAAAACATTTCAGCATAATTGCTGTTTCTGAAGGCGCAATGTCTGTAAAAAATGCTGCTCTGTTGGATCATGCCCAAAAGAGAAAGAAAAATGCTTCTACTGAAGAAGAAACAAAATCCGCTCAGGACGAAATAAAAGAGATTATGACCAAACAGGTTAATCATTCTATGGAAATTGCCAGAAATTTAGAGAAATTATGTAAACTTGAAGCCAGAGTAACAATTCTTGGTCATCTCCAGAGAGGCGGTGCTCCTTCAGCCGCAGATAGAATTCTTGCAACTAAACTCGGAACTGCTTGTGCTTCTTTTATAGAAGAAGAAATATTCGGCGTAATGGTTGCCTCAGACGGCGATAATATCAAGCATGTTCCACTGGAAGAAGTCGTTGGGAAAGTAAAACTTGTTCCACCTGATCATCATTGGGTAGAAAGCGCCAGACTTGTCGGTACCTGCTTTGGTGATTGATAGAGGAGTATGTTGAGTGAAGCGCAGCTTTTAATAAATTTACAGGTTAGCTAAGGGATAATTCTAAAAAAGGGAAAATAGGAAAACCTTATTAATGCTGTCCGTATTCGTTGTTAGCAGATTCGTACACGGCTTCAAGTTTGAAAATATTAAACCTGGTCTTCTTATCGTAAATATCAAGACTTTCAAGATTTTTAAGTTTATTTGCCAGATAAATAGAGCAGGGTAGGCCGGCAATTTCTATAATTACCTTGATGAACCACATCACGATTATAAATTCAATAAGATTTCCATTGCTCATTGTTCCGTAAAACGCAATAACTGTAAAAATTACGCTATCAAGCGCTGCAGAACTGATAGTTGAAGTAACAAATCTCAACCACATAAATCGGCCGTTTGTAAAGATTTTCATTTTGGCCATTATTAACGAGTTCAGCGGTTCCGAACACAAATAGCTAATAAACGATGCGATAATTATTCTGCAATTAAAAGCCAGTATCGTATCAAACATTATATTGTTTGTAGGGAAATTAGGATTCGGCATATGAATTACAATCTGTCCATAAATAATAAAAAACAAATTGAAAAGGAATCCGCACCATATTGCTCTTCTGGCGTGTTTATATCCATAAACTTCTGTAATCAAGTCGGAAAGAAGAAATGTCAGAGGGAAAATCAGCGTTCCGGCATCGGTGACTAGTCTAAAAATACTTATCAACCTTCCATCGAACCAGTTAGCAAACGCAATTACCATTGTATAGGAAAGCATCAGAAACCAAAGGTATTTTGGATAGATATTTATAAATTTTTTACTTCTTCTTTCCAACGCTTCTTCTCCAGATTTCCAAAACTCCGAGCAGAGTAAAATTTTGAGAAACCATTTTTAGTTTCGGAATGTTTCTTGCAAGCATCTCCGCATCTCCACCGGTAACATAAAATTTTACATTGTTTGTGTCCAATTCTTTTCTGGTTACTTCCATAAATTCTTTTACTGCACCGATAATTCCATAATCCGTTCCTATTATTATCGAATCTTCTGTATTTCTTCCAAATGTTTTGTACCCTATACAATACTCATCGACTGGAAGATACGGGAGCAGAGCAGTATAAGCGTTTAGAGCTCGTCTTTGTAAATCTCTTCCTGGAGCTATTATTCCACCAGCAAAACGCTTTTTTTCATCAAGCGCTTCAAGAGTAAGTGCGGTTCCGCAATCGATTATTGCCGCCGGGAGTTCTGAAATTGTAGCCAAAGCCGTAAGATTTGCCAGCCTGTCAGCACCAAGAGCCGCTCCATCTACTAGAGACAAATCTATCCCGGAATTCGAGAGATGCGATATATAATAAATATCCTTGCGGTTTAACTTTTCTATAATCGCAGGGACTACCGTAGCTGCGGCAACAGGAATATTGTCAGGAATATCCGAAGAATCTAATTCTTTTGTTGGTTTATTAAAAACGTTAACAAATTCACCATCTGCAAAGAGTCCACACCTTGTATTTGTATTTCCTATATCAAGCAAAAAAATTCTTTCTCCCATAGCAAACTCTCTAAATATAATGTTACATATTCCATTTCAGGTATTTTGCTACGTTGGGAATATATGGAATTATAAGTTTCTTTATTCCTTGAGCATATTCTCTTATTTCCCATTGAGCATGCGGATGGTCTCTTAACTCAAGAAAATGCAAAAGATTGCTTAAATTAACAGTGCCCCAAAATGTAACCATCATATTTTGAGAAAGAACTCCTCTTGCCTGTTCTCTGCATACCCCTTTTGCAATTAGATATTCATACAGCTTGTAGGAATCCATATTGTGCTTATCTATGAGAGTCTTTAGTTCGGTATTATTAATATCGGATCCTTCAACAGATGCTTGACGGTTATCTTTCGACTGTATACGCAATTGTTGAGGAGTATAGAATGTAATGTCAAACTCAGTGTACCTTCTTGATATTTCATTATATGCCCATGTTCTATGCCTGTGCCATTGACTTCTTACAAACAATGGACAATGTACGCTGAAAGTAAAAACCAGATGCTCCAGCGGGCTTGTATGCTTATTTTCTATAAGAAATTTCAGAAGTTCAATATCTCTTTCATTCATCTCCTTGCGGAGTTTTCCAAAGGATACTCTTGCAGCATTTACAATTGTGGTTTCACTTCCCATCATGTCTATCAGACCCACCCAGCCCTGTCTTCCCAATACTGTAATATGTTTATCTGGAGGAATATTTACATTCAACATTTTTCACACCTGTTTTTAAAGTTAATTTTTCAGAAATTATCGCTTGGTACAATAACAGATTTTCCCGACTTGTCGAGAAAAAAAGCAGTTTGGTTATAAGCTGTTACAAACGGCTGCTACGAATTATCAATAAATAACTATGTTCTTCTTTGTAGAGATCGCAATTACTAGTAATATTCCTCATAATTTATCAATCCCTGAGTTTTTTCAATTCTTTTATAGCTTTGAAAGAAGAAATTGTGCCTGAAACTATTGCTTTATAAATTGATTTTGCATTTCTTTGTTTTGCAATGGATGAAAATGGTTCTATCAAAGTTTTTGCCATGGAGTAACATTTTAATGCGCCTTTGCCAATGAAATTCACTGGACATTGTTGGGAATTGGGAGTTTTGAGTTGGATGTCGGATGCTGACGATTCCAGTCGTTTCCAGGTGTTTATTAGATTAATTCCAGGCCCTTTGATATTTTGTATCCCCATGATGATATTTTTATGGTATGGCGGAGTTTTGGCTTCTATATGTTTGATAATTTCCTCTCCGTTTATTTTCGGATTATGAAGCATAATTATCTTGTCGTAAAACCAATGAGTTAACAATTTTTTGCATTTTTCAGCAAGTTTATTTATTGGGAGTAAACTTGATGAAAGTTCTTTTTTGAGTTCAATATATTCATTATAAGTTTGCACCATTTTCTTATAAGCTTCAGAAGCTTCCAATGATTTTATTTCCGAATTGCTAGTCATTATTAGTTTTAACTTATTTTTTAGAATAGTTTCTTTGCTTGGGATTCTTAGAAAGGTTGCTTTTCGTTCAAATAATTCTACAACTTCTTCTTCTGTTGCATGCGAAAAACTTTTTAAACTTGATCTCCAGACTTTCTTTATGTAGCCTGATATTCCTTCCAGGTTTGTTCCAACAAGGAAATGATAATCTGCGCTTAGCTCCTCTGCTATTATTTGTGCAAAAACTCTTGAACGCGAAACTCTATCGGCCCTGTTGTTAACTACGGTAGAAATTATTGTTCCATAATCTTTTTCTGTATCAAAGGAATCCATTTTCATTCTTGTCCAGTTTTGGAGGCATGCGTATTTTTCATTGGCAGACATGCCAGAGATGAATTCCAGAGTTTTTGTATTTATTTTTAAAGGCCGAAACTTTTTAAGTACACCGATATCTGGAACTACATTATCGCACATTTCTTTCAACGCATAATCTTTTTCAATTTCCAATCTTTCCGCGAGCGCTGTTACTAGCGCTACATTATTGGGATGTTCGCTGTAAGAAAATCTGCTTATTACTTCTTCAGGAATTAGCATGATATCCATAGGGGTGACTCTAAAAAATTGAGTATTGAGTTTTGCTGCAGAATTTTTCAAGATGGGATACATTTGATCTTCAGTAGTAAATAAAACAGATTTTTCTGGAATAAAATTAGTCATTGATTCTGCAATATTCCAGCCTGCCGGTCCTTGAATATCTTCATGGTCTGGATAAGTGTTTGTAATTGTTGAAAAGTCATCCTTCATCCAATTCCTCTGCATAAGTTTTACATAATGCGGGGATATTGCCATACATTCCCACAGAAAAACATCAATATTGAGTCGTGATGCCATCCCCATACGAACCAGTGTGTACTGTTCCCATATAGTAACTTTTTCATAAGGTCTAAAAATGGGGTACTCTTGCAGCTGATCAAATGGCGCCGAATATAAAAATACAGCTTCACATCCAGTTGTTTTGCTTAATATGCTACAGCCAAGTGAGGAGAATATTGCGGCTTTAAGTCTTTCCGTGCTGGATTTTCCTCGAGTTCCCCAGCCTCCTATTATCAAAGATATTGATTTTCTGGCCTTTTTGAAAAGAGAATGGATTGTAATGTGTTTTACAATGAAAAAACCTATGAACATACTCGCGAAGAACAACAGTTGAGAAATTGTATTCAAATATAGTGAAAAGAAATATGTCTTCATATCTTCAAATATTTTCAACGATTGGGAAGGAAATATTAATGGCAGCGAAAAGAATCTGTTTACAGTTGAGTCTGGTTTCGGGCTAAACATTTCGTCTTTTTTGTATGGTATGATAGAAATTTCATATCCTGCTTTTCTAAGTGTTGATATATATTCTTTCACCTGAAATTCTGTTTCCCCGACGGTATCAATGTTTCTTTTTTCAGCCAATTTTTCAAAGCTAAATATAATTTTTGTTTCTGTTGCAAGTTTTTTTAAAATATTTCGAGGAGGTTTTATTTTTGTTATTCCTTCAGGTGAAAATACTTTGTAAACAGATGAGGCTTCTAATGCGGATAAGACGTCATCTGGCAGCGGGAGGTAAGGCCTGCATCCTTCTTCTTTTAAAAGTACCGGTTCTCCAGGGATCCTAGTTTCTGATTTTTCTGCCATAATAGAAGAAGCAGATCTTGTCCGACTGAGAAAATGTCTGCCATAACTATTTTTTAACGCTTGGCGTTTATGCGGCGATGGACTTCTAAATTCGAAAAAGATGCGCCACAACCTGAATTTGTAAAAAGCATCTTTGACAAGTTTTATTGTAAAAAAACGTTTTATGAGCTGTATGGAAAAATCTTCCTGAGAGATAACCGCAAGGATTCTTCCTATTGTTTCATCGTCATATCTAGAAAGAATTTCCCAGTCTAATTTTATGTAGCCTCCAGGCTTTTTTGCTTCCAGTTTTTGCAAGATGTAATTCTTCAGCTTAAAAGCTTGCTCATTGTACTCACACCATAGCTGTTCAAGAACAAGTGCAGAATTTCTTCGTACTTCCAGGTGATCGGAGTCTTGCCTTAGTTGTTCCAATACTGGTACGACGGTCTTTAGTCTGAATAGAAACTCGCTTCTGTCCTTTTTATTTAGTTCTTTGAAGTATTGACTAAATGAATTTATGAGAAATAGCGTACAATCTTTATCTTCCCCCAATAATAGTTTAGTAGTGAGCATTTCGAGAAGTTTTGCATTATCATTTTTTAGCAGAATAATAAAAGATGATTTTATGGTTTGGCATACTACAGATGTTTTTTTGTCATTAGTTAAAATATTTAAAAATCTAAAGCAATGTTCTTGCGGCATAAGGGGAAGATTTTCAGCTATAGATTGTTTTACGAATTCACTGCTATCTGAAATCATGGTATCGAGAATTTGTATATGTAAGACAGCTTTGCCGTTTGTAAGTATTTTTACTAACCTTCCCTTGAGAAATATAGAATCTTTAGATTGTTCAGAGAGAATCCCCTTTGCTGATTCAACGAACTGTTTTTCTGAAAGAATTGACAGGATTTCCATTGCGCAACTTCTGACCCAGCAGTTCTCATTTTTATTTAAAGCTATTTTGTAAGTATTTAAAACTAAATTTTCAGTGAGCTCATTATTTAATTGCTGACTATAATCAGAGCATATTTGTTTCATGAAAAACAAAACAGCTTGTTTTAGCTGCCATATGGGCTCTGTATTAAGTAATTCAATTGAAATTCTTACCATTTCAGACAAAAACATTTCATTTGGTATTTCAGCATTTGTATTGTTCAAAAAAGCTGGGGCAAGATTAAATAGCGCACTAATTTCTTTTTTGACAGATACTACGCAAGTATAATATTTTTCTTCCAGCGCTTTTTTATCAAGCCATCTGTATTTTCCGCCCCAATGCCAGCTTTTTTTTCCTTGAAACTTATCAAGATATCGGAAATATTTCCTCAAATAGTTTTTAATTTTTTGTTCTTCTACTGGATAAGCAGACAGGAATTTTTTATGAGCTTCTTCCAGTTTATTGATACTTTCCGTTCTTTTTTTTATTGCTGTAATTATGAAAGACAAAGCTGAATTGAACAGTGTTCCATTTTGTATAAAGAAACAACTGAATTCTTTGGAGAAAACAACTATTTCTCTAGCGTATATATAATTCCAAATGAGTTTCTGATTTTTTGTAAAGAGATTCTTGATTTTCTCATTAGTCGTCATTTATGTATAACCAGTGATAATTTTTTTGAAAGGTTGTGTCTTGTCTCCTCACTTTTCAGGAGTAAATTTCTTAATTCATTATTCATTTCAAAATGGATAAATATTTGACCTTTTGACTCTTTTTCAAAGCTTTCAGCAGAAACATTTTCTTTTGCAGAAAGAGTCTCGAGATTGTCTTCGGGATAAATAAACACCTTCGTGCGCATAACTTTTTTTATTGCATCTGCATAAAGCATAAAATTTGGAGCAGGTTTATTTTTCCCTTCACTAAGTACTAAGGACGGGTAGGAGTTTTTATAGATATGCTTTTTGGCATCGAATCCATGTAATTGTAACATTGCGGAACCAGACGGCGTAATATTTAGAAAAGCACGAGTAAACGAATTAAAAAATGTATTAGGATTGCGCACCATATCAGAACTTTTTTCTACATTATTAGGAGTCTGATATCGATGAACGGAATTCCATGCGCATGCCGTATAGTATTCGGTAAACATTAGCAGATAACCGATTCTTCCAGTTTTTCTATCAAAAAACCTGTGCGGAGCTTCAATTGCCATTTTCTTCCCATATGAACTTTTGTAAAACATGAAAAATCCACGTCCTTCTTTTCTATTTTCTTTTTCATATACAACAATGAAATTTTTACCTCCACATACGATTTCTGTCGCTGTCATACCAAGTTTATCCCATTCAGCTTTCATTTCTTTCGAGAGTTTTTGGGTCTTAAAAAGAGAGCAGAAAAGATCATACGCTTTTTCAGAGTCTTCTTTTGAGGGGTCTTTGAACATACCATTCTTGCCGCTATCTAAGTATAGGTTAAAAAGGGCTGAATGTTTTCTCTCTGTGTCTATCAGTTCAGGTTTGGCAAAATCCTTGTTTATTTTTCTAAGTTTGTTTCTGGGCAGAAAACCGATTCTTGCCGTTTCGTAGGGGAAAATATCCGTTTCCTCGGGGACAATAGGACACCATTTTGTTTTTAGCAAGTTGAGCTTTTCTGACTGCGTTAAATCAAATTGGGAATAGATATTACCACTAGCTAGTTCCTCTTTTTTTGACATTGGAAGCCTATACCATTTTACTCCATTTTTTTGAAATGGATTTTTTATAAATCTGCTTACACGTAGAGAAAGGCCTGTCATTTTTAAATCATTGCTTTCCCACTTAAACCTTATTTTTTTGCCGTTTTTGTACTGAACTAGCGGTATAATAATTTCATAACCGGCGCCCAGATATCTGTTTTTCCATACAAGAAATGGATTAGATAATATCCTCTTGGTGTATGTTTCTCTGTATAGGTTTATTTTTGATGTTTCTCTGTATTTCTTTGAAATAAGAATATTCCCCTCAGAGTCGAGAATCTCATAATTTAAAACCCATTCTATGTCTTTGTTTCTACCAAGCAAGCATTCGGGATTTGCAACAACCTTTAGAAATCTGGTTCCTTTTCTGATTGGAAAAACAGTCCAATTATTTCTATTTATAGAATATGCGAAAGTAATTACAGTATTATTTTTAGATTGTTTTAAAGTTGTCTTTCCCGTTGTTATCCATTGAGGGAATATAAATGATAATATCCAGTAGGCTAGAACCAGCAGACAAAAGGAATAAGCTATTTTTTTCAAAAATCTATACATATTTTTCGTTTACCATTTTATCATAAGCCATTAATCGTTTTTGAATAACATACTTCCCTCACTCTTTGCTTAACACTTTTAGTTATTTAATATCGGGTGTTATCCACAATATCATGAAAGAGGTATTTGCCGTTTCGTCCAGATATTTGGTATATTTTGAATGATTTGCTTCCAGCCCCATTGTATCTTTATGTCCATCTACAAAGTTGATTTTAAATCCTGAGTTCTTCAAAACATTATAAATTTCCTTTTCTGTTTTTGTTAGTTCCAAGTAACTGGTTATTCCTTTGTTTGTGGAAATATATACAGTTTTTGAAGCATACTTTTTCGATTGGTCAAGCTGGCTTACATGAACGATTGTAAGTATAGACTTTGCGGTTTTAACATTTTCCCTGCTCAAACTTGAATCAATTTCCCTAATTGCTGCTTGTCTTGTCAAGTTGAATATGCTTCGTGTGTGTATTTTTAAACTGGTGTTTAAGAGTAGAGCTGTTCTGTCTTCATTTTCATACCTGAGATTGCCAAAGAGTATTGCCTGTGGATTAAGTGCTTTTGCCAGAAAAGAAATCAGTTTTATAACCGCTTGGGAAGGGATTGTTGTTTCCAGGATTACTGGTGAGTATTGATTTGTCTTGAAATAAAAAATCCCTTCGGTTTTTGCTGTTGTTTTTGGCGACAGCTCAATATATTCCTGCATTGGGCTTTCTGATATTTTAAGCAGTTTTAATTCGTATCCTGCTATGTTAGCTAACAATTTTAAGCCCATTAATTCTTTTTTAATATTCTCTTTTGAATTCTTGATAATTTCTATTATTTGGGAAATTACCTTAGTATCAAAAAACTTACAATCTGCTATGCTTAAAGCACCACTGATAACTTTTATTGTTTTTCCAATATTTTTAATAGAGAAAACTGAATTATGTGCTTCTTCTATTTTGCTAAAATCTGCAGGCAGGATTTTTGAAATACCATCTTCAGAGAGGAAGAAAACAGTTTTCCCTTTTAATATTCTGTTATCTGCAAACTGATAAGGCAATTCTTTGTATTGATTAAATTCCAGACTAGGGGCAAACAAATTATTCAAAATACTTTCTTTATTTTTTACTGCTGTCCATAAATAATTTTCTTGTAAATTATTTTTTTCTTTTAGAATTGTGCTGTCAAAAAAGAAAAGCTCTTTATTTTGTTTTTGTAGATAAAGGATGAAAGGAAATAGATAACTGTTAAAAAAATAGTCAGTCTCGAGAATGTTTTTACTCTTCCCGGCAATAGCTACTGCTTTTACCTTCCCAAGCGTAAGAAGTGTAAGCGCTGCGGCTGTTAGTTCGAGGCTTCTAATAGGATAGGGAACGATAGCTATGTAGTTTAGAGCCGGAGCAGTAGAAATTATAAAAATGCCTTTGTTTGGAGCAGTTGGTTGATTATAAAAAATAATATACTTATCGTCAAGTTTCTTTATTTTGTATTGTATTTTTTGCAGAGCGCTGGGAATTTTAGTAAAATTTTGTACTGTTTGACCGTGCAAATAATTGTCAAGCAATCCGAGAGCAGTAGAAAAATTTGTTATGTCTTTCGGCGTATTTTGCTCAACTTTTCCAGCAGGATCATATAAGCTTGATATATGATTCAATACAAAAGAAATAAGTTTTCTTGTTTTTTCCTCTTTTTCTCCAGAAATTGAAGAAAGTTCTTCGGCATAATCTCTTTGATTTTGAATTCCCTTAGAATCGAGGAAGGTAAGCATATATCCTATTACCGTGGCAATAATGACAGAAAATGCAGAGGTTATTAATGTAGCTCCAATGAGCCTGCCTCCTAGCTGTTTGTCGTACATCTTTATGGCTATAAAAGATGTGAGCATGTACCCAAGCCCATAGAAGTCAGAGACTTGTATATCAAGCAAAAACAAAGGCAAGATAAACCCTAAAATCAATTTATATAAAAACGCTACACAAAAGCATAGAAGAATTTTTCTCGCTCCTTCAATTGTAGCGTTTGCAAATAGCGGTGTTTTTAAGATGAATGATACAGTTGCAAAAATGATTACGGCTTCCAAAATCGAAATTAGTATTTCAAAAGGATAATACCATAAAAGTGCAAGCAACGCAGGAATAGCTATACCGCTGAATTCCCAGCCGTATAACAGATTCATTCTGGAAGCAATATAGGCGGTAGTCAGGAGTATTATATAAGCTTTAGGTGAGGCTGTTATCGAAGTAGCCAAACTTTCGTAGAGATAGGCGACTTCGCTTAGCCTGAAGTTTGTAAATTTGATCAGGAGATATTTTATTATCAGGAATGTGATCGATAGGATGATCAAGAGTTCGGGGAACCCTTTTCTTAATCCGTTTTTCCAAAATTGATTTGCAATAAGAGCCACTATTACAAGTCCGATAGAATACAACCCCCCATGATAAAAGAAATCTACGTTAATATATTTCGTCAGTAACGAGGAAAGCATGGGGAAAAAATAAGAATCGAAAAGCAGTCGCGTTATTACTGAAACCAACAGGATTGCAAAAAAACTATCCCTCCCGAATAAATTGCACCAGAGATTTAACTTTGGGCCGATTTCAGAAAATATTCTGACAACGAAGTAGGTAAAAACAGCTTCAATAATTATGGCAGCAGCACTCCAGGGTTTTAAAATAATAAGAGGGACAAGATACCCTGGAACTATTAGGCCAGTGAGATTCCAGCCGAATCTTAGATTGAAAAAACAAACTACCATTACTCCTACCCATACAGTTGTTATGAGCGAGCTTGATAGTGAACTTTCTGGAAAAACAGGTAAAATAAAGTTCATAAAAATAATTGAGTTTGTTGATTTTTCCGACGAATTCTGTAATCTTAGCAAAAATATCGAAAATTCAATTCGACTTTAGTATATCTAAAAATTTTTATCTGGCACTATAATATTGAAAATATAATGAGTGAATTGACGAACCTTAAAAGACACTGGTACGCTATTACCGTAAAATCGAAACATGAATTTAAGGTTTTCGAAAAATTACAATGTTCAAATATCGAGTCATTTTTGCCAACTATAGAAAGATTACGCCAATGGAAAGATAGAAAAAAACTTGTTGTTTTCCCTCTTTTCCCCAATTATGTTTTTGTTCGCCTGCTTCCAAATTATATGGAAGTTTTAACTGTTTTAAAAATCAAAGGTGTAGTAAGATTTCTAGGATCGACTCAAGGGAATCCCGAAGTTATTCCTAATGTTCAAATTGAATCTCTACAAAGGTTGCTAGAAAATAAGAAAGATATTGACGTTTATCCTTATTTGAAAGAGGGGCAAAAAGTCATAATAAAAAAGGGTCCGCTTGCAGGTATTGAAGGAATAATGGCTAAAAAAGATTCTCAACAGCATGTCCTGGTAATTTCAATTGATTTATTAGGTCAATCTATTTGCTTGAAAATAGACATTTCTGATGTAGATCCGCTTTGATTTTTTGGTTGTTTCAAAATTATATTCTTGGTTTTTGTCGCACTCGAAATCCCGCAGGTGTTTTGATTAATTTTCGACGATAGTAAAAAATAGAGCTGTTCCAATATGCTTAATTTTAAAAGATGTTAGTTGTAAGATTTATTGGTAAAATATGGATTATCCAAAAATATCAGTAGTAACGCCATCATATAATCAGGGAAAGTTTCTTGAAGAAACGATATTTTCTGTTTTTAATCAGGACTATCCCAATCTTGAATACATTATCATGGATGGTAGCAGCATAGATAATTCTGTAGAAATTATAAAAAAATATGCAGACAAGATTACATATTGGCAGAGCAAGCCTGACAAAGGACAATCTGTTGCAATCAATGAAGGATTCAAACACGCAACAGGAGATATCTTCTGCTGGCTCAATAGCGATGATCAATATATAAAAGGTGCTCTAAAAACAGTTGGAGAATATTTCTCTAATCATCCTGATTGCCACTGGTTGGCTGGGACAGGAATATTAAAGTATGTTAATAATAAAAAACAGAGAGAAAAAATTTCTAAACCCAAACGGCTTGATTTAAAAACTATTAGTACAGGGATAACAAACATAGCTCAGCCCAGTGTATTTTGGCGTAAAGAACTGTGGAATCAAACAAAAAGATTATGTGAAGAGTTCCATTATGCTATGGATTTTGATTTGTGGGTACAATTTTCAAAAATTACAGAGGGACACGTTTTGGATGATGTATTTTCCATAGCATTTATGTACCCTGAGCAAAAAAGCGCAGCTAAAAAAAATGAATACTTTGTAGAAGCAGGTTTGTCCCTTTTCCGTAATGGAGAAATTGATTCGGCCAGAAAGTTATTAGCTAGACCTGTAAAAAGAGCTTTCGAAATTGATAATGCTTTTAAACTAATAACTAGAAATCCACTTTATCGCAAATGGAGAGATTCTAAAGAAAAGAAAATACAAGTATGAAAATCGCGATTGAATCTTTTTGGCTGAATACAAAAGAGTTGACTGGTGTTGGGTACTACATTTTCAACACTTTGAAAGAGATAAATCGTATTGCGCCTGATAATACTTACTACCTGTTATACACTGGTGAAAAATGGGTTGGTCCTGATCTTGGGAATAACTTTATTCCGGTTTGTTATGGAAAAGGAAAAGTTACGATTGCTATTTGGTTCAATTTACACAAGATTATCAAAAAACTTGCCCCAGACATGTACCACGCACCATTTCCAACCAGGGTCCCCCCGCAAAAATTACCATGTCTGGTGGTTACAACTGTTCATGATTTGTTAGCTTTACACATTAAAGGATTCTCAAAAAAACTTTTATTCAACCTTACGACTCATTGGGCGTGGAAAAATTCAGACCATTTTCTGTGTAACAGCAATTATACGGCAAATGAAATAGTAAAATATAAAAATATTCCAGGAGAGAAGATAACAGTAACCTATCTTGCGCCTGCTCATGAAATAGGAAGATGGAATCCTCCTGGAAAACATTTGTTATTTGTCGGATCTCTCACAAGCAGAAAAAATCCTTTATTTTTAGTAGATGTATATTACAGTCTTTGTAAAATTCTTCATGATCCGCCACCTCTTATCTTTATTGGAGAGGATAGAGAAAATAACGGGCAGAAAATTTTAAGAGCAGCTGCAAAATGCCCGTCAAACGGTAAATTTTCATGGTTTAAATATATAAAACAGAAAGAATTATCTGTTTTATTTTCAGATGCTGCAGCTGTTATATTGCCATCTAAGCTTGAGGGATTTGGGATGCCTGTAATAGAGGCAATGTCTGGAGGAGTTCCTGTAGTTTGCTCAGACATAGATATCTTTAAAGAAATAGCTCCAGTTGGAGCTTTAAAAGTAAATGGATGGGATGTTGATACTTGGGCTGACTCTATTAAAAACCTTCTTGACAATAACAGCTTGAAATATAAGCTTTCTGAAGAAGCAGTAGCACAAAGCTCAAATTTCACATGGGAAAATTGTGCCAAACAAACATTTAAAACATATAGAAATGTAGTCACAAATGGAAATTAATAAGTTAGCTACACAATATTGTCCAATTTGCGATTCATCCGAAGTTGACGTACATATTCCTATCAATCAAAAGTTCTCATCTCCTAAAATTTGGCCTAAAATGACAGGAGATATCGAAACATGGACATTCAATGAATGTAAAGTTTGTAGTCATATTTTTATAGATTCTGAATATTATAAGAAAGATTATTATGTTAATAGAGAGTGCAATCTTAATGCACATTCACATTTTTTTAATATTCAGCCAGCTTATATCTCATTATTCCTCAAAGAAATATATAAGCATACAGGGAAAAGGAAGCTTAAAATTCTTGATTTTGGTTGTTCATACGGCGTAAAAGCTAACCTTATTGCCCAGCATGGACACGAAGTAATAGGATACGATGTGGCAAAAGAAAACGTTGATTTTGCTACAGAACATTATAAAATAAAAGGTTTTTCGGGAGAATTAAACGAACTTATAGACAGCATAGGATTGGTTGATGTGATTTTCAGTGAACATGTATTTGAACACATTCCCGCGCCAATGAAAACTTTATTGTCTCTTAGAGGAATTCTGAAGGAGAATGGGGTAATCTATATTTCGGTTCCCAATTTTGCATCAAACCAAGTAGGCTATCTTCCTCCAGAACATTTGCATTACTTTAACAGTGAGAGTATTTACGCTCTTGTGGATAGTACATCTTTTTGGCCTTTAGCTCTTTATAAAGGTCTTCCGCTAATAAACATCTTGCACAAATATACAAATAAATTGCTTCCTCTTCCAGTAATTCATGCAATAGACAAGGTTACGACATCTATGGGATTTCATGGATATAGCCTGTTTATATATGCAGTCAAGTTCCATTAACACAGTTCTTATCTATCCTAAGGTTGGGGATGAAGCGTATGCAGTTCCGCACATACCTCTCTCCGTTCTGTCTGTGGCATCAGCGACACAGCAAAAAGGGTACAGTGTAAAAATAATTGATCAGAGGGTTGAGTCTGACTGGAAGAAAGCAATAAAGAATTCTATTTCTGATTCACTATTATGTTTCGGGATAAGCTCAATGACTGGGCCTCAGATTAATTATGCAATTGAAATTGCAAAGTACATTAAGAACCAGTATCCCGGGATTCCGATAGTTTGGGGAGGAGTGCACGCTTCGTTATTGCCGGAACAAACTCTGGAGTCAGGTTTCGTAGATATAGTAGTTTTAAGAGAAGGAGAAATTACTTTCCCTGAACTAATGGATGCACTTAGAACTCAAGGGGATATTAGTGCAATTAAAGGTATAGCCTATAAAAATAAGCAAGATAAAATCGTTGTTAATCCTCATCGTGAGTTCTGTAATTTAAACAAATATGCTTTTTTAAATTATGATCTATTGGATTTAGAAGCATATCAAAAACAGGGACAGGAAAGAGTTCCTAGAACAGCATCTGTCAGTTTGTATACAAGTAGAGGATGCCAGTTTAAATGTACTTATTGCTACAACAATTCTTTTCATGATAGTACATGGCGTGGACAAAGCGCAGAAATTGTTATTCAAAATTTGAGCAAATTATACGAAAATGGAATCAGAAACTTCATTATTTGCGACGAATATTTTTTTCAGGATTTAGAAAGAGCGCGTACAGTATGTAAGACCATAATTGAAATGGGAATGCTGCTTAGGTTTTATTTTGTAAATTGTCGTTTAGATCAGATTAAGAGAATGACTGATGACGACTTGGAGCTGTTTGTAAAAGCCGGGATTAAAGATCTGTTTATTGGTATTGAATCAGGTTCTTCTGAAGAGCTAAAAAGAATCAAAAAAGGAATTGACTTGTCGTATCTTGATGAAGCATGTAAGAGATTGCTAAGCAAAGGTATTGCAATTCAATTTTCGTTTATGTTAGGAATGCCTGAGGAAACAATAGATGATATAAAGAAAACTGTAAAATTGATGGGTGATATTCTTAAAAAATTTCCCGAATGTTTTGTTCCAAGTCCGGGAAAATTTATTCCGTTCCCAGGAACAAAGAGTTATTCGAAAGCTATATTAAAAGGTTGGAAATATCCCAAATCTCTTGCAGAATGGGGAGATATAGTAAACACAGTAAACTGCGAAAAATGGCTGGGAGAGAAAATCGGGCAAGTAGCTAAGAAAGTTGGATTCTTTGCTTCTGCAATTGATACAAAAATAAACCCGAGAGCTAATGTCTTATTAGAAGCTATGAGAAAAATTTACTCAATAATAGCTCGTTGGAGGGTAACTCATGGATATTTAGAATTTGTTCCTGAATACTATATTATGAAATCTCCATTAGCTAAAATGTTAAAGAAAAAGAAAATTGTTTAACTTATTGATTATCCTTGACTTTTTCGACAATTATTAGATATTGAATTGCCATGTCATAAGTGGATAAGCTTAAGGAGAATAGAGGATTAGTCCTTCTTTTTTTCACTGCTGGAAATTTTATTGTCCTTGGGGATGGAAGCTTTCAGAGAATCACTCTTTGATTCTTTCTGATAGGAAGAAGAACGATAATCCGTCTGGTAAAAGCCTGAACCCTTGAAAATTATCCCACTGCCGGTCCCCATCAACCTTTTCAAAGTATCTTTATAACAATTGGGACAATCTAAAATTGGAGCTTCCGTAATATTTTGAAAAGTTTCAAACGTATGACCACAATTTATACATTTGTATTTGTATGTAGGCATAACAAGTTCCCATATTTTTGATTTATTAATGTTATATTTTCATAATAATTGCAATATTTGACAAATCAAGTAAAATCAGCTTAACTATACCATTCCAAATAAAAAGAAAGATAATATGTATGTTAAAAAATCTAAATCCGACAAAAACTACTGCTTGGTCTAATCTGGTTAACAAATTTAAAAGTAATAAAAAAATCAATTTAAAAGATTTGTTTGAAAAAGATAAAAACCGTTTTAATAAATTTTCTCGTCGTTTTGGTGAAGAAATTCTTTTAGATTTTTCAAAAAACCTGATTACCGATGAAATATTTGATTGTCTTTTAGCTCTTGCCCATGAAGTTGACCTTAAATCAGCTATCGACGCAATGTTTAGAGGAGAACAAATTAACAAGACCGAAGGACGTGCGGTGCTGCACACTGCTCTTCGTAACCGCAGCAATGTTCCGGTTATGGTAGATGGCGAAGATGTAATGCCTAAAGTTAATGCAGTACTGACACAAATGAAAGAATTCTGTTTCAAAATTCACAGTGGAGAATGGAAGGGATATAGTGGCAAGAGAATCACGGATGTTGTAAATATTGGTATTGGCGGTTCAGACCTTGGCCCTGTAATGGTTACTGAAGCGTTGAAGAAGTACAAAATAGAGGGCATTAATTCTTATTTTGTATCCAATATAGATGGAACGCATATTGTTGAGACTCTCAAAAAAGTATCTCCCGAAACTACGCTTTTTCTTGTAGCCTCGAAAACATTTACCACACAGGAAACAATGACCAATGCTCATACTGCTAGGGATTGGTTTCTAGCAACAGCAAAAGATAAGTCAGCTGTGGCCAAACATTTTGCAGCATTATCTACTAATGGCAAAGCAGTAGCTGATTTTGGCATAGATGTTGCAAATATATTCGAATTCTGGGATTGGGTAGGGGGTAGATATTCTCTATGGTCCGCTATTGGACTCTCTATTGCGCTTAGTGTTGGCTTTGATAATTTTATTGAGTTCCTTGAAGGCGCGCATGAAATGGATAAGCATTTTGCTCAAACACAATACAAGGATAATCTACCTGTTATCATCGCGCTCATAGGTATCTGGTATAATAACTTCTATGGAATGGAAACAGAGGCAATACTTCCTTATGACCAATATATGCATCGATTCCCGGCTTATTTTCAACAAGGAAATATGGAATCCAATGGAAAATATGTTGACCGTAACGGAAATAAGGTCACTTATCAAACTAGCCCGATTATTTGGGGAGAGCCAGGGACAAACGGTCAACATGCATTTTTTCAGCTTATTCATCAGGGTACTAAAATTATTCCATGCGACTTCATAGCTCCTGCTATTTCCCATAACATGATAGGAGATCATCATGAAAAACTTCTCTCGAACTTTTTTGCGCAAACAGAAGCTTTAGCTTTCGGAAAAACCAAAAAGCAGGCTGAAGACGAATTTATTGCAATAGAAAAGAAGCTTAAAGATGTGGCTGAAATTGTACCTTTCAAAGTCTTTGAAGGGAATAGGCCTACCAACTCTATTCTGGTTAAGAAAGTAACTCCTAAGGTATTGGGGAATTTGATTGCAATGTATGAGCACAAAATTTTTGTTCAGGGAGTTATTTGGAATATTTACAGTTTTGACCAATGGGGAGTCGAGTTAGGCAAACAGCTTGCAGGGAAAATACTTCCTGAACTTAAAGGAGATGAAGAAATCTTTTCACACGACAGCTCTACCAATGGACTTATTAACACTTTTAAGAAATGGAGGAGAAGTAAGTAAGTTTCATATCATGAAATTTAACATTATAAAAAAGGTTCAAGTTGCTGTCAATTGTCTGTTAAAAACTCTGCCTGTCCACTCTTTTGCTGTATCTGAAAAGACTTGAACAAATTCGTTATCTTCAAAAACTTTCTTTATTTCAGGATAATCATTTCTTAAGATTCCTGCAAGAATGAGATAGCCGCCTGGCCTAATCCAACTTTTTAACCTAGAGCAGTTAGCAAGCAGGATACCGGAAATAATGTTAGCAGCAACTACACCGAATTTCATTTTGGGATCGTATTCGGCTATATCGGAAACCGAAAAGTTGACTCTTTCTTTTATATTATTTCTAACAAGATTATTCATTGTTGTTTCCATTGCTTCCTTGTCATTGTCGAACGCATAAATGGGGTTGAATCCACAAAGGGCAGCTGTTATCGTTAATATTCCCGAACCGCATCCAGCATCCAGAAAGGATTTATCGTTCGTGACTTCAGATAGTCTTTCAATAGCTTGCATGCAGAATTGAGTCGTTTCATGACTGCCAGTTCCAAAACTCATTTCGGGGTCTATTTCTATAATTTTTTCATTCTCTGTCGGAACATATTTGAGCCAGCTTGCCTTCACCACAAGAGTTGGGGTTATCTTAAGCACTTTAAAATACTGTTTCCAGACTTCCATCCAATCTTCGTTTTTTATTGAATTGAAATATGGATATGAACATTTAATTCCCAGCTTTCTCCATTCCATCAGATTTTCACAAAGAATTGTCATAAGCTCTTTGCCTTCTTTTTCTGTATCATAATAAATTCTGTAAAGCGTAGTCATGGTTTCCAGATCATCTTTTACACAGTACTGAAACGGCAATGCGCTCAAAAGTTCGCTAAGCATTCCTGAAAATTCCATATCGCTTTTAAATTCACAAAATTTAAGTTTCTTTTTCAAATTTCTAAATCCCTTTAATTGTTTTGATATTCATACATTTGTTGTAATTCGTTGACATTATTTTGAGATATCAGGAACAATACATTAAAAAAACAAAATGCAATTTAAAAATTATTTTCTTCTTGAAATTTTTTCAGACGAGATAAACATAGATAATAATGTATTTATTAAGCATTTACTTTTTATTAATTTAACAAGTGTTCCCTCTAAAAATATGGGAATTTTAGTTCTTGATTTTTGGAGGTATAAATAATAGCATGCTTAAGTTTATCTCAAAAATATTATCAACTCCGAAAACAGTTATAAAGACAACAGATTTCAGATGTAACGAAGAAATTATAGAAATAGGTAAAAAAATAGAGAAGAAAGTCAAAAAACTGTTTTGCTCTTCACTGGCTATTCGCGAAGTTGATGCTGGATCAACCAATGCTTGCGAACAGGAACTTACAGCGCTTAGTAATGCTTATTATGACATAGAACGGTTCGGAATTCATTTTGTAGCTTCTCCGAGGCATGCGGATATGCTAATGGTTACAGGTGCAGTTTCAAGAAATATGAGAGAAGCGCTGATAAAAACATACGAAGCTACACCTGATCCGAAAATTGTCGTAGCAGTCGGCGATGATGCAATTAATGGCGGCATATTCAAAGGTTCTTATGGAGTATTGGATGGGGTACACAATGTCATTCCTGTGAACTTTCAAATTCCTGGAGATCCACCATCCCCCAAAACAATACTTTGCCATCTACTTCAAATACTTGAAAAAATAAAATGATACTCAGTTCATCAAATATTTTCATCGGAGCACTTCTTCTGTGGACGATTGGAGCCGCAGGTTCTTTGATGTTCATGAAAAATGACAAATGGGCAAATTGGTGGGGAAACTGTTTTGCAATTCTAGGGTCAATTGCGGGGTTAATTTCTGCGTTGTCGGTACTAATTTTTGGAGCTCCGTTTTTATTTAGCCTTCCTTCTTCATTCCCATTTTTATCGTTTTCTTTCAACGTGGATAAACTATCTGCTTTTTTTATATTTACCATTTCTCTTATATCCCTGTTGGCTTCCATTTACGCACTGGGATATGTAAGACACTACTATGGAAAATATAACATTGGAACGCTGGGATTTTTTTACAATATCTTCTTGGCTGGAATGGTTGTAGTTTCCAGTGCCAGCAGTGTTCTTTTCTTCTTGATTGTATGGGAGATAATGTCATTAACCTCATATTTCCTGGTTATTTTTGAAAACAAAGAAAGAAAGAATATAGATGCAGGTTCTCTGTACTTTATTATGACTCATATAGGAACGGCATTTATAACATTGGCCTTTTTGTTATTATATCACGCTACAGGGTCTTTAGATTTTGGAGTCATAAAAACTAATATAGTAACAGTTAGTCCACTTATAAAAAATATTGTTTTTATTTTGGCATTGATAGGATTTGGAACAAAGGCAGGCATTATCCCATTTCATATTTGGCTTCCAAGCGCTCACCCGGTCGCTCCTTCTCATGTTTCTGCTCTTATGTCTGGTGTAATGATAAAGACCGGTATTTATATGCTCATCAGGATTTTTGTCGACATAATAGCCGATACACCGCTCTGGTGGGGAATAGTTGTTTTACTGATGGGAACCATATCATCGCTTCTAGGAGTTTTATATGCTCTTACTGAACATGATATTAAAAGGCTGCTGGCATATCACAGCATTGAAAATATCGGAATTATTCTCTTAGGTTTAGGCAGTTCATTAATATTCTGGGCATTGAATATGGAACCTTTTGCAATTCTCGGATTAACGGCAGCACTTTTTCATACACTAAATCATGCGATATTTAAAGCCTTGCTATTCATGGGAGCAGGAGCTGTTATTTCAGAAATGCACACCAGAAATATGGAAGAATATGGTGGCTTGATAAAATATATGCCGCAAACAGCATTTTTCTTTTTAATTGGAGCTATGGCAATTTCTGCGCTGCCACCACTTAATGGTTTTTTCAGCGAATGGCTGACATTTCAATCTCTTTTTAAAGGAATCATTGGATCTGACATTTCGGTATGCTGGGCATTTATACTTGCAGCAGGATCTCTTGCTTTTACCGGGGGACTTGCTGCAATGTGTTTTGTAAAAGTATTTGGAGTTACATTCTTAGCCAGGCCAAGAAGTACAGAAGTATATTTTACTAAAGAATCAAATGTTGCTATTCGTGTTGGAATGAGTATTCTTGCGGCTCTCACTCTAGTAATAGGAATTACAGCAGGTACTGTTACAAATATATTATCTAGTATTGTAAATGATCTTGCAGTTTTTCATTCTTCACAGCCAGTATATTATTCAACACCATTCACCATTGGTCTGAAAAACAATTTTGCCTCAATCTCAATGCCTTTAATACTCATAAGCCTGGTATCTGTAACCGCTTTTATATTTTTAATTGTGTTTTTAATTACCTATAGGAAAAAAGTTAAATTCAGATCTACTTGGGATTGCGGAACAGCCCTTAGCCCTAGAATGGAAATTACAGCTACAGGATTTGCCAATTCCATCATTGCTATCTTTCGCGGGGTGCTCAAACCAACAAAACAGGTTAGTATTAAATACCGAGATGAAAATATGCGATATTTCCCAAAAACTGAAACTGTTAAGCTGGGAACAAAAGATATTTACCGTGGATATTTCTATCAGCCGTTACATATCTTTACTATAAAGGTTTCGGAATATGTTAAAAGAATACAAAGCGGTAATATAAATATGTATATTTTGTATATATTATTAACACTTATTGCTATATTACTAATGGTAACTGTCAAGTGAATAACGAATAGTGAAAAAGTGAAGAGTAAAATTAAAAGCATAAGCATAACACTATGTCAATTATTTTAATACTTCAGATAGTTCTGGTCCCTCTCATTTCACCGCTTTGTATCGGTATTGTAAAGAAAATAAAAGCAAAATTTCAAAACAGGATGGGAGCAAGTATATTTCAGCCTTATAGAGACCTATGGAAATTGTTTCACAAGGATGAGGTAATAAGCGAAGATGCTTCCTGGATTTTCAAGTTTGCTCCGTATCTTATTTTTTCTGTTACCGTAATCCTGGGAGCAAGTATTCCGCTTTTTTCTACCATTTTTTCCGGCAATTTGCTAAGCGATTTACTTGTTGTAGTTTATTTAGTTGCTCTTCTTACATTTTTTCTGGCGTTAGCCGGTATAGATGCAGGAAGCGCTTTTGGTGGATTCGGTTCAAGCAGAGAAATGACTGTAGCGGCTTTGACTGAGGGTGGATTGATATTCTCTATGCTTGTTCTAGCATTCTCAGCTAATTCTACAAATTTGTTTACAATTGCCGGAATCATTTCTTCCCTATCCTTCTTTTCCTTTGCTCCGATAATTCTCGCATTTGGAGCATTTGTGATTACTATGCTCGCCGAGACAGCCCGTTTTCCTTTTGATAATCCAGCTACTCATCTTGAACTTACAATGATTCACGAAGCAATGATTTTGGAATATTCTGGAAAAAGGTTGGCACTAATTGAATGGGCGGCTGCAAATAAATTCCTCATATTTCTTGCTTTAGGAGTAAATTTATTCTTCCCTTGGGGAATGTCATCATCGCCAAACCTGGTAGATATTCCATTTGCACTGATTTTGTTTTTTGTAAAAGTCCTGGTACTAAGCATATTTGTTGCCATTTTGGAATCGAGTATTGCCAAATTTCGGTTTTTTAGACTGCCCGATTTGTTATTTACGTCGTTTATTCTAAGTGTTATTGCGATCTGTTTAATTATTTAAAGTTTGATGTTAAAAGTTAAGATATGAAACCTTTTTCTCCACAGTTTTTATTTTTTCTGGAAACTATGCTGCTTGCTTCAGTTATCTTCATGTATCTCACTAGAAAAAATTTTAAAGTAATTTTCTTTTATACTATTCAGTCCTTAATAATATCGATATCATTATTCTATTCTTCATTAATTGAAACTTCATTTCTACTCATGGCTGCCGCGATAATGACTTTCTTAGTAAAAGTCATAGCTGCTCCGTTTTTTTTCTTAAGATTCATAAAAAAACACAGGCTGCAATTTTCTGTCAGCACTTATTTGAATGGCCCAATGACACTTATCGTTTTAGCTTTGCTGATAGCATTTCCCTATTCTCATTTTTTTAAACCATTGGCAGCTATTTCCCCAGGCAATAAAGATGCTTTGCTTCTCTCTATGTCCATGATTTTCGTTTCCATATTTTTAACCGTTAATCGCAAAGGTGCTTTGTCGCAGATGGTTGGAATTTTATCTATGGAAAATGCTATTGTTTCTTTTGCTTATGTGTCTGGGCTTGAAACGACCGCTGGAGCTCAAGCAGGTATATTGTTTATTATTTTTATTTGGATAATAATAGCAAGTGTCTTCGCTTCTATGATATATCATTATTTCGGTTCGCTCGATGTAAGTAAAATGAAACATTTGAAAGAAGAATAACTTATGATTTTACTATTTATCATCATAATACCGCTTATTGCGTCTCTTATGTCTCTCCTGATGAAGAGAAGTGTAAAAGGATTGAGTTATATTGTTATTTGCACCTACTCTTTGGAACTGCTGGCAGTTTTTGCAGCAATCATACTGGTGATAAAGAGAGATACATATACTGCTAATGCTTATTTTTCTATAGATGCATTAGGAGCAATTTTAATAATGATATTAGCTGTTGTCAGTACTATGGCTTCATGGTATTCTATTGGTTACATAAGAAGTGAAGTGGATAAAAAAGTTATAAGGATCAGTAAAGCACATCAGTATTTTATACTTCTGCATCTGTTCATTTTTGCAATGTTTTTTGCTATTATAACTACTAGCCCAATTCTCATGTGGATTGCAATTGAAGCGACGACTCTTTCAACTGCTTTTCTTGTTAGTTTTTATAGTAAGCCATCAGCAGTTGAGGCTGCCTGGAAGTATTTGATTATTAACTCAATTGGGGTTCTCCTGGGATTTTTCGGCACTCTGCTTTTCCTTTATCCTACAGTACACAGCGGTTTCAAGGATCTTATGAGCTGGCAAATGCTATTATCCAATGCTTCGGCTTTTGACCCATTTATAGCTAAAGTTGCCTTTATTTTTGTACTCATCGGATATGGAACCAAAGTCGGACTAGTACCTATGCATTCATGGCTGCCTGATGCTCACAGCAAAGCACCCTCACCGATAAGTAGTTTGCTCTCAGGTGCCCTGCTTAATGTTGCCTTTTTTGCCATACTGCGATTTAAATCAATTACCGATTTAGCAATAAGCCCGCTTTTTTCTCAAAAACTTTTAATATTTTTTGGAATATTGTCTATTGTAGTAGCAGCCTTTATTGTTTTTGTTCAAAAACATTACAAACGGTTATTGGCATACAGCAGCGTGGAACATATGGGAATTATTGCCCTTGGTTTTGGGTTTGGAGGGATCGGGACATTTGCAGCTTTAATGCACATGATCTATCACTCTCTTGCAAAATCTGCCCTTTTTCTATTGTCAGGAAATGTTTTTATTATATATGGCTCCACTAAAATGGCTGAAGTAAGAGGTACAATTAAAACTTTACCCATAACAAGCGTTTTACTTTTTATCGGCTTTCTAGCAATAATTGGAGTCCCGCCTTTTGGAATTTTTATAACGGAATTCACAATATTGTTAGCAGGAATTAACGCGCATCCTTTTGTAACAATTATTGCAATCTTTTCATTGGCGCTTGTATTTGCCGCTATTATAAAACAAGTGGTTTTGATGATTTTTGGAGAGCCTGAAAATAATTTACAGCGTGGAGAAATGAATATCTGGACACTGCTACCGCCTATAATTTTAACTGCTATCTTAGTGGCTCTTAGTTTCTTTGTCCCGTTAAGCTTGCAATCTTTATTACAATCAGCAACAATGAAAATATGATAACATCTAAAGATTTAAGACAAAATAATATTCTAAAAACATACATTCCTGACGGGCTCGAAATTAGCAGAGAAGGGAATATCATTTCCTATTGTGTTGATGTTAACAATATTGTCCAAACTTGCAATAAATTATATTTTTCGCATAAACTCCAATTAAAAACAATAACTGCCGTTGATGAAAGAAATGATGGAGGATGGTTTAGAGTTTTGTATGTTTTTGGCATTCCAAGAGAAAATATTTTTCTTGTTCCTTATATTGTTTTAAGTAATAAAGAAGATTTTCCATCTATTACAAAAGATATTCATGAGGCTTCAGGTTACGAGAGAAAAATCAAAACTTTTTTCGGTTTATCACCAATTGGGCATCCCCGCATACAAAAAATACTGCTCCATGAAAGCTGGCCTGATACAATTTTCCCGTTAAGAAAAGATTTTAACTGGCAGACAAAACCGGAAGAGATACATGAATTATATGATTCTCAGAAAGTTAAAGGAGAAGGGATTTATGAAATCCCGGTTGGCCCAGTACACGCCGGAATTATTGAACCTGGTCATTTCAGATTCAGTGTTGCTGGAGAGAGAATTGTGCTGCTCAAACCAAAACTGGGGTATAAGCATAAAGGTGCTGAGAAGCTTTTCGAGATTTTACCAATGGAAGACAAAGTACGGCTATCTGAGCGAATTTCGGGCGATACTTCTTTCACTCATTCGATGGCTTTTTGTCAAGCAATAGAAAACTTGTCCGATATTGAAATTCCAGAAAGGGCAAAATACTTAAGAGTTATTTTTTCAGAATTGGAAAGATTGGCAAACCATATAAATGATATTGGCTTTATCATGCTTGATACTGGATACAATTTCGGCGGAAGTAATTGCGCGCGTTTACGTGAAGTAGTTATGCAATGGAATGAACGACTTACCGGAAGCCGATTTTTGCGCGGAGTAAATACTATTGGCGGAGTAACGCGAGATATTGAAAGTAAGATTGCTAAAGAATTATTGAGTGCGCTTAAAAAAATACATCGAGATTTTAATGAAGTAATTGAGATTTCTCAAAGCAGCAGTTCACTTATTAATCGTCTTTCAGGTACAGGCAAGACTGACAGACAAATAGCTATGGACCATGGTATTATCGGAGTAGCCGGTAGAGCTATCGGATTTGGACACGATGTGCGGATTGAATACCCTTATGCGGTTTATAACAAATTCAAATTTAATATTGCCTTAGAAAAAAATGGAGATGTACTGGCGCGGTGGATGGTACGAATTAAGGAAATTCATTCTTCAATGTTTATTTTAGAAGAGGCCATTTTGGAGATTCCATCAGATAAAAAGTTAAAATCAGATAAAAAAGCAATATTGAGAAAAAATAGTTACGGTATTGGAATAGCAGAAGGCTGGAGAGGCGATATCGTTTATTTCGTAATTACAGACTCATCCGGACATGTAAATAGGATAGATGTGCGCGATCCATCATTTATCAACTGGACAATTCTGGAACATTCTGTTAATAACGAAATAATACCGGATTTTCCTCTTATTAACAAAAGTTTTAACTTGTCGTATTCTGGAAATGATTTATAAAAGCTGCTTTTGCAAAATTAAAGCAATATCTATATCAGATTTGATCTTAACTAGTACAAGTATCTAAATTACTTGTTTTTCTTTTTTTCTTTCGCGAGTAAATTTTTTTACTTTTGAAAGCTTTCTGCGGAGGAGGTAATCTTTTACGCTTCTTTAAAAGTATTTTATTAAGAGAAGAAATTTTCATAAGTTATACTAAAACTGATTGAATTTTTCGTGAGATTATACAGTTTACTAAGAAATTTAACATATTCAATTATTGTTGCAGCTGGTTTTAGTATGAAAATATTTCCTGACTATATAAAAAAGATTGCATTTGTAGCTATTTCTAGTCCTCCGGATATGGAGATAGTGAAAAAAGCTGCTGTTATGCTGAAATCATCAGGATACAAAGTTGTCATAAAGCCAAGCGTATGTAAGAAAACAACTGTTAGCTATTTAGCATCAGATGTTAAAACTAGAGTAGAAGATATACATTCCTGCTGGAAAGATAAAAGTGTTGATATGGTGATGGCGGTCAGAGGAGGATACGGTTCTGCACATTTACTACCCTTTCTTGATTGGGATTTGTTAAAAACAAGAAATATACCGTTTTTAGGATACAGCGATTTAACAGCAATACATCTGGCTTTTTATGCTAAAAAAATAGGCACGCCAATTTCAGGGGCAGTGATTCCATCTTTGGCTACTATAGAAAGTGATGAATATACAAAAACTTCTCTTTCAAACGTATTTGGTAAGAAATATGAAGTTTTGCCTTTGACAGGCAAGAAAATCAGGATACTAAAACATGGAAAAGCCATGGGCCCTATACTGCCAGTAACCCTTTCCGTTCTGGTCACTTTGATAGGGACAGAATATCTGCCCAATATGAAGATGAAGAATTGTATTCTTCTGGTAGAAGATATAAACGAACCCGTATATAAGCTTGACAGATATTTTACGCAGCTCAAACAATCCGGAATATTTGGAAAACTTTCGGGACTAATGCTTGGTAATTTTAAACATTGCGGAAATAAAACGGACAGACTAAAGCTATTTTCCGATATAAGCAATGAGATCAATGGCCCTGTCGTAATGGGAATACCATTTGGACACAGCTATCCCAGAATAAGCGTAGCTTTTGGAGCCATGTGTTCTCTGGATTGTAAAGCTGAAATGCCAACAATAATAATTGAAAACCAGAAACTTTAGCATGAAAGATTTCAAGATAGCAATATGCCAGAATAAACCGTCACGAGACAAACAAGTTTCAATTAATAAAGTGGAAGTTATGATTTCCGAAGCTGCAGATAAAGGAGCTCAGCTTGTAATGCTGCCTGAGATTTTCTATCATCCTTATGAGCTTAAAAAAATCTCAAAACTCGAAGAAAAGAATCGAGAAACTGTTAATAAACTAAGAAAAGTTTCCAAACAAAATAAAGTTTACCTATGTACCGGGTCAACGGTAGAAAATGAAGCAGGGAAACGAGTAAACAAATCTTTTCTGATCGATCCTCATGGAAAGATTATTCTTGAATACTCAAAAATGCATCTGTTTGATGTGAATTTTAAAGGATTGAGAAGTAGAGAATCGCTGGTGTTTAATCCTGGAAATTCTATTAATGTTGCAGATACCAAATTAGGGAAAATTGGAATTATAATATGTTATGACATAAGATTTCCAGAACTTACAAGAAGTCTGGCATTGCGGGGAGCAGAAATAATACTTGTTCCAGCAACATTTAATATAATATCAGGGGAAGCTCACTGGGATATATTTTCCCGCTGTAGAGCTGTAGAAAATCAAGTCTTCCTTGCAGCCGCATGCCCCGCAAGAGATACCAAGTCTCAATATGTTGCTTACGGACATTCGAGAATAATAGATCCCTGGGGAACTGTAATAGCCGAAGCCGGTACTAAGGAAGAAATCATTTTTGCCGATATTACAAATGAAAGACTTGATGAAGTACGAAAACGTCTACCTCTTCTCCAGCATTTGAGAAAAGATATCTATAAAAAGATATTGTCATATTAGAGGATGTTAGAAGGTTTTGAATCTATTAACCTTTACACATACCGACCTTTTAACTTTCAACTTCATTTAGAAGATTCAAGGCTGATTCATTTTTTTTATAATTGATGTGGTAGAGTACCCTTCGAGAAAACTGATAAAAGCTATTTTACTTCCTGCAGATTCCAAAGCCTTGCGTTCTACCGTATCTATAGTGTCAAGATTATAGTCTGCGCCTTTTACATAAATGTCCGGTTTTATTGCACTTATTATGCCATCGCATCTTTTTGCATCAAACAAGACCACAGCGTCTACGAACATCAAAGAGGACAGAGTAAAAGCTCGATCATTTTCTGTGGTAACGGGACGACCAGCCCCTTTCAGTTCTCTAACAGATCTGTCTGAATTAACGGCTAGAATAAGCGCATCTCCAAGTTCTCTGGCCATTATCAAATAGGTAATATGCCCGCGATGCAAGATATCAAAACACCCGTTAGTCATTACAAGCTTCTTCCCTGCAGACTTCAAGCTGGCCCGCCAGCTAATAGCCTGATCCGATGTCATTATCTTTTTTCCAATAATATCTTTGAACATATTAAAACATCTCAGATATATGATTGCCAATTTATGATTTTCAATTACCAACAAGTTAGATACTACTTGATGTTTATTTTCATGGCTTACTTATAACTTAAATGCTTTTTTGCAGATTTGATAGATTTTGCAAATATAGCAGTAAGTTCGTTAGCTTCATGTAATAGTGGCTCTACGAGTTTTTGTTCCATAATCTTTCCTTCTATTATCAACTCAAGCCAGAATGCGCTCTCATCTGATTCTTCCTCTACCACTCCAATCTTTGATATAAATTCTGCCTTTGACCTGCTTCGGCAAGCTGCTCTATAATTTGCACCAACAGAACTACCACAGCGTATCAATTGATTTTTCATAGTTTTACCAATAAGATTATCTGGTAAAGCTACGCACAATTTCATTATACGAAGCGCAAATTCTTTAGTTCTGGCTTTAAGCTCACTCTGATTCATAATTTTTTTGTTTCAATCAGAAACCAACAATTTGAAATCATAAATTATAAGAGGTTACTTGCGAGGTCGGCCAATTCCGAACGTTCGCCCTTTTCCAGATGTATATGAGCATATAGAATTTGTCCTTGCATCTTTTCTATAAGATAACTTAGCCCATTTGAATAACTATCAAGGTACGGGTGGTCAATCTGATAAGTATCTCCGGTAAATACCAGTTTTGTCCCTTCTCCTGCGCGGGTTATTATAGTTTTTACCTCATGCGGGGTAAGGTTCTGTGCCTCATCAACAATGAAGAAAGTTTTAACTATGCTTCTTCCTCTTATATACGAGAGAGGAGCAATAACAAGCTTTTTCTCATCTAGGAATTCCTTGATCTTGGAACTCTTTGAATCTGTATCTGCAAACTGGTGCTGTATAACGCCGAGGTTGTCATACAGCGGCTGCATATATGGATCTAGTTTGGATTTTATATCCCCCGGCAAAAAACCTATATCTTTATTACTGAGAGGAACAACCGGCCTGCCTATATATATTTGAACATATTCTTTTCTTTTTTCAAGAGCACTTGCCAGAGCAAGAAGAGTCTTACCCGTTCCTGCTCGTCCTGATATGCTTACTAGCCTTATTTTCGGATTCAATAATGCATGCAATGCAAATGTCTGTTCAGCATTTCTAGGTATAATACCATAAGCCGGCATTTTGTCTATATGTTTAATCATTCTTGTACTGGCATCATAGACTGCCAGTGCGGATTTCCTGCCATTTCTTAATATAAGATATTCATTCGGATAAAGAGGTTCTGTCAGATTAAGGGCATCGACGCTTATTTCTTCTGGAAAGGTATATAATTTCTCTATAACTTCACTAGGAACATTTTCTTCATAACGTTTACCTTTATAAAGAGTCGTAATGTTTCTGATCTGATCCTTTTTGTAATCCTGAGCTGTTAATCCTACTGCCTTTGCTTTTAGCCTAAGATTAACGTCTTTTGACACAAGAATTACTTTCCTATCAGGAAATGCTTTTGCCACACAATATGCAGTATTTAAAATATGATGATCTGCAATATCTAGATTGAAATTATCTTTAAGTTGCTGCGCTATTGGTTGTTCAAGTTTGACTATAATTTTGCCCCTATCGGGACCAATTTGAACTCCTTCCTCAAAGAGCTTGTCTCCGCTTAAATTATCAAGTGCCCGCAGAAATTCTCTGGCATGGTAATTAAGAGTATCGTTGCCCTTTTTAAATTTATCTAGCTCTTTTATAACAGTGATAGGGACTATAATATCATGAGTATGAAATTGATAAATACATGAGCTGTCATGCAATACTACGTTGGTATCCAGTACAAACAATTTCTTTTCTTCTGAAGTCATAATGCTCCTTTTCTTAGTAATGCTTTATATGCTTCGGTTAAAATTTATTGATATATTTATTCTTAGCTCTTGAATTATATAATATCCATTATATTATTAGGAGCATCTCATCTGCCATGTGTAGAAGGAGAAACGGTGTCGTTGGGTTTCAACTTAGCGCCACCAGTTTTTTCTTATAGTCGATATATTCCTTTAATAGCTTTTCCTTCCTATATTTGTAATTTACGATATAAGCGGTCCAAGGTAATACATAATCTTTTCTGTCTGCAAGAACGACTAGATAAGAACTTTCTTCGATGAAAAAGAGAATCCTTTCTTCCTTTCCTCTTGTATTCTTCCAGCATTTTATCTTGTCACAATTCCAGTTCTCGATGATTACCTTTGGCCACTTGATTCGTTCGCATCTCTCAATATCAGGCTCTCTTATGGCTTCTACATTCCCGGAAGTTGTGAAATGTCAAAACGTAGCTTCTTTCCCATTCTTTAACGGATGCCTTTTTAGTGCAACTCTTTTATAGAATCTAGGTTTGCTGTCAATAAAGTCTTTTTTGAAAAAAGAATAAACCCTATCCAGATATTTCTCAATATTTTCATTAGTATTTCTTAGGATAAGATCTGGCAGCTTAAAATTCATCATTTCCATTCCATAAAAAAATGTTAAATTTCTTTTCAGTCGGCAATGTACTTTTCGTTAAACTATATTTAGAGCGTTCTTGAATTCTTTGTATAATTTTGGTTTTTGCCTTACTTGAAGTCAGATTGCGATTTACATAGCAAACAGCACCTATTAAAAGATCAGCTAATTGTAATAGATTTACTTCATGGGAATGAACAAGCTGAATTCGTTTTATGATTTTACAGTGAAAATCGTATATATTGTTAGTTAATACATCATGAAGCTTTTTTGTTTTTACTGCACTTTTAGTATCTTTTATATCAAGATAAATAAAATATTCGTCAGAAGGAGTTATTATTAATTTTAAAAGCTGAAAATACATTTTGTAATAAAAGTCATCATGTGTCTGATTAAATCTATTATGATTTAATTTTGTTTTGTCAATAACTATACTCCTGAAATTTATGCTGTTTTCATCGAAAAAATAATCAACTAAATCAAGGTAAAAATCTAATTTTGCAGGAGAAACTTTAGTCCATTTAATTTCATATGTTTTCGGTAACTTATGTTTAAATTTTATTTCCTTTATTCTAAGTACTATTTCGTAAACTTTAGTCTTGGAGCACCATATTCCTCCTAAAACCATCCTATTTTGCTTATCATTTTCGAGGTAACAGCTTTCATCGCAATAAATATTATATTCCATAACTATTTCCTCTTATTTTTAAGTAATTATAAGCTTTCGACATTTGAGAATGTAGATTCTCATTAATTTAATGTTTAAACTAATAGAATGATTTAAAGTCGTTTTGTAAACTATCTCAATATTTTCACTTCTTCAATTTTGCTTTTATTTTTTCGGCAGTTTCAATAAGTGACGGAAAGCTTGCTAACATTCGCCAGTTGAGATGGAACCCGTCATTAATATACCTGGGAATGATATGGGAGTGTGCGTGAAGAATATCCTGACCCGAACAGAATCCATCATTTGCTATAATGTTGTACCCGTCAGCTTCCAGTGCTCTTCTACAGGCAACTCCGATTCTTGAAGCTATGTAAAATATTCGTCCAGCTACTAATTCGGGCAGCGCAGAAGGATTCATGTAATGTTCTTTAGGAATCACAATAGCATGACCAGGATTTACTGGTACGTGTGAAAGAAAAGCAAAAACCAGTTCGTCCTCGTATATAGTCGGAATATCTGCTGTTATTTTACCTGAAATCAGTTTGCAGTAAGTACAATTTTTGTCATTCATTTTTTTATTAACCTCTTTGAGGTTATCCTTTTTGCTGATTTAACTGTTGGCAGATAATTATTTTTATTTACGACAGATCGACCTATTTCTTTTTCCAATTCTTTTCTGGCAACTCCTGCAATTCTACCGCCTCTGTTAGCATCCTTTTTTAATTTTAAAACACCTTTCGAATCTTCGGTACGATGAATTTCAGTCGTTGATCTTTCTCCAAGCATTGTAAAAATCAGTTCAAAATCATCCATATGATCACGCAGGTTTTCCCTCTTTAAGCCTTTCAATTCTTTATATTCACTTGGGGTTACGCCAAAAGTGGCTTTGGAAATTTCTGCAGTTAAAATTTCATAATCTTTTTGCTCCTGTGCGCCTCGTTTTTGCCATTCGTCGGTCAATTCTTCACGGATAGCAATACCGCGCATCCGCTTTTCTATCCAGTCATCAGGGTAACCTTTAAGTTTGTAGAGTAATCTTGTTCGTTTAGTAGCAAGCTCTGGATTCTCTATTTCTTGAACTCTTTCAAAGCCGACCTTCGCCAGCCAACGTTTGAAGGGTTCCGCTTTTGGAGATGGAATAGATTGAATAAGACGAAATATACCTTCGGTATTCCAACAAAACATTTTCTGTTTGCCGCCCAATGTTTCAACTTCAAGCATAAGGGGTGGTACAAATTGTACCTCCCCTTGTTGCGTCAGTTTTGCAAGCTCAATATCTCGCTGTTTCATTCGTTTAAAGTATTGAGCCGGATCAGTAGAATCTGTCAAGGCTTCAATAACATCATTAATCACAAACCACCATTCATTATTGAATAGGGTTTTTCGGATTTTTTTGCCCTTAAACAAAGCGATTTTGGTTGTTTCCATGTTTTTACTCCAGATTGTCTATATAATCAGCTTTGAGATTACCTACTACATAGGCAAATAATCAAATATTTCTTGGGCATTTTCAGGCACAACTACTCGAGAATCTTATAGTTTGGAATTTTGTAATTTGCCTTCAGCCAGACAAAATACTTTTCATTATATGGTGGTTTAAGATGTCTCAATATTTGCTTTCCAGGCATAGACAAACTATAAAAAGTAGGTAACCTAATTTCTGAATAATTTTCATTTTCTGGTTTAAATAAAATGGTTTTATCAAAGTATTTAAGTGAAAAAATCCCCTTTTTAAGATTCTGCGTTACCTCCGTCGCAGAATTTGGCAAAAATAGACCTAAACTTTGCAACATTTGAAAATCGTTAAAATGAATATGAAGTTCTTGCAAAAAATCTATTACACTAATAGGCACATTAAACAGTGCCATAGGTATTAACTCATCATCAATTAAAAGGCTGCAGATTCTTTCAAATAGTTCCAATTCATTTTTCCCAAGCATCTTGATAATTTGCAAAGTGCTCATCGAATAAGTTCCGGGAGTGTTGTACTCTCCAGCAATAATTTTTGCTATCAGTTCCTGCATTTCTTCATTGGAGATACTTTTAGAATGTTCAATAGTATTCCAGAAGAAATCATTATCCATTTTTATATCATTAGGCTTGTCTGGATTTACATACTTTGCAGATTTAACTGCAGTGTTTATTAAGTTAGTAATTTCCCTTAGTGCCGAAATATATTGAATACCAATAATCCCAGAATTTTTTGCTTTTTCATAATCATCAAGTATTCGTTTTTTTCTAATCTCGCCTTCTGCTGCCCATTGACTTATCTTAAATCCAGTAACTCTATCAATTACTGTTGTAAATAATGGGGTGCTTGCAACTTTCGCTGCGCTATTTATAGCACTTAAAGCTGTTGTTATTGGGTCTGCCATAAATTTATTTATCTCATAAGTTTAAAAAATGTTTTTTTGTTTTTCCATTAGTGTATCTCAACCGTAAGTGCTCAGCAAAGAACGTTGTTGTTTAGTTTGGCCACGGGCGCCAGCCCGTGGGATTTAATGTTAATAAACAGTCAGAGCTCTCCCGCCTGCGCGAGCTACGGCGAGACACAAGCCTGTAGGGAGTTGCGACATACCATTCTATAAATATTGTTTTTTCTGTCGCCACACCCCTTACGGGACGGGCTCGTTTTACTTTTCTCCACGGGCTAACGCCCGTGGCCAGGACTCATCTTCACGTGAAGATGTACTTCATTGAATACTTACAATCAATTATAGGAACTTAATATTGTACATCAACCCAAAAAGCCAGTAAATGAAAAAGTGTCTACTAAAAATATTTGTTATGCTTTCTTATATTTCGCGGAGATGAGATTGGAGAGCTCCTGGTCTGGGGACTTGATCATTTTTACGGTAATATTTAGAGTATTATTTTCCAGCAAACCTGAAATCAGTTTCAGTCCGTAGGAATAATCTTTGAATTTTTCCCGGCACAGAGTGTAAACAGTCTTCCCTGATGAAAGAGCCTCTTCTATAAGAACCTTTTCAGCAGGTCTGCTCAAGCTGAAGACAACCCCGGTTTCAATTTTGAACTGTTCACAAAATTTGATAATATCTTTTTTTAAAACTTCATAATGGAGATGTTTTGATTCAGTTATCAGTTTTTTAAGAGCCTCTTCAGAATTGGATACAGTTTGGATATCCGCTTTAAAATCAGTAATACCTATAGATGGAAGCTCATATTTGAAGTTTCTGAATATACTTTCCATTACAGTCATTATGCCGCGGGCGCCGGTCTGCTGTTTATAAGCTTCTTTTGCTATAAAAGAAATGGCCTCTTTATCTACCTCAAACTTGATATCATATCCTTCAAAATCATGAACATATTGTTTAAGGATACTGCCCTCAGAATTTGTCATGATTTTTTCGAGGTCTTCAGCAGAAAGTTCATTACACGCGACTCTCACTGGCAGTCTGCCGATAAATTCCGGTTCAAACCCGAATTTTATAAAATCGGATGTAGTACTCTGTTTCAGATAAAATGACTTTTCTCTTTCTGTGGCACCATCCTTGCCGAATCCTATCTGCGCGCCTGAAACTCTTTTCTTAACAATGTCCGAGAGTTCTTCAAATGCTCCGCTTACTATGAAAAGAATGTTTTTTGTGCTTATGGTACGCTTTTTATTTTTTCCTTTGCCGTGCATTACTTCCATAACAGATTCGAATTGACTTAGCATATCGGTCTGGCTTAACAGATTAACTTCAGAATCTTCCATCAATTTTAAAAGATTTATTTGAACACCTCTGCCGGAAACATCAGGGCCGCTTTCCGTAGGATTGGAAGCAATTTTATCTATCTCATCAATATAAATTATTCCATACTGGGCAAGCTCGGCATTGCCATCGGCTATTTTTACAAGATCCCTAACCAGGTCTTCAACATTACTCCCAACATAGCCAGTAGCTGAATACTTCGTGGCGTCAGCTTTTACAAACGGAACCCCAATGAGATTAGCCAGGCATTTAACCAAGTACGTTTTTCCTACACCGGTAGGGCCTAAAAGGAGGATATTCTGCTTGGCATATTCCAGATTGATTTCGCTCCCTTTCTCCATGCATCTTCTGATATTATTATAATGATCACAGACAGCTACAGAGAGCACTTTCTTTGCCTCTTCCTGCTTTATAACATATCTATCGAGATATTCCTTAACCTCTCTAGGCTTAAACCTGAAATTTTTAATTATTTCAAGAACTTTTTTAGAACTGTCTTCTGCCTTTTCCTCCGGCGGCTCACTGTCCTGTTCCACCCGTTTCGGATGTATTGGAATCACAAACGAATTTGTCCCCAGATTCTTTAAAGCATTCTGAATTTGCTTCTGTATGTCATCAAATGGAATCTGATTTTCTTTTTTCTCTTTATCGTTACTCTTTATCTCTTCATTACCCATAAATAAACCTTATTTTTTTACACAAAGACATAACGGCAAAAAAACGAATCTCTCTTGTGTAATATTTCTTTATTTGTTGTAAAAATAATAAATTAAAATATATTAAAAAATAACGGATTTCAATGCATGACCAAAAAATAGCTTTCGTAACAATGACTTGTATATGGTTATAATTTTTTTTCGAGAAATAGAATTGCTATAAAACTTGCACTTGTAACTTGAATTTAAAAAACTAAGTAAAAATATTCGCCATGTTAAAATACGATCCTCCCCATATTTTCAAGATGACAGCTCTTGCTAGGGCTCAGTGTTCAGGCTATGGCTCACAAGCAGCATACGTAGCGCCTTGGTTTGCCGACTGCAATGTAGGCCAGAATTTTCACAATAATCCAGCATTAAATAAGTGTAACGATGGAGGCGTTAACACAACTATCGCCGGAACTGTATGCGAAGCAAATGGCAATATAGCCGCCCATGGCAAACAATGCACCCCCAATGGTGCTGTCCCCGGGGGAGATTACGTCGGAGCCGTCTGCGTCGGAAACGGAAATGGACCAGCTTAAAACAAAATTAAAGTTATCTTATTCTGAAGAATCGAACCCTATCTTAGGCTTATTAGAATAAGATGGAATGAGTTCCTTTAATGTTTTAATTATTTCAATTATACTATCATCATGATAATCAAGGCGTTTTTCTATTTCAGAAATCTTTAGCATAATATCCTTATGTGCCGATAAAACTTCTCTTATCCTGGCAAAAGCTTCAACTATAAAAATACTTATTTGTATAGCCTTTTCCGAATTTAGAATATTAGCCGACATCAAGGCTCCATATTCGGTAAAGGCATAAGGAAGAGAAGTCGAGTGTTTTAATAATCTGAACCGGTCGCAATTTGCGACCAGTTCCTCTTTTTCAGCCTCATTAATACGAAGCATGAAACTTTGAGGGAATCTTTTTATGTTTCTTTTGACTTGTTCATTAAGTCTTTTTGTTTCCACCCCGTAGAGAGTTGCAAGGTCTCTATCCAGTAAGACCTTCTTCCCACGAATTATAAGGATTTTCGATTCAATATTCTCAGTTAAAGTTAAGTCTTTCACATTTTCCTTATCATTTGAAACGGAGACTGGTGCCCGGGGGGGGACTTGAACCCCCACGTCCGTATAAGGGACAACGGATTTTAAGTCCGTTGCGTCTGCCATTCCGCCACCTGGGCCATTTTTTAAACTATGATTTATGATTGCCGATTTATGATTTTACTTTTTCAATTGGCAATCAGCAATTCGAAATCATCAATATCTATAATGTTCTGATTTATACGGGCCTTCTACAGGAACTCCAATATAGTCAGCCTGAGCCTTAGTCAATTTAGTTAACTTAGCTCCGAGCCTGGCTAAATGCAAGCTAGCCACTTCTTCATCGAGTTTCTTATCCAATCTATAAACGCCAATCTTCTTTTTGCTTGTAGCAAGATATATTTGAGCCAAGGTCTGATTTGTAAAAGAATTGCTCATGACAAAACTTGGATGGCCAGTAGCACAGCCTAAGTTTACAAGTCTGCCCTCTGCCAAAAGTAATATCGCATGGCCATCGGGATAGATATATTTATCTACTTGCGGTTTGATGTTTATTTTCCTTATTCCCTTCCAGGTATTGAGCTCGTTAACTTGTATTTCGTTATCAAAATGGCCAATATTGCAAACGATTGCCTGATCTTTCATATTGGCCATGTGTTCAGCTGTTATGACATCTTTATTACCGGTTGTAGTAACATAAATATCTGCTATCGGCAGAGCGTCTTCAACAGTTACAACCTCAAATCCTTCCATTGCAGCTTGAAGCGCACAAATCGGATCTATTTCAGTTACTAGCACTCTAGCCCCAAAGTTTCGCAAAGATTTTGCAGAGCCCTTCCCAACATCGCCGTAACCGCAAACGCAGCATACTTTTCCGGCTATCATTACATCAGTAGCTCTCTTTATCCCATCGGAAAGAGACTCCCTGCAGCCATAAAGATTGTCAAACTTTGATTTTGTAACAGAATCATTAACATTTATAGCGGGAAACCGGAGCTTTCCGGCTTCTAACATTTGGTAAAGTCTATGAACACCTGTAGTTGTTTCTTCCGATACACCTTCAATCTCTTTAACAAACTTATTCCATTGCCCTGGCGATTCTTTTAGAATCTTCTTGAGAATAATATTTAGCTGTTTTTCGTCTTCTCCGCTAACCTTAGCATCCAACATGGATGGATCATTTTCTGCATCTATTCCACGGTGTATCATTAAAGTAGCATCTCCGCCATCATCTACGATAAGGTTAGGGCCTTTTCCGCCAGGGAATTCGATAGCCTTGCGAGTACACCACCAGTAGTCTGCAAGCGTTTCGCCTTTCCATGCAAAAACAGGTATGCCAGCTTTGGCTATTGCCGCAGCTGCATGATCCTGTGTTGAGAAAATATTACAGGAACACCAGCGAACTTGTGCGCCAAGATGTACTAACGTTTCAATCAGCACGGCTGTTTGTATTGTCATATGCAAACTTCCGGTAATTCTCTTGCCTGCCAGCGGCTTGGTTTTGCCATATTTTTTTCTGATTGCCATCAATCCCGGCATCTCTTTTTCTGCTATTTCTATCTCCTTACGCCCAAATTCCGCAAGTGAAATATCTGCTATTTTGTAATCCATAAAAAACCCTTTAATTTTTAAACATTTTTTCTTTTATATAATTTCTAATATGCTCCCATCTACTTTCAGGAATGGAAGCGCCCATTACCTGGACAACTTCAGAACTTAAAAATGCCGCGAATCCGCCTGCTTCTTCAAGAAGTTTTCCTGTTAGGACCTTAATTGGAATATAACCATACAAAAATCCAGCCTGCCAGACATCTCCTGCCCCAGTTGTATCAACTGCTTCAACAATATTAGCCGGAACTTTTACTTTTATATTATCGGATTTTATTACAGCTCCTTTTGTTCCAAGTTTAACTGCAATAACTTTACATACGCCATCAAGAGCTTCGAATATGTCTTCCGGATTCTTAGTACCAGTATATTGCATCGCTTCATCTTCATTACAAAATACAATATCCACATAGTTTTTCAAAATTTCCGGAAGTTCGTTCTTAAACTGTTTAACTATCTCAAAAGAAGCCAAATCAATACTGACAGCAAGAGAGTTTTCTTTTGCAAGTTTTAGAACTTTAAGAGCAACACCTGATATATACTGAAGAGTATACCCCTCTATGTGTAAGTGAGTATATCCTTTAAAATCTTCATTTGTTATATCTTCTGGAGTAGTTGTATATGCAGCACCGAGATAAGTACGCATTGTTCTTTCAGAGTCAGGGGTAATCATACTTAGACAGCAGCCAGTCCTGACATCGCGACTTTTCTTAAAACGCGAAATGTCTCCCCCTATATGAGCGTAATTTTTAGTATAGAACAAACCAAGCTCGTCCATACCTATTTTACCAAGAAACCCCGTTTTAACTCCAAGGTTTGCCAAGGTGCTGATGGTATTTGCGCATGACCCGCCAGGCATCATAACTCTCTTGGCAGTTGTTTTACTCAAAATTCGGTCAATTACGGAGATATCCACAAGCTCCATTCCACCTTTTTTCCCTTCGACATTTTTTTGCAGGAAATCATTTTTCACATTAATCAAAATGTCTACAAGAGGAGAACCAAACCCCAATACTTTAACTTTTTTTTGATACATAATATATAGACTATAGGCCAAAGACTACAGAGTTTTGAAATTATCTATGAATTACGAACGGCGATCTATGAACCAGGTTACACTTTAAAACCACGTTTCTTAGCTGCCGCAATAAGGTCGTTTACTTTGTTTGTTTTTTCCCATGGGAACTTTGGGCGCCCAAAATGACCGTAAGCAGCAGTTTCCTTATAGCACCAGCCGTTTCTATGAGGGTGCTTCAGTTCCAATGTCTTAATAATGGAAGCCGGTCTCATATCAAACACATCGCGGATAATCAGTTCAAGATATTCATCCTTTTCGAATTTTCCTGTGCCATAGGTGTCGACATTCAAACTCAGAGGATTAGCAATACCAATTGCGTAAGCAACCTGAACTTCGCATTTTTCAGCTAAACCGGCAGCAACAACATTTTTTGCAACATACCGACACATATAAGCAGCAGAACGATCAACTTTTGACGGATCCTTCCCTGAGAAAGCACCGCCGCCATGGGACCCTACTCCACCATAAGTGTCCACTATGATTTTTCTACCTGTCAGTCCCGTATCTCCATGAGGCCCACCAATCTCGAACCTACCGGTAGGGTTGACAAAATATCTTATATTTTTATCCATTAATTTTGCCGGAATAACTTTTGCAGAGACTTCTTTTACGAGTGCTTCAAGTATTTCCATCCTCGCTTCTGGCGTATGCTGGTGAGAAACTACAATAGTCTCTACTTTGACAGGTCTACCGTTTTTGTATCGGACAGAAACCTGGCTCTTTGCATCCGGACGGAGAAATGGATATTTATCAAGCTGTTCTTTTCTAAGTCTGGCAAATTCCTGCACTATCTTATGCGCGTAAATAATTGGAGCAGGCATTAGTTCTTCGGTTTCATTAGTAGCATAGCCAAACATCATCCCTTGATCCCCTGCACCCTGTTCATGAGTTTTGCTGGTCTCAGGAGTAACTCCAAGAGAAATATCGGCAGACTGACTATGAATACAAATCATAAGCTTTGCCCCATCAGCGGTAAAATGCATAGATTCATCATTGTATCCAATAGCCCTTACCACATCACGAGTAACAGTTTCCCACACAACATCTGCATGGGTTGTAATTTCACCTGAAACAACAATCATATCTGTAGTAACTAAAGATTCACAAGCAACGCGGCTATCTGGATCTTGTTCAAGGCAAGCATCTAAAACTGCATCGGAAATCTGATCGCACACTTTGTCCGGATGTCCTTCTGAGACTGACTCGGACGTAAAAACATGCTCTGCTCTAATTTTACTCATTTAATTCTCCATTATTATGGTTTGATAAGTTATCGCAACAAATTCTGTAATATTGTCCCTTTCGATACAAAATCAACCTGGCTTTTAATTAATAGCTACAATACGAACTACTAACTACGCATCACGATTCGCAAACTATTCTTGTCCTCTATTTCCCAGATATATCATTTTAGTAAAAGTTAGCTGATGATTTTCCCTGAATGTTTGAGCTTCTGCCGTTTCGTTCGCCGGATAAACATTACTACCTTGAAGGCTAGTCCATTTTTGCCATGAATCCTTATCCATTAGAGTTAAACTAACATTAACTACGGCTGGAAAACGAGGAGGATTCGTAGGAGTTAGTGTCCACCCTGTTGGAGAAGTACTCGTATTTGTATCTGGATTAATAACAGTTCCGGTGTCTGTAGTACATGTAAAAGACAAATCTATCACATAAGGAATAAGTTTCTGATAATCGTCTGAAGAGGTGGAATTAGCAGTAAAAGAAGCAATAGGATTTCCATAAGAGTCATTATTCGTTGTGAACCCCACCGTAAAATTATTGATATAATTCCATTTCTTATTATCGCTGCCGTTTGAATTTTTACTTCCTGTAACACTTCTTCTCACCCATCCTTCATTTGCGTCAGCATGACTAGTTGCATAATAGAGCTGATATTTCACTTCGCATAGGGTAGAAGTACAGTTAGAATTAGGAGGGATTGGCGTATCGGCAACAAATGCCAGTAGTTCGTTTCTATATATATCCCAGTTTGACGGTCGGCCGCCATTCCAATGCCAGAAAGGAGCAGCACCGTCACCATAATAAGCGCTTTCAATGTCTCGGGAAATCAAATCCAGCGCTACACGGGCATCTTCAAATATTGATCTCTTTGCGTCTGTTATTGTCCAGGTATTTTGCGCGGTTGAAAAAAATTGAACTGCTATAAGAATCAATATAGAAAGCACAGCCAAAGCCACTAGTAGTTCTACTAAAGAAAAATAATTTCGAATGATCTTAATCTTCAATTTTATCTTTTTGTTCTTTATTTCTTACTATCAATTATCAACGACCAGCTATAATCCAATATTATCCATATTATAAATTTCAAAATAATATTTGAGCTTATTTCTCTTAGCATAATCTATCTGGCTAAGTGGCCAGCTTATTTCTACATTAACCCCGACTCCATCAGATTCTTCAGAACCTGTCCCACCACCAGGTGGTGGAAGGGGTTGGGGGATTCCATCTAATATAAATGACGAAGCAGTACCGGACAATATTGAAAAAAACCACTGTCCTAAACCCGAGCTTTCACACCATAGTGCTACACTCAAAGGATCAGTTTGCAATGAACTTAAGTTTACAGTTTTACCCGCTACATTAACACTTTCTTCACCTACATTAATAGTAACATCATCATTAGGTTTAGTTTGAAATGTTAAATTAGATGCGGAAAAAGTTTGCCCTGGTTCATAGTAACTTGGATTATGTTTATTTGCTTTCATGCTATCTTCATTAAAATTTGTTCCGTCAGTCGTAGTTAAGTTAAAATCATAACCACAAGCGGAAGGATTTATATTAATACTACCTGTAGTCATATTACCTGTTGAAGGAGGAGTAACAGGTGTTTCGATTCCCAAATCTTCTGAAGGGGAATTACTATTTTGCCAAACAACGACCTGAGCGGCATAATCCTGTTCTCCAGTCGGTCTGGAAGTTGTATTTTTAGCTATAGCATAAATCCCAGGAAACGCGGTACTGAAAATATCTGTACCTGTAATTTCCGTAAGACCGGTTGTAGTTGTAATAACCTTTGCTCCGGTAATTGGAAATACTTCACTATAAGATGGCAGGCTGCTTATGGTATCCCAGCCTTGTTCCTGTTTAGCCAAACTGGAAAAATAAGCATAAGCGTCATCCGCAAAAATTGCAGAGTAGTTTTGTCCTATCGAGTCCCGTGTTTGTTTCATGCCCACAGGGAAAAGCGTAACCACAGTGGCCGCTCCAACGGCAAGAATACCAATTGCCAGCGCTATTTCTACCAGTGAGAAATACTTTTTAATAAATTTTTCACAGAAAATAAAAATCTTCATTAGATATTCAAATTATTTAAAAATGGTTATCTGTTTGTATTATATCTGTAACTCATTAATAAACAATAAGGCATTTCTTTGAAAAATTTTTGTAATACTAATGAAAGATCGTATTTTTGATTATAATTAATTTTAATAAACTCCAATTGGAGTTTATTAAAATTAATTAACAGGAGGAATATGGGAATTAATATTTACGATATTCTTGGAGAGGAAAAAGAACTTCTATTAAACCATAAATGTACTGCAATTCCAAAAGAGATGTTGCATTTGCCTTCGGGTGATTTTGTAGATAAAGTTTTTGCCCCATCAGACAGACCGATAAATGTGCTTAAAAATCTCCAGCTGCTGTATAATACCGGACGCCTTGCAAAAACCGGATATCTGTCGATACTTCCTGTAGACCAGGGGATAGAACACTCAGGAGGAGCCTCATTTGCTCCAAACCCGATTTATTTCGATCCTGAAAATATAGTAAAACTAGCTATTGAAGGCGGATGTAATGCCGTAGCTTCGACGCTGGGGGTATTGGCATCAGTTGCGAGAAAATACGCGCATAAAATTCCTTTCCTGTTAAAGATAAATCATAATGAGATTCTTTCATATCCAAATGCTTACGATCAAAAGCTTTTTGCCTCAGTAGAGGAAGCGTTCAACCTGGGAGCTGCAGGAGTCGGAGCAACCATCTACTTTGGTTCTCCTGAATCAAGGCGCCAGATAGAAGAAGTTTCAAAAGCTTTTGAAAAAGCCCACTCCCTGGGGATGTTTACAGTTTTATGGTGCTATTTAAGAAACAATGCTTTCAAAGTAGATGGAGTTAATTACGAAGAATCTGCCGACTTAACGGAACAGGCTAACCATTTAGGCGTTACTATTAAAGCCGATATAATAAAACAAAAACTCCCGACAAACAATGGCGGGTATAATGCCGTAAAGTTCGGGAAAACCAGCCCTTTAGTTTATTCAAAATTGACCACAAGCCATCCAATAGACTTGACCAGATACCAGGTAGCTAATTGTTATATGGGTAGAATTGGGCTTATAAACTCCGGTGGAGCTTCGGGAAGCAATGACTTCAGGGAAGCTGTCAGAACTGCGGTAATAAACAAACGGGCCGGTGGCACAGGACTGATAATGGGAAGAAAAGCATTTCAGAAACCAATGGAGGAGGGGATTAAGCTTATTCATGCAGTCCAGGATGTCTACCTGGACAAAAGTATTACAATAGCATGATTTCGTGGTTCATGGTTCGTAGTTCGTAGTTCGTGGTTTACAATTTACCTTTTCTATTTGATCCAATGACGCATACTTACTTTTATATATAAATTCCCGTTTAATAGTATTCCCATTTTTGCTTAGTATTCGGTATGTATCTACTTCATAACCATTCTTACCTTTTTGTACAATCATTATTGTGTTATCAGGTAAGGATGAATCAACACTTTGAATTGTTTTAAATGGTATAGTTTTTCTGATTATATTTTCTATAGAAATGCCTATATCCTTATCAGGATTTGTACCTAAAATAGTTACGTACGCACCGTTATCATCAACGCTTGCCAAAATTTTAATAGGGTTTTTTGTACTATTTTTAAAACGTAAGTCTTTCTCACTACCGGCAAAAGTCGCATCATGTCCAAGCGGAAGATAATCCACTGTGAAGGAGTGATTGGATCTTTTTATAATTTTCAGATTGGCTTGCAGTGCAGCGCTGTAAAGTACTGAAGATATCTGACATACTCCGCCTCCAATACCTCTGCCAAGCTTTCCGTCAGAATAAATCGTAGCTTCTCTGAACCCGTTTTCATACGATACTTCGCCAATGTATGTATTATAGGAAAAAGTTTCATTTGGGTTAAGTATTACACCATTTATTTTTGAAGCGGCCAGCCGCAAGTTGTTCAACCGGTTTTCATTGTGGTTTGTCATTTTGGAAGCTGCGCATGAAAGTGTATCCTTAAAGAGCTGCGATTCTGGATTGCTGGAATAAACTTTTGGTTTGAGTACATTTAAAGGTATGATATAAGGCCTGTCGTTATTTCTGTTTTTCTCTATGATTGCTGCAGCTTCTGTTTTGTTAAAGGCCATTCCGTCCTGGTGTGGAACAAGATATCCACAGCCATCTCTGATTTCATATTTTGCATCAACTGCAGGTTTTACGACCTGCCTGTAGATTTCTTCCACATCAAAATGTTTTGGGAATATATTTTTAAGTTTAACGTTGACAATGTTTTTTCCGCTATTTAGTGCGTTTTCAATTTTGAATTATTTCTATCCATCAGGGCTCCAGTTTTCCCGTTTTGCAGTATCAAAGTTGAATCTTTAACAGTAAGACTGTGTTTTACAAAGGGAATTTCAACCTTTTTTGAAAATTTGTTTATAGCCTTTTCCAGACTATTCTCATCTACCTTATATACAATAGGAATATCTAAATTACTAAATAATAATAAAAGCGTATCAAAGTAATTATCCAAGGTATTGCCACTTCTTCCTTTTGTAAAGGCTTCATCAATCGCACTCATATAATCATATTCAACGCCAAGCTCTTTATAGCTAATTTGCATTCTCGTCGAGTCGCATTTAAGAGTTATGGTGTTACCTGAAGGATCAAGTGGATATTTGCTTTTGAGTTTTTTTAGAGCACTACTTTTCGAAAGACCTCCAACAGGTATATTAGAGATACTAACTCCTTGTCGAATTGTAGTATCTAGTGTAACGAGCGTAAATGATACAGCAAAAGTCAGGGAAACGGTTATGATGACAATAAAAATTACTATAATAAAACGCTTATGGACAGTCCACATACATTTTTGTTTTTTCATGCCGGCATAACCTGTTGAGACATATTCAGCAAAGATTTCACAATTGCCTGACCTGCCAACGATCCATTCATACGGCTATAATATCTAAGTTATAGCTCCTGGAGATTTAGGGCATAGATAATTTTGGCACTATGACTTTTCATAAAACTTTTGACATTACCTTCGGGAATCCTGCCTTTGCACCCCATCCAAACGGATCAAGTCTCCATTCTCTGAGAATTTGGGCTTGCCCTTCTGTGATGTATTTTGCCTTAATAGCCGTTTCTATAAGAATGTCATAGGTGAGAATAGGGATGACTTGGCATGGTTTGCTGAGATTATTGAATTCATTGATAGCACTGAGAAGACCATAACTGAATATTGAGAGACAATAATCTACCACACCATTGGCATTTCTGACTGCCTGAACCGCTCTCGCCGAACTGCCGCCAGTAGAAATTAAATCTTCAATTACTACTATTTTTTTGTCGGCAAGGTTACTATCATCATCTATCCCTTCTATTTGGTTTTTAAGGCCATGCAGTTTGGGTTTTTCGCGTATGTAAATAAATGGAAGATTTAATTTATTAGCCAGAGACATGCCATGTGGAATTCCGGCTGTACTTGTTCCGGCAATTACTTCAACTTTTATGTCCTTAATTTTAATTATGTTTAGAAATCCGTCAATGATTAAATTTCTATATTCAGGGTAAAACAAGAACATTCTGTTGTCGTTATAGATAGGCATAAAATAGCCCGAAGCCCATTGGAAAGGCTGTTCAGGATTAAGTTTTATGGCTTTGATTTTTAACCCGGCCTCCGCTAGTTTTAACGCAAAACTATTTATTAATACATTTTGCCTTGATGAATCCTTCATTATTATACCAGTATACCCGTTTGTCTAGATCATTTTGTAACTCTTCCAGTGTTTTATATTTGACAATTTATTCAAGCAGAAAAATATTTCTAGCCGTCAGTATCTTCGTTTGACTTATAAAAATACTTTATAATACAAGGAGAAAAATTTATTAGTGGTAAAAGTGGTACCCAGGCATGTTTATTGTAATTTAGAATACCTATTTGAAAATCAGCCAGGTCTTCAGCGTCATTTACCATACCTAACTGCAATCCTTCTGTTTTTTTTGAATAGCAGAACAATCCGAACTGTATACCTTTTATACTCTTAGCGGAAAAACTTAATATTCCCAATTGCATTCCTTCTCCCTGTTCTCTGAGCATATTAGCTACTAATGCACCTTGCATACCATTCAGTTTTTTTGTTATATTAATACCAGTGAGTGCCCCTTGAAATCCTGAAATATTTGCGGTATCGCTACAAAAGAAAGATATCTCTGCTCCATGAACCATTCCTTGTCCTGCAGACATAGGTAGACCTAATTTTAAACCGCGAACTTCTGTTTTTTCTCTGTTATAAGGCGAATACTGAACATCAAAAGATTTTAACTCTTCTACACCTTCTTTGTCTTCCTGAGTAGGCGAAACTTGTTTTGCTGCTACAGCTATTAGTGCTGATAAAAATATAATTGCAACTATCAAAAAATAAACTTTTGTTTTTATCATTATCCTATCGTCCTTTGCGTTAAGCTAAAATCGATTAAATTTTCAATGTTTTCGCTAAGATTATACAGCTCGTTAGTAAAGTCAACAAGCGCAATTATTTTTATCCTATCATTTGGCAGTTAGTGTGGTCGCTGATTTATTTCTTCCGCCCTTCTGCAGCTTTCTAGCAGCATCAGCAGTGTCGACTTTTTATCGATTTTTTCAGCGCTATGCGATTTTGTTTGCAACCTTTCCGATATCTTGCCATGGAATAATATTGATGTCATTAATCGTATGCGATGTGTCTCCTCCATAAATAATGTATGAATTCTTTTGGAGTTCTCCGGTTATTTCATTCCAACAAATAATATTTGTCGCCCAATTTTTTGAAAAAGTTGACCCCGATTTTATTTCTACAGGGATAAATCCGGTACTATGATCTACTATCAGGTCGATCTCAATACCTGTATTATTCCGCCAGAAATACAAATTTATATCTTTGCCCCTATTAAATCTGCTTTTCATAAACTCTGATATTACCCAGTTTTCAAACAAAAAACCTCTAGTTGGATGAGTAGATATTTGATTAATGTTTTCAATTCCAATTAATCTTGATGCGAGGCCTGTGTCAAAAAAGTATAACTTTGGCGTTTTTACAATACGCTTCCTGAAGTTTTTGTGATAAGGCCTAAGGCGAAATATTATAAAGCTTTCTTCAAGTATATCCAACCATGAGCGAACAGTGTTATGATCAATACCACAATCTGCTCCAATTCTGGAATAATTGATCAGTTGGCCGGTATACCCGGCACAAAGCGAAAGAAATTTCTGAAAAAGCGCTAGATTTTTTACATTTAATATTTTCCTTACATCTCTTTCAAGATATGTCGATATGTATGAGTTCAACCATTTCTCAGGAGTAAGAGGTTGATCATAAAGCGGAGGATATGAGCCTTTAAATAGCATTTGATCAGGAGCTACAGGATTTATCCTGGCATTTTGCAATTCTGAATATGAAAATGGAAGAAGATTAATTATTCCCACCCTGCCAGCAAGAGACTGAGAAATCGCTTCAAACATTGTGAAATATTGTGATCCGGTAATTATATATAACCCTGTTTCTTTCCTTGCATCCACTATTGGCTGTATATAAGAAAGCAATTCGGGAGCATACTGTATTTCATCAAAGATTGCTCCGTCCGGATATTTCTGAAGAAATCTTCTCGGATCATCGTTAGCAAATAACCTCGTATCCGGTTCTTCTAAATTAATATACGGTTTCTGAGGAAACAAAGCCCTGACAAGAAAAGTTTTTCCAGACTGCCTCGGCCCGGTTATTGATACCACCTTAAACTGCCCGGCCATTTCCAATATGGTCTTTTTAGCCTCGCGTTTTATCATAATTAAACCAGTCTTACAAATTGTTAATCAGATTACCAAACTGTATAATAGCTCTTCTCTGAAGCCTTGTCAATATCGACATTTAATTTATTTTGCCAAATGAGTTATGGCTATTGTCTATGTTCCCCGAGTGCTCTACGACCGATTATAAAAAAAGGATATCGTGTATAAAATTCTGGGTTACGTTGGCCGCCTAAAAACAGGCTATTATAAAACCAACGATGCTCACCAATTCTATAAAGCGTATTATTATCTGGATCAAATAAAGCAAAATTGGTACAAATTGGCAATATTTAAAGACATGAATTATTTCTCTTCCTGAGTGTGTGACTTTGTTCCAATCATTATTAATGAAAGACCGGGCAAAGGGAAAATACTTTCAAAAACGCGTATTATAGGCACAAGCATATCAAATATTTTTAGCTGTAATTTACCCATAACTTTACGTTTTAAAATTACCGCATTCAACCACCATCCAAACATAGAAGCAAAATTAAACCCTCTGGTGTAATGAATATCGAAACCACATTTATTAAATAATAATTCTAACTCCTTCCGATTATATCTTCTGTAATGTCCTACCATTTCATCATATGAACCATATAACCATTGATATTGCGGTACTAATATTATTAGTTTCCCCCCATGTTTAAGAAGTCGCTGCATCCGTAAAATAGCTGCTTTATCATCCTTTACATGTTCCAATACGTTAAGACACACAATAGTATCATAGTTTTTTTCATTTAACTTGTCAAAATCTGAATCATTGTTAATATCCAATTTTGTTACATTAACGACATCATTGTCTGAAAAATTATTTTCCAGTATTTCTAAGAAAATAGGATCTTTATCGGTAACAGTAAGTCGTTCTTTCTTTGGAAGGAGACGAGACATATTGCCTATTCCTGATCCAACTTCCAAAACCTTTTCTCCTACAAAAGGAATGATTGTTTTCATCATCCATTCATTAAATCGCCGAGCCAAAGAGAGGTCTTGAAGTATCGCATGTCCATAACGATTCTCATAGCAATCATCTATCAGCCAATATTTAAAAATAGTACAAATGGCTGATATTCCGTCTTTCCAATTTACTTTTTTCCCGTCAGTATATGTTCTACCATAGTAACTAATCGGTACTTCATATAAGGCACAATTTCGTTTAGCTATCTTTGCTGTTATTTCCGGTTCTATTCCAAATCTATTCGACCTGATAGGTATGGTTTTAAGCACATCAGTCTTAAAAACTTTGTAACAGGTTTCCATATCAGTAAGGTTCAACCCGGTAAGAAGGTTCGAGAGATGTGTCAAAAATTTATTGCGAAGCGCATGGTGATAGTTTAGAACTCTGGTCATTTCCCGAGGAAGAAACCTTGAACCATAAACTACATCTGCATGCCCTTCCAGTATAGGTTTTAAAAGCACTGTATATTCATTGGGATCGTACTCTAAATCCGAATCCTGAAAGATAATATAGCGACCTTCTGCTTGTTCAATCCCAATTCGTATAGCCACACCTTTCCCCATGTTCTTTGACTGGAAAAATGGGCGTATACTATCGGGATACTCTGTAGCCAGCTTATGAATTACATCCTTGGTCCCATCTGTGGAAGCGTCATCAATCAGGATTATCTCACGCCCAAGTCCGCACGGCAGAGGAGCTTGAAGAACTTTTGTCACGCATCTTTTAAGAAAAGATTTTTCATTATAAATTGGAATCAAAATAGATACAATATTTTTATACATAATTATACCCTCCGCGAAAAGGTATCTGTAATCTTAGAATAAAAATTTGTACTTAGAAAAATCATTTTTACAATAGTTATGATAAGTCGGGTCTAATTAATCTTAAAATTTTTCAAAGAAAATAAGAATTTTCATTAAAAAATACTATAAAATGTTTAAATTAAAATAGAAACAATTTTTAATATGCAAATAGATATAACCAGAAATCACAAACCAGTAATTATAAGCAAAAAAAATGAACTTGTTATTTTCTTTCTAGCTTTTATTCTAAGATTTTTTTCACTTTGTATTGTTTTTATAAATATAACATATCTTGTCCCGGATTCTTTTGATTACATTCGTTTGGCAAGAGGTATTATAGAAAATAATATTTATGGTTTGCCGGGCAATCCTGAAATATTCAGAGTCCCATTGTATCCATTTTTGTTGTCAGGATTTATGCTGCTTTTCAAAACACATTTTATTTCTGCACTGTTACTTTCCCAGGTTATTCTTGATTCTATCACGGCTATTTTGGTAATAAAGTCCGTATATTTTTTATTCCAGGAAGAATCTAACAGAATTGGTTTTATAGCCGGAATATTATATTCACTATCTCCTTTGTGTATTGTATACAGTACTAAAGTATTAAGTGAAACAGTGTTTGTCTTCCTATTTATGTTGTTGTTTGTTATGAGCTTGAAGGTAATGAGCCGAGATAATATCAACGCAAATTCAGTTTTGTTTTGTTTGATTTTTATTGGAATACTTGCTGGAATTTTGTGTTTAACCCGTGCTATTTTTATTCCACTTGCAGTTTTATTTTTGTTATGGTTTGCCTTGAGGATAAAAAAAGTAAAATATATTTTAGTAGTAACGGTATGTTTTTCATTAATACTTAGCTTATGGGCTATTAGAAATTATCATGTTTGCGGATATACTGGAATAACTTCTGTTTCTGCTGTGTTTATGTATCGTTACGACGCATGTTCTGTTCTTGCGAAAATTCATTCGATAAGTTTTGCAGAGCAACAATCAAAAATTGATGCTGAACTTGGTAAAATCTCAAATCAAAAAGAGATTGCAGAATACTGTGTAAAAAAAACATTTTCTGTGATAAAAACGCATCCGTTTTTATATGCTTTTTTACAGTGCAAAAATTCAATTAATATTTTCCTTCCGGCTGTTAATGAACTGTTGGAATCATTTGGCATTGTAATAGGAGGAAAAGGTACACTGAGTATCATTCATTCGATGGGTCTTATCCAAGGAATAAAGCATTATTTTAACGGCAGATATGATTTGTTAGTGATTACATTGCCGCTAGCCTTTGCATTACTGATATTTTATGGTTTTGTGCTTTATGGAATTTTTTTGGCGATTAGAAAGTTTGAGAAAATAATTATCATGGACCATTTGTTTATACTTCTGTTATTTGTTTATTTTTTTATTGTTGGCGGTGCGGCAGCTACTCCTAGATTCAGAGTACCTATTGAACCATTTTTATGTATCTATGCATCCATAGGAATCTTTTTTCTGATAAAACGTTATGAAACGAATAGATTTACACGTTCATAGTACTGCCTCTGATGGGACATTTTTTCCGAGTGATATAGTAAGAATGGCAGAAACACTTGATTTGGCTGCTATTGCCCTGACAGATCATGACACAGTTGATGGAATAGAAGAATTTTTAACGGCTGCAAAGCAATCAAAAGTTGAAGTAGTTCCCGGCGTAGAAATAGCTTCGAGCTGGAATTGTAAGGAAATACATATCTTGGGTTTGTGGATTGACCATGCCAATCTTGAACTAGGTAAATTGCTTAAAAAGATAAGAGAAAACAGGGAAAAGAGAAATTATGAAATTCTTGAAAAACTCAACAAGAGTGGTTTTGATATAACTTTAGAAGAGATAAAAAATAAGGCGGGCGGTGAAGTGATAGGAAGACCACATATAGCCTCCCTACTTGTTAAAAAGAAATATTTTAAAACAGTTAAAGATGTATTTGGTTCATGCCTTGGACGGGGAGCTCAAAATTATGTTCCCAGAATTCTGCCCGAAATAGGCGAAGCCATTCCTGTGATCCATAATGCGGGAGGAATAGCCGTATGGGCTCATCCTATGCACAGAAATAAATCAAATTATAAAAACATAAAATCTGATATTATTCATTTTATGTCTCTTGGGTTGGATGGGATAGAGGCTTATTACCCGGAATACTCTGAAAAACAGCACAAAATACTGTTAAAATATGCGGCTGAATTAAATTTGCAAATAACCGGGGGGACAGACTTTCATGGAGAGATTCTTCCCGGCATAAGCATGGCAACCGGCAGAGGCAATCTGTCTATTCCTGAAATGGTATATACTGAGTTGAAAAATTACTATTTAATAAGCAGACGTACTTTTGTCTCCTGCTACAATAGCAACTCCTGAGCTTGTTCCTAGTCTTGTAGCTCCTGCTTCAATCATAGCCTTTGCTGTTTCAAAATCTCTGATAGCTCCGGAAGCTTTCACTTCTAATTTGTCACCAACGACGCTTTTCATGATTTTCACGTCTTCTACAGTCGCTCCGCCCGTACCAAATCCTGTTGATGTTTTAACAAAGTTTGCGCCGGCTTTCATAGAAAGTTCTGAGGCAAGTTTAATTTCATCTTTTGTGAGATAACATGTTTCAAGAATCACCTTTACGCAGATTCCTTCAGGTAGGGATTCGACTACCATTCTAATATCATCTTCAACATACTTGTAATTTTTTGATTTCATTGCACTAATATTTAAAACCATATCAACTTCGTCTGCGCCATCAGCGACTGCTTTTATTGCCTCAACCGCTTTGGATTCTTTCGTTGTAGCGCCCAAAGGAAATCCTATTACTGTACATACTCTTACGCCTGTTTCTTTCAAGTATTTCTTGGCAAATGCTACATAGTATGGATTTACGCATACAGAAGCGAATTTGTATTCAGCAGCTTCCTTGCAAAGCTTTTCAATATCATCAATAGTGGCGGAAGCTTTAAGTATTGTGTGATCTATATATTTTGCCAGGTCATTTGGACTTGTAATTGTTTCCATAAATCCTTTTCTATAGTGGTTGATTAAAATTATCTTATTTAAAACTATATTATATAAAATAATGAAAAGCAATTTGAAATGTTATTCTATTCAGGATATAAAAATCGCGACAATATTATTAATCTCTGTATACAAAAAGGAAATTTATGGGTAGCATGCCAGTAATACATAAAACGGCTTTTGTTGCCGATGGTGCGAAAGTAATGGGAGTTGTAAAAATTGGAGAAGAAAGTTCTGTATGGTACAATTGTGTGCTCAGAGGAGATATTCCAAACACCGAAATAGTGATCGGCAAAAGAAGCAATATCCAAGACGGAACAGTAATTCATAACGACTACAATAAGTCAACTATTATAGGCGATAATGTTACAGTTGGGCACAACTGTGTTATTCACGGATGCGTAATTGAAGATGAGTGCCTGATTGGGATGGGGGCGATTATTCTTAGCGGTGCAGTTATTAAAAAAGGCGCAATTGTAGGTGCAGGAGCTGTAGTCAAAGAAAACACAATTGTTGAAGAAAACTCTCTTGTTGTGGGAATTCCCGCTAAACATGCAAAAACCCTTGACGAGTCCAGCCACAAACAAGTTCTTGAAAATGCCGAAGAATATGTAAAACTAGCCCGCATGTATAAGAAAGGTAATATTACAAATACGTGTCATTGTAAAATTTAAAAAATCCTTATAACCTCATGCGGCGATGCAATAAGTTACCTGATAGAATCTGAGGGATTAAAAGGGCAACTTTTTCTGAACATGGGACTTTTTGGGGATCCTAATTACGCGGAAACATAGGGGCTTGAAATTACTAGAGATATTAGTGATCTGCCTTTTTGTAAAGGAATTATAAATGAACTGAAAAAAAGAAAACTAATAGAAGAAAATGTAAAATGCTATGAGATATTCGTTCTTGGCGATTCGCTGAGAATCAGATATTAAAGGCGCTATTAACATGAAATTTTCATCTGGACTTGTTTTGACTGGAATCACCACGGAAGAAGCAATGTGCTTCCATCAAATAAAGCCTGATTTCGTTTTTAAATGTCTATAATACAGAGAGTTAAAATTATATAGTTGTAATTCAGTGGTTTTACGGCAATTATAGCAAAAATAAAAAAGGCAGATATCCTCTGCCTTTTTTAATATTTCGATGTAGAAGTCTAAATTAATTCATATTAGCTGGAATGAGTTCGTCTCTTCTATTTTTCATCCAGGCATTTTCGTCATGTCCAGGGTCGGCTGGGCGTTCAGAGCCATAGCTAATAGTTTGCAATCTTGATTCTAGAACTCCAAGATTTACAAGATACTGCCTGGCCGACAGAGCTCTTCTTTCTCCAAGGCCAATATTATATTCAGCACTTCCTCTTTCATCACAGTTCCCTTCTATAATAAGTCCTGCTTTGGGATTTGAATTCAAATATTGAGCAGCTCTTTCAAGTTTTGGAAATTGTTGGGAAGGAATATTTGAGTTGTCAAATGCAAAATATACAGGTTCTAACCTTGCGCCGGGAATAGGTGTCCATGCGTTAGCAGGTCTTCCTGGAAGCAAAGAAGAATCTCCAGCACTACCGCCAAATCCGCCAGCTCCGCTATCAGTAAGGTCCATCCCGCTCATATCAGAAGATCCTACGCCGCCGGCCGGGGCCATTTTGTCAGAATCAGGATTGTGTAGAGAGCATGCACCGAGTATTACTATTGACAGGCACAATGCTGTTAGGTGTAAAGATTTGGTTAGTTTCATAGGCTTTCTCCTATTAGTTTTAGAATATATTTAATTAAACTTTAAAAATGTGACTAAACATAGTATTGATTAAAAAATGCAGAAAAACAAGTAATCAAGAATATATTTTTTCAAATGTTTATAAGTCTATATTTTAGTTGCCAAATATTAGTTTGAGTTTTATAGTTTTCTTATATTGCGGCAAAATTGAACTTTAACTATATGGAGGAAAAGTGAATATTGACTGGTCAAAATTGGGATTTTCGTATATTCCAACGAAGAGTCATATAGAGTTTGAATATATCAATGGAAAATGGAATGATGGGAAAATAATTGAAGGGAATCCATTTGTTTCAATAAGTGTTGCTGCATCAGCATTACATTATGGCCAGGCAGTTTTTGAAGGACTTAAAGCGTATCGCTGTCTAGACGGAGAAGTGAGAGTTTTCAGAGATATTGAGAATGCAAAAAGGTTAAATACTTCTGCAAAATATGCTTGTATGCCAGAGTTGCCTGAAGAAAAATTTATTGATGCAGTTACTAGAATAATTAAGGATAACATAGAATATCTACCTCCTTATTCTTCGAATGGGGCGCTATACATACGGCCTTTTATGTTTGGAAGCGGACCTGTTATTGGGATAACGTCAGCAGATGCTTACAAGTTTATAATACTTGTTATCCCCGTCGGTCCTTATTACAAAAGCGGGTTTAAAGGATTAAATGCAATGATCTTTGAAGATTATGATAGGGCGGCTCCAAATGGTTCTGGCCGTTATAAACTGGCCGGGAACTACGCCGCGGGATTAATGGCCGGGAAATTAGCTAAAGACAAAGGATATTCTTTAGTTTTGTACCTTGATCCAAAAGAGCATAAATATTTTGATGAATTTGGTTCCAGTAATTTCTTTGCAATTACTAAGGATGGCACTTATGTAACTCCATCATCCAATTCCATATTGCCAAGTATCACCAATAAGTCCCTGATGCAGGTAGCTGCTGACATTGGAATAAAAGTAGAAAAGAAGGCAGTAGCCTTCTCTGAAATTGATAATTTTGTAGAAATTGGAGCATGCGGCACAGCACTCGTTATTACACCTGTAAATAAAATACAGAGAGGCGACAGAGTTTATACATTTGCAAGCGATAATGAAAACGGCGTTTTATTTAGGCTTTATAAGGAGCTCACTGATCTGCAGTACGGGCGAACAAAAGATAAGTACGGCTGGATGAGGCTGGTAGAGTAGTTATTTTTTATCCCTGTAATTTTGTGAGTGGGATTGTATGAAAATAATACAGGGAACATACGGTATCCCGGTCAAATTGTGGACGGAAGATATCGAACAGTCTGCTTATGAGCAAATTGTTCGTATTTCCAAGCTCCCTTTTGCTTTTCATCATATTGCGATTATGGCAGATTGTCATAGCGGATTCGGTATGCCTATTGGCGGAGTGCTTGCTGCTGACGCAACTATTATTCCCAATGCTGTAGGGGTTGATATTGGCTGCGGAATGTGTGCTGTCAGAAGCTCTGCTTTGGCATCAGATTTAACTATAAGTACTATAAAGAAATTAGTTTTAGAAGTAAAAAGACAAATCCCATTAGGGTTTGAACACCACAAGCATCCACAGCATGCGTTATTGATGCCAAATATGGAACGAATAGACGGGATTAAAGATGCCGTAATAAAAACAGAGTATGCTTCGGCTTTAAGACAATTGGGAACGCTTGGAGGGGGAAACCATTTTATAGAGTTTCAAAAAGACACGGATGGATTTTTATGGATAATGGTTCATTCCGGAAGCCGAAATCTAGGCAAAAAAGTAGCTGATTGCTACAATCAAAAAGCAAGGAGAATAAACGAAAAAGAACATTCCATTGTTCCTTTGAAATGGGATTTAGCACATCTTCATTTTGACAGCAAAGAAGGACAAAACTATTTCAATGAAATGAAATATTGTGTAGATTTTGCACTGGCTAACCGGAAACTGATGATGGACAGAATAATGAGTATTCTGGCTTTGGAAATAAAGCAAATTTCTTTCGGTGAGATAATCAATATAGCGCATAATTATGCGTCAATAGAAAACCACTTTGGTAAGGATGTTATTGTTCACAGAAAAGGAGCTACGCTTGCATCCATGGAAACTGTAGGAATCATTCCCGGAAGCCAGGGAAGCAAAAGTTATATAATCAAAGGGTTAGGGAATCCGGAAAGTTTTATGTCATGCTCGCATGGCGCAGGGCGTATGATGAGTAGAAATGAAGCAAAAAGACGTTTGAATTTAAAGGAGGAAATTAACAGACTGGAAAAACAGGGAATTGTTCATTCCATAAAAGGCGTAAGGGATTTGGATGAAGCCCCAAGCGCTTACAAAAACATTGAAACTGTGATGGAATTACAGATGGATTTGATATCCATTATTAAGGAACTTGCTCCCATTGCAGTGATTAAGGGATGATTCAGTAAGAAACTAATGGTGGAATTACTTATCATTTCGGCGGAGAAGGCATAAGCCTCCAGGAAATATAATAATTGTTTTTTAAAGAAAAAATGCTTGACATTAAGAAAAAAAATATTCAGTTATTTCTTCCTGAAATTATTATGGCGAGGTAGCTCAGTTGGTAGAGCAGAGGACTGAAAATCCTTGTGTCGCCGGTTCAATTCCGGCCCTTGCCACCATTTTTATCTCTCCCGCAAGACATTGGAAACATGGCTCAAGATAAACACCTTCACCTCCTTGAAAACCAGTACATATACTCATATAATCTATGCCAAAGTTTTATTGAGTTATCATAGGAGGAGGTAAAATTATATGAAAAGAGTGGATGCTTTTCCTACTCACGAATACTTAGGATATAAAGTAAGAATAGGCTCTCCTTATCCATTTGGAGTAACATCTGTTCCTGACGGGTTGAACTTTTCTATATTTTCGTCTAATGCTAGCTTCTGCAAGCTTGTTCTTTTTAAAAAAGGTGAACAAAATCCTTTCATAGAGATTCCTTTCAGAGGAGTATTTAAATACATAGAGTTTAATGAAAATGTATGGGTAGATTTTAGAATAGGACATGTTTATACCATGACTGTATTCGAATTGGATAAAGAAAGTATTGAATATGGTTATTGTATGAGCAGAGATGAGAGTATTACTAAAGGTTCGCAACAAAGTAAACATAAGTATAATATTGATAAAATTCTCCTTGATCCATATGCCAGTGGGATAGGTGGCAGAGATATCTGGAAAACAAAGACATATAAGGACAATTCATATCCTTTACGGGCAAGATGCGTATACAATGATTTTGACTGGGAATCTGATAGGTCGCTTGAAATCCCGATGAACGAATTGGTAATATATGAAATGCATGTAAGAGGTTTCACTAGGCATAAGTCTTCAAAGGCAAAATATCCTGGAACTTATACGGCAATAAATGAAAAAATTCCTTATCTGAAAGAATTGGGAATAAACTGTGTTGAGTTGATGCCGATTTTTGAATTTGATGAAATCGAGGACTACCACGAGTATTGGAATAGTAATCCAAATGCCGTGGGTCTTATTAATTATTGGGGATATAATACTATTGGTTTTTTTGCGCCCAAAAGCGGCTATTCTGCCTTGGGAGATTTATATGATTCAACGATGGTCGCAGATGAATTAAAAACGCTCATAAAGAATCTTCACAAAAATGGGATAGAAGTATTTCTGGATGTGGTATTCAACCACACGGGAGAATCTGATGAAAAAGGACCTGTAATATCATTTAAGGGAATAGACAACTCTGTCTTTTATTTACTGACAAAAGATAGTGCCTATGAAAACTTTACCGGATGCGGAAATACCCTGAATTGTAACCATCCAATAGTAAGAATGTTCATAATAGATTGCCTTAGATATTGGGTATCTGAATATCATATTGATGGTTTTAGGTTTGATATGGCAGCAATTTTAAGCAGAGGAGAAGGAGGTTCTCCATTGCTTAACCCTCCATTATTGGAGTCTATAGCTTACGATCCTGTGCTTGGCAAATGTAAGCTTATAGCTGAAGCCTGGGATGCTTCCGGGCTTTATCAAATCGGATCATTTCCGAATTATAACAGATGGGCTGAGTGGAACGGAAAATATAGAGATACCTTAAGAAAATGTTTATCTGGTTATAACGGACAGATTGGGCACCTGGCAGATAGAATAGTGGGATCATCTAGCCTCTATAGTGAAGACAGGGGTCCCCTGGCTTCTGTTAATTTTATCACATGCCATGACGGCTTTACTCTTCATGATCTTTTTACCTACGACCAAAAATATAACCATGCAAACTGTGAAAATAATAGAGATGGTGAAAATAATAATTTTGGATGGAATTGTGGAATAGAAGGAGAAACCGATAATGAATATGTTAATACATTGAGAAAACAGCAAATAAAAAATGCCTTTCTAGTATTGTTTATGAGTTATGGTGTCCCCATGCTCCAAATGGGCGACGAAATGGGCTTTTCAAAAAAAGGTAATAATAATTCTTATTGTCATGATTCAGAAATTAACTGGATTGATTGGACTTTGTTGAAAAAAAATGCGGATATTTATCTTTTTGTTAAAAATTGTATTAATTTTAGGAAGATACATCATGCTTTGCGTCCAAGTAAATACCATTGGACATCGTCCTCAACAGTATCTCCTATTGAATTCAAATGGCATGGGCTAATTCCAAATTCTCCGGATTGGTCTGATTATAGTAAAGTGCTTGCATATACCATAAAGGAAACCTCAACCAATAAGAAAAATGCTGACTATATTTATATCGGAATCAATGCAAGCGATAAAGATTTGGTATTCGAACTCCCTGAGAGCGGATTTTCTCAACGCTGGCATCTTTTTGCAGATACAGGCAATTGCAAAAAATCTATTTATCCGGCTGGAGAAGAATGCGTACTGAAAGACCAAAAGTTATTTGCTTCAAAAAAACACTCCTCTTTCGTACTGATTAGTAAATAGTTAATTTAATGGATAAGTTAGAAATTTAAGTTATTCTTTGCTACGCTCTTTCATAAAACTTTTGACACTATCGTCAGAATCAGTAAAACTATTTTTGAATTTTTAGAAAAGTTTATTTGATTATTAATTTAAGGGATTTAGTTTACTACTTTTCTTACTAGCGGGCGATTAGCTCAGTTGGCTAGAGCACTTGGTTTACACCCAAGGTGTCGGGGGTTCGAGTCCCTCATCGCCCACCATTCAATTTAGCCTAAAAAATCCTAACATTTCAAAACTATCCAAAACCTGCAAAAAGATGCAATATTGATGTAAAAAGGTAAACATTTGGGAAACATTTTTACAGCTATTCTAAAATTTTTAACATTTCGCTATACAAAAGGTAAGAATTAATTGTTTTCTTGGACATTTATACATCCCAGAGCAAGTAATGGTTGGTTCTCGTCAGTAGAATCTACTCGATACCAATAGACTTATAACCGTTGAGTCTTTTATTAAACATCCTTACCAACACGGGAATATGAATATCTACGTAATCGTATATTTGCACTTCTTTTTTAGTATGATAAATACGGTGAAGGCGTCCAGCATACTGAGATAAGGTTCCCTTCCAAGAGATAGGCATTGTCAGAAATAAAGTATCAAGCTTTGCGTCATCAAAGCCTTCTCCGAGAAACTTGCCTGTGGCTAAAATTAACCTTTCTTCATTATCCGGCAAATCTAATACCTTTTGCATTTCGGTATTCCGCTCTTTTTTTCTCATTCCTCCCCTGAGAACTATTAAGTTTTTTACACGATCTTTTAATTCCCCAGATAAGTATTCGAGATGATCCTTTTTTTCTGTAATAACAACTGGGCACCTGCCAGCTTTGACAGTTTTACATATGTCTTTTATTATTAAACTATTGCGGTTTTTATCTGAAGCAATAAATAAATATCATGAATTTGCCTGGTATTTTCTTGTTTTGCCAAATGTTCTGGAAGTTGTGTTGCTGTTTTCCGAATAAGGGTACGATGTTGAAAAGGACGTTCACTTGCTTGTTGAATGTCACTTACCTTATACCTAACTGGACCACATTGCATAAAAATTATTGGATGATGCCCGTCTTTTCGGGTTAAAGTTGCTGATAAGCCAAGAAAATATTTAGCTTTGCATTGTTTTGCTACTAATTCAAAACTAACAGCAGAAAGATGGTGGCATTCATCTACAATTACAAAGCCATAATCTCCCACAATATTATCTACAATGCTTTTTTTGCATAAACTCTGTATAGTAGCAATATCAATGATGCTTTTAGGGTTACGTTTTCCTTCTCCGATAACTCCAATATCTTTAGGATTAATATTCAAAAAGTTTTGTAAACGTGCTCTCCATTGTTCAATTAGCTGAACCCGATGAACAAGTATAAGAGTATTCACATTTCGTTTTGCTATCATAAATGCAGCTATTACAGTTTTACCAAACGCTGTTGAAGCTGATAAAACTCCATCATCATAAGACAGAAGAACTGTTGCAGCATTTTCCTGCTCTACCCTTAAGGTACCTATAAATTTGAAGTTTTGTTGAATTTCTGTATTTCTTTTATCAATTAAATTAACATTGATGTTTAGCTGTTTTAACAGTTCTAGCATTTCATCAATACAGCCGCGTGGGATTCCTATATAAAGTGGAAAGTCTTCGTAACAACTTATTATCCTTGGCTTATTGTAAACAGGAAGGCGCATAGCCTGGGCTTTATAAAACTCTAGATTCTGAAAGGCTGCCAGACGTATTAATTTAGCTTTTAGCTGTGGGGTAAGTTGTTCTTTTAAGAGGTATATTTGATTTCCTATTACTATATCAAGTATTTTTGGAAGATTATATATAATAGGATCTTTTATTCCTGATGGAGACTGATTCCATGGGCAAGTTTCATCGTCAGCAACCATTTTAACTCCTATCACACGCCCGTCCTGTACTGCTTTTTCACTAATTTTATACACCTCAGACGGACTCATTCTACGAATGGAAGCTAAATAACTCCATTGGTCTGAAAATGGTCGAAAATTCTTATCGACAAATATGCTATTTTCTATTTGTCGTGGTTTAAATTGTAACGGTAATGCTATTAAGTTGCCAAATCCTCCTTTAGGCAAAGTATCCTGGTTAGGAAAAAGGCGATCGTATGAACTAAATCCCAATTCAGGTCTGTCGTCCATAGTCATTGTAATAATATAACTACCCATTTGTCTTGCAAGCTTAGATTGTACAGGTTCAGAAAAGAATATCCACGCATGTCCACCATTCCCAGATCGAGATCGTTCAATACTCACAGGAATATTCAACTTATTACATGTTTGTATAAATGCCTTAATGTCGATTTGCCAACTTTTTTTATCAAAATCTACTGCAAGAAACCAACATTTATCATCTTCAAGCAGTGGATAAACTCCCATTGTAAAATCCCGTCCTAATTCATCTTTTCCAACAAGATGGTTCTTTACCTCCGCATCATTTACAGGTAACAGGCTACGGTTATGGCAATCAAAACATTTTACTTTCGGTTTTTTGCATATATCATATTTCCATTCATTTCTGCATGCAGGCTGATACCCGGACTTCCCAGTCTTTTTACTTTCAAAACGCCTTGGATATACATCTTCTCTCCCTCTAAACAAAGACTTAAAAATCGAAATCTTCTCAGCTATAGTAAATTTCGAAATTACCTTGGGGTTGGTTGAATTTCCATGAAGTAGTCTGCTTTTCTTTTTTAGTAAATTGATTTTTTCTTGAAGGCTGTATCGCTTTTTATCAAGTTCCGCCAGCTCTTTTTCAGCTTCTTTTAACTCATTTTCTATGTACGTCTTTGTCATGTAATCTTCTGGAGAATATATTCTATAGAACAAACCTTATTGAATAATAACTGTAAAAAGCAGAATTTTACTTCCCTGTATCAATACCGTAAATATGTTTCAAGTTTCTGATTATTTCTTTTGTGCTACCAGAAACATTTAATGGGGTTAGATTGACAGATTCTACACTAATAATTTTAAGGAAAGTCTTCATTTCATCGGCTATTAATGAAGGTAATTCTACTTTTATATTTGAAGATAATGTTCCATAAAGCCGGAAAATATCGTTTCTATGTTTTAATATATCTTTATTATCAATTTTTCTTCCAGAATTCTTACTGTTTAATAAATCCAAGTAGGCTTTTGCTTTAAATGGAATCAGATATTCTGGCAGCAATATAGGAAAATCTTTTAGAATGTGAACACCCTTTTTCAGGAATTCATAATAATCATTTTCCAATAATATAACCGATAAACTTGAAGCTTCATTGTTAAATGAGATTGGAGCTAAATTATTTTCCGGGAAGTTTTGTAGAAAATCAGGAATACGAGAGAATAATTCCAACATATACGGAAAAGCTTTATCCCTTGGATCATAAAACCTGTAAAACAACTTCTTTCCAGTGCTTTTTTGGATATTCATATAATTACCCTTCTTAACAAAAGCCCAAAAAACTTTAGCAAATTCAATATCAAGTGCTTCAATTATTAATACAATATCCAAATCCTTTGTTGTTCTAAAGTCTACACCGATACTCTCAAAGTATATATCACAAGCAGTTCCTCCAATAATAACATATTTATTTTTATGTTGCCTAAAGTGTTCTCTAAATAATTCAAGCCCTCTTACCATTTTATATTCTCCATCATATAATTTAAAGATTTTTGAACACGCTCATCGCTACTGTCTTTCAAACTTAAGTAAAGCGAAAACCTGTCTACAATTCCTTTATATGCAAACAGTTCAGGAGAATATACCCATATTTGTAATTTATATGTAGTCTCGCCATGATAGAATGCAGTGACGTTATTTTCACTTTTGTATTTTGCCCAAGAATCAAAATCAATTGCATAAGTTTTTTGTAGGGGTGCTGCTAACATAGAATATTCGGATAGTCCAGTTAGCCCTGCTGTAAAAAACTTTAATCTTTCAGGTAATTCATTTAAATACAATTCATATTTAACCGGTGACCTCATTAAAGGAATACATTTGTTCCATAACTTTTTTTTGTTTTTTTCAAAACAAACATAACGTTCTTTTCCTTTCTTTTCTATTTTAGCTAATTGTGTCTGCGCTACTTCTGTTATAGCACGACTCATTGTCATACACGAATAACCCATTTTTTCGGATAAATATGTTGCTGTAAAAGAACTTTGTACTTTGTTATTGAGTATATACAATATTACAGCCTGCGCGGCAGGAGTTAAAAACTTGATCTTTTGTTTTTGTCTATAAAAATATTCCCTCAAATCAAGTTTTAACTCAGGCATGTATAACTGATTTCCAGGTATAATAAAAGAAATTTTATATCCAATAAGTTGTCTTCTGTCGTACGTAGTTATATCTGAATCAAGAAAAACTATATGCTTACCAGTTATTTTCTTTATTATTTCAACATGTTTGTTTAGCACTCCCGGAGTAATCTTGATGCCTTCTTTTGGAACTATTAGAAGGAGATTTTCAGATAATAACTCTATTTCATAAAAGTCATATGTATCAATTAATAGAAAAGGTATCGAGCTAATATTAATTGTTTTAGGATCATTGGTTTCAATTCCAAGGACTTGTTTTAAATATAATTTTAAGCTTACTAAAATATTTATCATAGTAACATTATATTCCCATATTAACATCATTCAAGTTAATGTGCATAAATTATGTTAAGATTATTCCCATATAAATTATAAAGGGTGAATTGAAAACAGCATAATTCCGACATTGGTCCTATCCCTTTTTCTTTCTTAAAACCTTCCATTTTTCCCATTCTAACTACTTCATTTCGAAAATTGTTCTTTCTGTCCTAATCCTTTAGTAGATTCAATTTTCTTACTACTTGACAACTTGGGATAAGTATAGAGACCCATAACAATAAGCAGGTCATTTAGAGTTTATTTGACGCTTAGGATAAATATAAAAAACTAATAACAATAAGGAACAAAATATGGAAGTGAAATTGAAAGAACTTCGATTAAAAAAGGGGCTAAGTCAATCAGAATTAGCCGGTCTCACAAGAATTAACACAGCAAATCTGTGTAAAATCGAGCGTGGGTTTAATAATCCCAGCCTGACAACAGCTAAAAAAATAGCAGATGTTCTCGGTGTTGAAGTAGAAACAATCTTCCCGGATTTAAAGCGGAGGGAAATATGAAGCAGAAAATACCAGAAAACATCAAAACAGCAGTAGATGGTCTTCTTGCACCTTTTGGATTGAGTACCCAAAACTTAGAAAATACACCACCTGTTAAAGAGGAAGAAAAAGTATTTCTGAGTGTTCAAGCAGCTGAAAAATATAGCTCTTTATCCAGGTGGACACTTGGTAGAGCCATCAAAGAAGGGGCCTTAAAAGCCTTTAAATTATCCAAAGCAAAATGTGGTAAGGTTCTAATCAAAAGAACGGACCTCGATAATTGGATTAAATCACATTGTTTAAAAAGTAGTTATTAAGGAATACAAAACCATGAATATGACAAAATATCTCCATGACACTCAGCTTAACCAAATAAGTATACATCCTGACTTTGAAAGGTTATTTCGTAAAGATGAGGAACTTATTGAAAAGATGGCGAATGTTATCAAAACCAATAAGTATGATATTAATTTTCCTATAACACTATGGGAATGCAACGACAAATTATACCTATGCGATGGACATAATAGGCTCGAAGCAGCAAAACGAGCCGGGTTATCAAAAATTCCATCGATAGTATTCAAGACAGAAGATAAAGATTGGCTCATTAAATATTCAATCAGAGCCAATAGAGATCGGAGACATTTAACAGATGCACAGTTATATCAACTGCTTGAAGAAGTTGATGAACGCAAAGATAAGATTTGTAGTTTGAAACAGAACCGCACCGAAACCTCAAGTGAAGTTTCGGGAAACTCTGCTCAAATAACAGCTGAGAAAGCAAAAACATCCAGGACAAAAGTAGAGAAGTTTCGGAAGATACAAACGGAAAATAATCCTGAAATTATCCAAGCTATTAAATCAGGGGAAATATCCATTAATAAAGGCTATCAAATAATCAAAGAACAAAAAGCAAAAGAGACACAATCTCTGATTCCTGAACAAACGCTTACAAAAAACTTTAATCCAGTTGCCTTTTTACAAGAAGGTCATCAGCTTGCAAAGGCTATTAATGATTCTCTAGCTAAGTACGACTTTTCTTGTTACGCTTCTGATAATATTAAAAATAAGGTAAAAGAAGGTCTTACCATAATATCCAAAGCTATTCAATCTGGAGCTGACAGTTTTAAAGTACAGTTTAAACGAGAAGATGACAGCAATAGTAATATAAAGGAAAAACATCCTATTGCTTTACCAACAGTTCTGCAGGATACCTTCCACAAGGAATTTCTAAAAACTGAACTCGTTATTTCGAAAAATTACCTATCGAAAGGTAATCCAATAAAAAATGTTTATTGGGGATCAAGCCAAAAGACGCAAGAAATGTTAACTAATCCGAGAAAACTACAATTGGAACAATTAACAAATGACGGTGTTGAGGAAGCAGTTTTTGATTTATTCCGAGAAGATAGAAACCTACAACCAGTTTATAGGTAAACAATTTATATAAGGATTGAATTTATGGATACTACTATAAAAGACAGGACTACTCCCAAAAGCCAAATTGAAAAGCAGTCCTATCCACAGAATTTCCCCAACAGAATTCCTTCTAAATTCTACACGCCCGACCTTCAATACGCAAGTTTTTTAAAGTGTCGAGGCATGGAAATTTTGGGAATGAAACGAGATGGGACACGATATTTCTTTATTTTCAAAGACCACCCGGATAGACCGAAATTTACCAGAGAGTTTTATGGTGCTGGTGTTATAGGGATAGCTGAGTTTCGCAATGCCATCTCTGAATTAAAGTCAATGCTTGACGCAAACAGAGGAGCAATATGAAACAATCTATTGAACTTATCAAACAGAAAATATCCTATCCTGATGTTCTACAGCTATTCGGAGTTGATTACTCAAGAAATCCCATGGCTTGCCCTGTATGCGGTAAGGGGTATAATACGCCATGCTTTAGTGTGTACGATAGCGAGACAAAGGCTAAATGCTTCTCCTGTAATTTCTCAGGGGATGTTATCGACTTTTATAAGGCTAAGAAAAAAGTTAACATAGAATGTGCCATTAATGATCTTACTGCTGCGTTTAATGTTGAACTACCCAAAAAGCAGCCAGCTAATGATAATGGTCATTTTCCTTTTGAAAAATATGACCCGCCAATAACATACGACTTTAAAGATGTTGACGGGACACCGGTTCTATTTGAACAACGTCAATATACAAAGAGTGAATTTAAGTTCGATAAGTATAAAGATAATTATTTACCTAAAAAACTCGTCAAACTTGGTCATTATGCTCCAGACGGCTCAAAAATATACAACCTTAACGAATGCAGCAAACGAATCCTCTACAACAGGCGCCGGGTACTTGAAGCTTCTACTGTTTATCTCAATGAAGGTCCTAAATGCGCAGAATTAATAAATTCTTTAGGTCTTTGCGGAACAGCCATTATAGGGGGTTCCAAAAGCGAATGGCTTTCAGAATACACCGCTGACTTAAATGGCAAAGAAGTTATCATCCTCCAGGATAATGACACTCCTGGAGAAGAGTTTGCATTAAGGGCTGCGGACGCATTATATGGTTTTGCCAAGTCTATTAAGATCGTTCTGGTATCTTCCGAACTAAAAAGCGACATCGAACAATTCCTGCAAAATGGAGGGACGAAAGAAAAGCTATTACAGATGGTAAAGGATACGAAGTGTTTCAAAGTTAAGATTGACCCTGTAAAAGGTAATAAAGAATCTTCCAACCAAGTCTATCCCAATGAAAATGATTCTCGTGAGCTGCTTGTAAAAACTGGAGTTCTAAAGTCATCTCTGGCTAAGACTATATTTGCCAGAATTAAAAAAGAAAACTTGTTTTTCAGATATGGAGATAGTGTGGCTAAGTTAACAAGAGCTTCTAAATTTGATTTTAAAACTAAAGAGCATATTGATACAGCAGTATTATCTTTTGTAACTCCGGCATCATTTATAACAAATGCAGAAGAATTTTTTGTTCTTGTTAATCTAACTGAGAAGCAAGAAATTAAGAAATCAAGTTTCAATGAAGCGGATGCAAGGATATTCTTAAATTCAAAAGAAATTCATTCTTTACCTGAAATAGTTGGTTTTTCTTCTGTCGTTTTACCATTTGTCAAAGATAAAGAGCTATTATTCACGAAGCCCGGGTTTGATACCTATAATCATATCCTGACAGAATCATCTGCTCCAGAAGTCATGCTGATGGAACCGGTAAAGGCTCTAGAGAAAATCAGAGAGATTTTTTCAGAGTTTTGTTTTCTTGAAAGCGAACTGGACTTATCGCGTGCAGTGGCTTATTTAATTACTCCAGCAATGGCTCTCTTAAGTGGATATACAAGATCAATGTTCTTCCTCTCTGACGGTAATAGAGAAGGTGTGGGAAAAGATTATTTATTGGGTATTCCTTATATTATATATGAGAACTCTCAGCCTATTTTTAGCTCTCCTTGCAATACTGACGATGAATACCGCAAATTCCTGTTTACAACTGCAATGGAGAATCATAAAATAGTTATCTTCAGCAACGTAAAAGGTTTTGTTAGGAGTCAGGCTCTTGAACAATATTGTACCAGTCCCATAGTTAGAGAGCGTGTACTAGGAGAAAACAAACTCAAAGCGTATCCTAATCAAGCTTTATACAGTATGTCTGGGAATGGTGTTTCTTTCTCTCCTGATATGGAAAGAAGAATTGTTCATATCCGTTTGGAATATTACGAAGAAGACATAAAGAACAGGATTTTTAAACAAAACTTATACAATTATTTATTTGATAACAGACAGGTAATTCTTGGCACCATTTACACCTTGATAAAAACTTGGTTTGATTCAGGGGCTAAGTTAGGAAAGAAAATTCCAAGCTTCGAAGAATGGTCAAGCATAACCTCCGGAATACTTGTAGCAAATGGCTTTCAGAATCCCTTTGATGACCGGAAGATAATAAGTGCTTCAATGGCCATATGTGGAAATCAGGAAGATGTAGAAGTCAAGCAGCTTGTCATTGCCTGGTGGGAGAAACATCAACAACATGAAGTTAAAGCAGAAGAACTAAGAGAAATCATTACTGAATGTTCTTTGTTTAGAAACTTAGATTTTAACGAAAAAAGTGATCAGATAAAATTTTCCATTTTAATCAAGAAAAAAGCTAATCGGGTTTATGACAATAAGAGAATATTAGTCATAGACCGAAATAAAAGGCCCTGTTTTACTTTAGAGCCAATCGATACCATCCTCAACGAACCAAGAGAAAAAGCGCATGTGCAGCATGTTCAACATGTTTATCACCCCGACAAATTTTTGGGTCAAAAAACTATAAACGAAAAAAATAGCCTTTTTTTTAGTAGAAAGGAAAACATGCTCAACATGCCAGACATGCCCACTTCTGAGAATATCGCCCTCGACTTTGAGACCTTCTACGATGGGGAATATTCCGTAAACACTATGACTTACCGGCAATACTGCCAGGATAAGAAATTTGACGCCTACCTTGTTAGTTTGCATAATGGGAACACTTCGATAGTCAATGAGCCTGAAAATGTAGACTGGTCAATAGTTAACGGCAAAACAATACTGGCGCATAATGCCGCTTTTGACAGAGCTGTATTTAATAGGCTTAAAGAGTTAAAGGTTATTCCAGCAAATGTTATCCCGGCTGGATGGATAGATACAGCTGGAATGTGTGCCTTACTTCAATATCCAAGGGCATTAAACAAAGTTGCACAGGCAGTTCTAGGAATAGAAGTTGATAAGACAGTCCGTATCAGCATGAATGGGAAAAGTGGGCGCGGCTTACTTGGTTATAACGAAGTGTTTGAATACGCAAGAAAGGATGCTGAAACTTGTTATAAGCTGTATATGACATTCAAGGACAAAGTATCCCCGGAAGAACTAAAACTCATGGAAATAACAGAGGAAATGGGAGAAACTGGTGTTCAAATTGATACTACATATTTATCCGAGTGTCAAAACAAGCTAAAAGCCATCTTAACAAGCTTTGAATCTCAAATCCCATGGAAGCCAATTCTTTCTCTAAAAGAATTTAAAAAGGCCTGTACAGGGTTAGGAATTGAAGCACCTGAATCAATCGGGGTAAAGGCTGACAATAATGAATGGCTGAATAACTTGCCAGATGGAGTCAGGAGGAAGCTAAAAAACTGGATAACTATCTTACAGGAATATCGTTCAGTAAACAGGACTCTTGAAGTTCTTAATTCAATTGAATCCCGAACCGAAAATGGTCGACTTACATATAGCTTGAAGTATTGCGGAGCTACTACTGGCCGTTGGTCTGGAACAGGAAAGTTAAATCTTCAGAATTTAAATCGTAACGAGCTGCATGGAGTCAATATTAGACGCTGTATAATAGCAAAACTCAATCACATCTTAGTAACTATAGATTATTCCCAGATTGAAAGCAGAGTTTTACTATACCTTGCTGGTGATATGAAAGCTTTGGAAGTAATCCGCAGTGGAGTTGATATATACGAAGCTCATGCCAGAGCTACTATGGGATATAAGGATAATAAGCCACTTAAGGAAGTTAATCCAACAATGCGTCAGCTTGCAAAGGCTAGAGTTTTAGGACTTGGATATGGCTGTGGTGCAAAGAGGTTTATTGTGGTTGCAAAAGTTATGGCCAATTTAACCATATCCGAAGCTGAAAGCATAACTACAGTTAATCAATACCGGCAATCAAATTCCAAAATAATAGCTCTCTGGAAGAAGCTTGAAAATGATTTTATAAGTTGCAACAACAATACTTACGAACTTCGTTTGCCATCGGGGCGCTTACTTTATTACAGGAATGTAAATCGGCAGGATATGAGTTGTATAATTGCTGGGGATAAGTGCAAAGTTTATGGCGGGTTACTTACAGAGAACTATGTTCAAGCCGTGGCCAGGGATGTTTTAGCTGATGCCTGGGTTAGATGTTATAATGCTGGATACAAACCAATTTTATGTATTCACGATGAACTTGTGTTTGAACTTCCCATAAATGATGCTGGTAAACAGTTAAGTACTATTTGTGAATTAATGAAACAATCCCCCTCATGGGCAAAGGGCTTGCCTTTGGATGTTGAAGGGAAATTGATGCAATGTTATTCGAAATAACTTAAAAAGATTGCAGCAACATATCCAATGATTTATAACCACATAAAATCAAGGATGTTATGACTAAGAGGAAGAACGAGATTGTTAAGGAGATGAGTAAGACTCCTCGCCAAATAGATGAAATGGGGATACCGATTTGCTATGAGATGTGACCAGGAAAAGTAGATGTGACAACTTTCAAAGAGATAGGCAAACATTTTCCAGACATGTTCTTGTGTTTACAATGCTTCCATAGTAGCAGACAGAGGAATGATAAGCAAAGAAATCACCGATTTTCTTGAATTTCAACCCTCAAACTTTTTCACAACTATTATGAAATAATTCCAAGGGAAATAATCATAATACAACCTTATATAAATAGTAATTTACTGCATATTTGACGCTTATACTTATAGTATGTTGGGCTGATTATACATAAACATTATTAGGTATAAATAAGAAGAGGCAAAAAAATGACTAAAAAAATACAAAAATACGACATAAAAAAAGCAATACAGGGCAGTTTTGGTATAATATCCACCATAGCTCAGAGACTTGATTGTGAATGGCATACGGCAAAAAAATATATTGAGTTATATGATGACATAAAGCAAGAATATAATAACGAGTTAGAAAAGAGCGGTGATTTCGCAGAGGCAAGTTTGTTATCGAAGATAAAAGCTGGTGATACAACATCTATTATCTTTTTCCTTAAAACTAAATTTAAACACAGGGGATACGTAGAACAAACAGAAATGAGGCATGACTGTGATTATGTTATTAATTTTATTCGTAAGAATTAAATTAAAGAATAAATTCGATTGTCTAAAAATGTTCTATGCTTTTGTGGAGTAATTATCCAAAGGAAATCTGGTACAAAGGAACCGTAGAATGGATAAACAAAAAGCCAAGGCAAAGATTTGTTCTGAGAAGACCTGTTAATGGTGGTGGGGGCGTAACTTTTTGGAGGGAATGAGCTTGTTCAAAAATTTCTGAAATTTTTTAATATAATTGTTGACAAATAGCTAGACGGGATTTATAATAATACATTTAAGTGAGTACTTAGTGTTCATAGGACGCTAAGGGAAAGATTATGTTGTTTGCCTTGTTCCTAATAGGCCCGAGATGGTTTGACCTCAGTTTCTCGTTTTTGTCGCGATATCGGTTTATGACTTATGAATTGGTTTTATAAAATTTTTTCTGTACTTTGGGATAAAAACAACGTGATATTTGCATTCCCAATATGTTATGATTTATACTATTATACATTTCAAAAATTTCATTTTGTTTATCCCTAGGGATTCACAAAAGAAGATATTTCGTCTGATTCCAAAAATGTCAAACGTTTTTGAGTCCCCCAAGTAACCTGGTTTACCAAAGTCGATTATTTAGTGGAATTACAGGAATAGAAGTTGACCGATAATAAACACGGTACGTGTGTTAGATGGTGATCTTTGGAATGCCGGGATTGGAATGTTTAAAGAAATTACTACTACTTCGAATTGTGGAGAAAATAACGATTTTGACTGAAGGTGGTAATCAATATACTCATGGTGCCTGTTGTGGAGTTTTATCGAGCATTTGTATTCATGTTTTTGCCGTAAAAGACAAGATTTTTCAAGGTCAGCTGGTATATATGTGGAAAGAAAATTTTTTAATTAACTCACTAGCTTCATTAAGTTCATTGGCAATAGCATTTTCTGGTGGAGTAGATAGTTCACTACTGGCAGTACTGGCCAATAAACACGTAAAAGGAAAAGTATTGTTAGTAAATGCGCATACTCCTTTCTTTACTGAAAAAGAAACATGGTTTGTAAACAGATGGACAAGAAAACATGGTTATACTCTGAAAATTATAAAAATAGATGTCTTGAAGACTCCGAAGATTAAGAAAAACCTTTCTGATAGATGCTATCATTGCAAGAAGGCTTTAATGAAAGAAATAATAGCTGTAGCAAAATTCCATGGAATAGATATAGTTGCCGACGGATCAAATATAGACGATTTGTCAGATTATCGGCCTGGACATAAAGCAGCAGCAGAACTTGGAATAATTCATCCGTTCATAGAAGCAAAAATAACAAAAAATGAAATCAGAAAACTTGCAAAAAAATACAATCTTGAGAACTGGAACACCCCAGTACAAGCATGTCTGGCAACTAGAATACCAGCCAATACTCCAATATTAAATGAATATCTTCGAAAAATAGAGAAAGCAGAAGATTATCTTTATAACCTTGGATTTTTAGGCTGTAGAGTCAGGATGTTGGAAAATACAGCGAAAATAGAACTTCAGCAAGATCAAATTGCAAATTCCTTACTGCACCGCGAATCAATTGTAAACAAATTAAAAGAAATGGGGTTTCGCAATGTACTTCTTGACCTCGAAGGATATAAAAAACCAACTGATAACTGATTATCTCATTTTATTCCAAATGTCAAATGTTCACTTAAAAAATTAAGTTGTCTTGCACCTAAAGAATCTATGAAAAGAAAAGTTTTATACATCGAACCTTTTTCCGGAGCGTCTGGAGACATGTTTGCTGGGGCTCTTTTAAGCTTGCTTGAGGACAAAAAAATAGTTTTTAACGCTTTGAAGAGCTTATCAATACGTTCTCACTTTTCAGTAACATTAAATAGTGTAGTTAAACATGGAATAATGGCGGAGAAATTTAATGTAAAATTAACGCACAGTGCGAGAAATGAGTATGGGAGGACGTTGCCAGAAATAATTAAAATCATCAATTCTGGGAAAAAAATTCCGGCTGAAGCGAAAAAACTTATAGTACGTATATTTAAAAGGCTTGCTAAAGCGGAAGCAAAAGTTCACGGTTTAGAAATAGAAAAAATCCATTTCCATGAAGTAGGGGCAATTGATTCCATTGTTGATATTGTTACCGCAAGTATTGCTTTTTGTTTGATAAGGCCTGATGTTGTTATTTCGCAGCCGATAACTTTAGGAAAGGGAACAATAAATTCTGCACATGGAATTTTCCCCGTGCCGGCTCCAGCAACACTAGAACTGTTAAAAAATATTCCTCTTGATTGCGCAAATGTGGAAGGAGAGCTTACAACCCCTACTGGGGCCGCAATTATAGCCGAAATAGTTAATCAATGGAATCCTGCCGTATCTGGGAAGATAACTCTTTGCGGGTATGGTGCCGGAACAAAGGATTTCCCCAATAGGCTAAATGTTTTGAGAATTTCTCTGCTGGAACAGGAGACTGATAATATTTCTAATGATAACGTGGCTGTTATAGAAACTAATATCGACGATATGCCAGGAGAATTTCTATCAAACATAGGGCAGGGGCTGTTCAAAGCTGGCTGCCTTGATTATGCTGTCATTCCAGCTACTATGAAGAAAGATAGGCAAGGATTTATATTGCAGGCAATTTGCTCTCCTGAAAAACTTAATGCTGTTTCTGAATATATCCTAAAAAATACCAGCGCTATTGGAGTAAGATACAGAATTGAACATAAAAAAATTCTTAACCGTAAAATTGTAAAAGTAGATACAAGTTATGGAAAAGTAAGAGTAAAATTAGCCTTTGATGAGAATAGTACTTTGCTTAAGTTTAAACCAGAACTTGATGACGTGTCTAGAATTGCAAAAAAAAATAATCATGGATTTCAACAACTATATTCTGCGATTGCCACGGAAATTTCCGAGGGAATTTCGAAAAGATAACTAAGTAAAGTAAAATTTGTTTAGTAAGGATATACATAAATGTCACGGTTATCACTTGGTGGAATGAGATTTACTAGTAAGGAATCGGCATTTGAAGTGATAAGACTTGCAGCAGTAAAAGGGATCAAATATATTGACACTTGTCCCTGTTATTGTTACATTTCTGATTACGAAAATTCTGAGACTTAGGTTGGAAGTGCACTTGAAGCATTAAAATCTGATATGTTAGTATCAACTAAGTCTAGGTCTTTTTTTGGCGATACGGGTCTACCTGACTATCAAAATGCAGATGGTATATTTACTAAAGAAGCATTTATGCAAATTTTAATGCAGTCATTGAAAAGGTTGAATAAAAGCGCAATTGACTGGTACCAATTATGGAATATCAATAACATTGCTGAATATCAGCATGCGAAGAAAAAAAGTGGCTGGTTAGATGGTGCTATACAGGCCAAAGGTTTGGGCCTGATGAAGAATTTAGGTATTACTACACATACCGACTCATCCGATATAATACATATATTAAAAGAAGGACATTTTAAAATGGTAACTCTCCCATAATAATATGCTAAACACTTCTAGAAAACAAGCAATTGATTATGCAACGTCTCATGACATAATAGTTAAAGTTATGAATCCGTTGTGCGGTGGATTGTTAACTGGTAAAAGCGAAACTATGAAGGATTTTTATTCAACATATGAGTTTCATTCCATGACAGAACTTGCATTATCATTTATATTATCCGAACCTAATATATCGCCACTAGTAGGAGTTAGTTGTGTAGATGAGCTAGAGCTGGATTTAGCCATAGAAGCTCAAAAAAAGTGGGAGGAAATAGATTTTGATAAAGTTCTATTTGAATTTAAAGGGATAATAAAAACACATGAAACTAGCAAAGGATATTGTACGGGGTGTGGCTATTGTATGCCATGCATAAAAGGAATTGATATACCAAAGGTATTATATTTTAGTAACTTATCAAAGTTTCTTAATAAGTCTGCTTGGATGAATGTGTTTAATGAAAACAGAAATTGGGGTGAGCCTGGTTATAACATAGAAGATTGTTTGGAATGTGGTAAATGTCAAGAAAGATGTACTAATAAGATTAAAATTATAGATGAAATAAATAACTTAAAAAAATTAACAATAATAATATGAAGTTTCCTCTAACAACAGTAGCAAAAGTAATGAAAGTATAACTAAAAAAGCTTTTATATCTGATAAGCTACATGAAACATAGGCTGTAACTGACAGATTTAAGAACAGCATGAGAAAACAATATGAATTTTTTTGATATACAATGCTTCGAAAAAAAAGATATTATTTTTTTAAGTCCTCATTTTGACGATGTAGCATTTTCATGCGGAGGGTTAATAAGAAAAATTAAAAATATATGTAATAGAATTATCATAGTAAATGTATTTACTAAAAGTATATGGGCACCATATATGGAAATAACCCAGAAATCAGAAGATCTAGTGTCAAAAATTAGGTATAATGAGGATTTGTCTTATTGTAACAGTCTGAATATTGAAAACATAAGACTTGGATTTATTGATAGTTCTTTAAGGGGATATGATGATGTTACTGAACTATTAGCAGAGGTTAATAATGATTACATATATTTTTCTGTAAAGTATGCTATTTTAGATATATTGAAAAGCCTGTGTGTGCATTATGTGTTTTGTCCGAGTGGTATTGGAAATCATATTGATCATGTTATTGTTTTTGAAGCAATAAAAGAGTTTGAAAATATAGAAAAGATTTTTTATGAAGATATGCCATATGCGTGTTCGTTTACATCAGACCAAAACAGTGTCTTTGTGTTTAATAAAACAAAGTATCAAAATGAGTTTTATATTGATATAACAGAAACATTTGATCAAATGTTAAATGATATAAAAGCGTACAGTAGCCAAATTGGAGAGGAAATCTATAATAAATTAGTATATAGTTTAATAAGATATAGCTATGACGATAGAAAATACATAAGGTTTTGGAAATAAAAATATCAAGGAGGATAAAAGAGATGCAGTTTACTGTAGCTATAGATGAACAAAGTGTGTTTAATGATTTTACAAAGAAGTTTAATATTGCGCACAAAAAAGTTTTAGAAATAGGTGGCAAGCTGGTATTCGAAATAGTTAATAAGTGTAAACCAAAGCAATGGGTAGCTGTAGATCCAAGAAATGAAAATCAGGTGATTACAGAGAGATATTTTACAAACAAAGGTTATGCGCAAATATTACATTATGACGATAATTATTTCGACTACATATTTTCTTGCAATGCATTCCATCATATATCATATTTTGAAAGTGCACTTTTAGAAATGTATAGGGTTCTTAAGCCAAGAGGTATATTATTTGCAAATTTCGGCCCTATATGGTCGGCTCCTGATGGGAGCCATATAGAAAATGTTATTTATAATAAGAGGAAATATAACTTCTGGGAAAACAACTACATTCCGGATTGGTACCATTTAGTATATACGCCTAAAGAGCTGTTTGAGATTATAAAAAGTAAAGTAACTAAAGGTCTGGCAGAGGCATTAGTTATATATACATACTTAGATAGTTGGATAAATAGATACAGTTATTTTGATTATGAAAGAATTTTTAAAAACTCACCATTTGAAGTACTTTTATTTGGAGGCTGCACAGATTTTGGATATGTTAGACCAGATTTTAACTACGTCAATAAATATTATGAGAAGTTCGAAAAATGGTTGTATAAGCACAAAAATGATATAGATAAATATCAATTGAGAGATCTGAAAGTATGTCTCAAAAAATAAGTATAGGGGGAATTAATAATCATTTTGCTGGAGGGGATATCATTCATACTTATGAGTTTAATGAAAAACAACAATTCATCTCTCCCTAAGCATTAGTGAAGTTGCTTATGAGTTAGTTATGGTATTATATGTAGTTTCATCGAATTGTTAGATGTAAAATTGGAGATTGAAAAAATACATGAATATAACCATATGCCAAATAAAAATTGGTTTTTGTATAGAAAAATATTTTAGAGATGGAACGGAGCAAAAAGGCTTCTTGAACGAATGCTTCATGCTGAATTTATGACACATCTTGGTTACGAAAAAAATCAACTATCTAAATATGAAATTCTTTAGGAAAAATTTAACTGACAGACTAAAAGATTTTAAATCTGGAAAGAGCAGCATGGAAGAGGTTTTTTCTTTCTTGTATGAACATGGCAGTGGAGAAAAACGATTCTTGAATGGGTATATTGCTCTCGATACATCTCGCGAGAAGAGATGCGGATTTCCTGAATTTGTTTTTGGTGCTAATAAAACAGCCAGACAGTTACTCGAAATAGTTAACAGGTTGTATGATGAAAAATCGAATATATTAGTTACTAGACTCAATAAGGAAATTTTTCTTGAAATAAAAAATAAGATCCCAAGGGCTATCAAATACAATGAGTTAGGAAAAGTTCTTTATCATATAAATAAAAAGGTAAAAAAAGATGGCACTGTTGCAATTTTGACAGCAGGAACAAGTGATATTCCTATTGCACTCGAAGCTCAATATACTATTGAAATTTGTGGGTATAAAACAAATACTTTTTTTGATATTGGCGTGGCCGGAATACATCGCGTGTTTAACAGGATAGATGCAATCAAAAAAGCGAATGTTATAATTGTTATTGCTGGGATGGAAGGGGCTCTTCCAAGTATTATTGGAGGACTTGTTTCTGTACCTGTAATAGCTGTTCCTACTAGTATCGGCTACGGAACTACCTTTGGCGGATTTACGGCTTTGTTTTCAATGCTAAACAGCTGTGCGAATGGAATTGTCGTTGTTAACATAGATAATGGATTCGGAGCCGGTTGTGCTGCTATAAGATATATAAATGCTACACTAAAAAAACTTTAATTTTATCTATCCACAGGTAAAATGTGTGTAGGTATATGAATTATGCTTTGTGAAATGTGTTTGGCAAATGGAGAACACAAAAAAACTATAGCCTTTGCTACATCATGACATGTAGGTGTATTGTTTTCAATTATATGTCCTTCTGATTCCCTTTTTATACATTCAAGAGATTCTTTGAAACTCAATCCTTCAATATAGCCAGGTTCAATTACATTAATACATATTTCAGGATATTCCAAATGCCCTAATGAACTGGAAATCCAAGATCGTACTGCTCTACCAAGCCGATAATCAAATGCCATATTATTTAAGTTGTTTGTATTTAATGCATTGGATAAGCCCAAAATTATAATTCTTCCGCTTCTTTTTTTACGCATTATTGGGGCAACATTTTTGAACAGCAAAAATACTGCATCAATTTCTGCCGATAATGTATTTTTCCATTCAAAGTATGGAATGTCTACAACATCTCTTGCATTCCAATTTGAGCCTGAATTAATAATCAAAAAATCTACGCTCCCAAATTGTTGTAATGTTTTGTCTACTATTGACCTTACTTCATCTTCATTTTTTGTATCTGCTTTGGCAATAATAGCTCTCCCCCCTAAGTTATTTATTGCTTCTGCTACTTTATTTGCCTGTTTTTCATATTCAGTTCCACTATTATAAGTACCATAATTTAGTACAATATTACAGCCTAGACTGCCTAATAGCATAGCAGCACTTCTGCCAATTCCATCACCACAAGACCCTGTTATTATTGCTGTGCAACCATTAAATACATCTTCTTGAATTTGCATAAATTTGTTTTCCATAAAAGCATCTTATGTTAAAAGTGGGTCCAGACTATCATAATTACCATAGTATAAATAGGAAACCAATGGACATCCTTTATCTTTTGGTACCATATCAGCTTGCCTCTTTGCATGATAATATTTTTCTTTTAGGCTTAAATTTGGGTCGGATATCATTCCTCTGCCTATACTTCCACTCCATGGACATGTCCCTACATTTCCCCTTGAATTAATATATATCAATGAGTCCATACAGCATGTTATGTTATCCCTTCGAATTTCACCAGGCAATGGTAACCGAACCCTTTCAACTTCCAGCAACCTGTCATTATATGTACTTTCTTCAATATTTTGAGCAATTATCTGTAGCTTTTCAAGATTGAAAACTATATCGTTGTTTATATTTTTAGCATTCCCTATAGGTAATATTGGAGTGATTGTAAGAGTATCTACCTTTAGCATTTTTGCCAAAGAAATAGCATCATCGATTTCTGCAGTATTATTTGAATTTATTGTCAGCGTCATATCAACGTCGATTTCATAATTCCGAAACAGTTTAGCTGCAAAACAAACCTTTTCAAAATTTCCTATCCCTCTAATGCTATCATGTGTGTCTTTTCGACCACCATTTATACTAAGAATAACATATGTAATTCCAGATTTTTTTAGCATTTTAACAATATCTTCAGTAACCACTGTACTATTTGTATATATGCCAACCTCAAACCCACTTTTAGAAATAGAACCAACTACATGAGCTAATCGGGGATACAATAATGGTTCTCCTCCTGTAAGCAATACCCCAGATATTTCACTTCGCTTAAAAAACTCTATAGCTTCAATTATATCTCCAGTATATGATCTGTTATGACTATTTCCTCTTAAGCAATGATCACAACTCATATTACATTCACCAGTAATTTCCCATAGTACATATTTACCACTCCCACTATTTGCAAACGGGCATATGCAAAAACACGAACTCATTGTGAAGCACTCCTTTATTAAATATTCTGAATACTCCGTTTAATTGCTGCTACACCTTGTAAGTGAGCTTCTATACCTGTACTGCTACGACATAAGTCAATAATAACATTTGGCTTTATATTATTTTGAAACGCATCCATAGCTGTTGCATACACACATGCATCGGTATCATTACCAACTATATCAATTTCTCTGATTTTGTTTATAATGAATGCTTGTTTTAAGCTATCATTCATAAGAGCAGAAAATCCAGTCTTATAGAAAGTGTTGCAATCATTACTAAATTCGACTAACTCATCAGCTATATCAATGTCAGGATGGTTCATACACCCTTTATACTCATGCCATGTCGCAAAAAGACTTTCTAAATCATTTTTAAATATTGAAAAATATATAGAATGGTATTTGTGAGGATTATTCAATATATACTCACGTATTAATTTGGGTAAGTCACCTGAAAATTCATTATTAATCATAGCCTTTTGCATATCAATGATAAGTAATGCCCTATTAGCAGACTTGTACTGGTTAATGTCATAATATATTTGCTCAAAAGGATTACTAATCAGGCCAGAATCAATCTCTATCCTCTGTGACAAAAACTTTTCTATAGCTGGATATATTTTAGTTGGTAAGGCTATGTAGAACTTTTGCCTGCTGCAGTATAACAAATCTTTTTCCATCAATTCTGTAATTATTTGCTCTAACTTAGTGTCATCTGTAAGTTCTTTTGAAATGCTCTCAAGCGTTTTGGGTTGAGTAACACACGCCATAAGCACCTTACTAGCATCTTTGTCTAACAAAATTATGTTTTTCTTTCCTCCAAACCACCTGTAGTCATATACAACAACATATTGATCTACTACTCGATAATAGCATGGATAAAATATCTTGGTATATAATCTGAGTTTCTTTTCTATATCATCCCAAATATCTCCTGTTTCTGAAGTATACTCATATCCGTGCATTGTATACCAGGAGCCCTCATTTATATCATATCCTGGTAAAAACTCGCATGCCTCCAGTTTTATTCCAGTTATTCCCCATTTTTTTGCATTATTCCATATGTCACATCTTGGATATAGCGCAAAACTAGATAGTGTTAAATTACTGCCATAAAGCAAATGCTTGATTTTTTCTATTACTTTTATAGTTTCCTTTACATCATCTATAGTTTCGGTAGGATATAGAGGCATCAAATTTGACCATGACTCAATTCCCGATTCTCTTAGCAATTTTAGTGCTTTTATGTTAACTGATACATTTGTGCCTTTATTTATTTTACTTAATATATTATCGGAAAACGATTCAATTCCTACTTCAATTCCATAAAAACCACATTCTCGCATAGCCTTTACCATATGTTCTGTAAGTCTATCTGCACGAGAATGTCCTGAAAACAGTAACCCTTTACCTTTAGTTTCTTTAGCTAGTTTCTGATAAAATTCTTCAGAAACAGATATATCATCATCTGTCATCACAAATTCCTGAATCTGAGGATATAATCTCTGGTAATTCTCTATTTCTTGAATAAATTGTCCTATATCTTTACATCTATAATTAAACCGATGATCTGTCGTTACATTACAAAACGTGCATTTCTTCCAAGGGCAACCCCTTGATGCAAATACAGGTATGGTGACTTCATCCATATCTTCTGGCTTTAGTACCTCAAAAAAATCAGAAAAATCAGGAGTAGGCAAATTGGACATTGGTATTGGCTGGCTAGTATGCGATACAACAATTTCATGATCGTTGTACCTATAGGCTAACCCATCTATGCCTTCTGCATTGCCACCAGAGTTTATAAACTCTAAGAGAGGAATCTCTCCCTCTTCCACTGCCACAGCATCTATAAACCGGTATCTTCTAAGTAACATTTTAGTGGTATTGCCCTGACAATCTATACCTCCAAAAATAATTTTACTCTTTGGATTTATGCTTTTTATTTTTTTAGCCAATGCCACAGAAGCAAACATCTGACCATGAATACAACTCATGCCTATTATAGTATCATCTGATAAATTAATCCTACTTATAACCCTCTCAATAAAGGATTCTAACTCTTTGCGAAAATCTGTCAGTTTATCATAGAAGTCACCAAAATAATAATATCTGGCGGTCTTTTTTCTTTTATAATAAAGTTTAGCAAGTTTCAAAAACTGGCCTGAGTCCATTTCTTCAGCAATTGACATGTATAACATATCTATTCCGTATGCATTTACAGATGGTATTCTAAAATTCTCCTCTACGAAAGTCCAATCTTTGTAATTTTTCATATCGTAGTAAAACCTTAAATGTTCAGATAGTGCCCTCACTAAAATACCTTTTTGCTCAAGAAATGCCTTTAAGATTCCCATTCCTATAGATGGTGATAGGCTTTCTCGTTTTGATATACTTGCGTACGGCATAGATATCAAAAAAATCTTTTTTGTTTTTTTCATTTTTTGTTTTCCTATCTTTAGATTTTATTATATAATTGTTCTACTCAGAGCCTCTAAACATACTTCACATATTGATCTATATTTTCTATTTAATTGTTTTTTGTTCTGTGTTTGATTTTTCATAATATATTTAATTCCGTTTTCTCCTATACTAGTTATGATCTTGTCTGTAATATACCTTTGATACATTTTCTCTATAGTATTTATCTTCAAATTTCCAAGATATAGAGGTGATGTATTATTCATATTAACTATATAACTACAACAGGCTATAACATTATTGTCTGGTAAAAAAGTAAAACTTACTTCATCGCAGTCATTTAGCTGGTCAATGTCTATATAACTGGTTTCTGCATATTGAATATTTGCAGCAGCACCAAACGGATTAATCGGATATGTTGAAAAACATATGCCTGCATTATTTAATTTATCAATAATTACTCTGTTTTCTGAAATATCACCACTTGAAATCATGCCTACCATATGGCTTAGACCTATACTGTGTGCCGCATGTGCTGCATTTATAACTTTTTCAATGGGTATAAATGGTTGGTGAAAGGCATCTGTACTTAATACTATGCTTGTTAGCCCAGCCATTTTTAGCTTACTAACAATTTCTATAGAACGGTCTTTAGAACATGCCCAAAAACAGTTTGTTTCTATGCCTACATCCATATTAAATTTGCTACATAAGCTAATCAGTTTTAATAACTCATTTTGAAATAACAAAACTTCCCCTCCACTTATTAAGCAAAACTTCAATCCCAGTTTTGCACATGACTCTATAATGTTTTTAGCCGTGATAAATTTCATCTTTCGATGGTTATCGGGAGAAGCATTAACTATGCAATGTACACATTTCGCATTACACTTATATGTAAAAACTATAACAAACCTATGCTTGTAATCATATATATCCCATGTATTTGTCTTACCGTTGAACATTATAACTCTGTCTCCTTTAGTTAATATCATAGCCCATAACTTTTATGTACTCTTCTATTTTTGTACATTGCCACTGCTTTTGTAGATTATATGTAGGATGGAGTTCTACAATTTGCTTTATAGTTTCTATATTGATGTTTGATATTATTTCTATATTTTCTGAATTCAATGTACCAATATTATACTTACTACAATAATATAGATAACCTACAGTTTCTGGATCAATTCCTAAAATTCGTGCAGCTATTCCATCAACAGCTACACAGTCAGTTCCAGCTAAAGCAAAATCCATTTTCCTTGAAGTGCCATCAATAGGGCCATCTCCTTCCATAATTTCATACCCATCGACAATGCTCAAGTGGGGTTTCAAATGTCTTGCCAACAAATAGAGGTTCAAATTCATAACTGGAAAGTTTTGATGCATTATGGCTCTGCTATCACCATTATTAAAGTTTCTGAGCAGAAAAAAATCTAACCTGTTTAAAAATTTCGTCCTCCTCAAGCCTATAGGCATATTTAATAACAATCTTGGCCAATATTCATTGAAAACATTCTTAAACTTTTTTTTAATCCGCCTTATATATCGCCGACTATTGCGATGGGCACATACCCTCTCAATTATTAAAGAGCCCATTAATAAATTTTTTAATGTTGCAGTAAATATCACTGTATCATGTACCTTAGGCCTAGTTATTGATATGGTAAAATCACTTTTAATCAATCTTCTATCCACTAAGACATTTATTTTCTCTAGCCTATTGCTAGCAACATATACCTGCTGTTTTTCCTGTTCCCCGACTTCATAGAATTTTATTTTATATTTACTCTGTAAATCAAAATATCCAAAGTTCTTAAAACCTTCATATCTACTATGCCCTGCTCCTCCTTCGATCAAAATAATGTCTTTATCATATTTTTTGCGTATATAACAAAGTAATGCATCCACTGCATCTACATGCGTTGATGCCATTTGATTAGTTACAGATACAAAATTTGGTTTTACAAAAATTTGGCTTAGATTGGGCCAATCCACCTTATGACCAACTCGTTCAAGAACCTTTGCTATATTATTATATCGGCCACATCCATATGATAGTGTAACAATACTTTTCTCCATTGCCTTGTTCTTTCATGCATTGGCTTGCTTTTATCTAATACCAATACTTGCTTTTTTGGCCGTGGTCTAAGATGTTATCCCAAGGCTCAGATCCAAAGTAATAATTTCTATCTGGTTTTTTACAGTTTTTACATAGTAAAATATTTTGTTTAGAATCTAATATCTTTTTTTTTCTAAGTGCTATTTGTTCAGGCAGGCAAGTGTTTATATTGCCTATCAAGTTCTGTTTTTTATAATAATCACATGAACAAATTATAACATCTCCATTCCATGCGATTGTATCGGTAAAATAAAGCTGGCTGCACCATATGTCTTTATCAAAATCGATAGCTGGATACCCTTTAAAATTCAGAATATTATTTTGGCTTAAGTATCCGCCTCTATTCCATGGTGCATTTTCAGTATCAACGGCAATATTCCTTTCCTGCCAAAACCTTTCTATTTCCTGTTTCGTACTAGTAATGTATTTGTTTTCCACCCAAATAATTACGGTGGGAATATTCATTTTCTTTGCTAGCCTTGAAAAAAATTCTACGTTTTTTAAAGTATTTTTATATTCTAGTCCCATTGAATTGCGATATTCTTCTTCATTTATACCCCAAAAGCTTATATACACTTGATTTATACCTGATTCACATAGCTTATATGCTTTCTCTTGATCTAATAAAGATGCGTTTGTAAACAAAACTGAAAAAAACTTATTGTCTGCACCATGTCTTATATAATCGAATATATTTTTATGTAATAATGTCTCGCCCATGCCGGCATAAGCTAATGCAGGGAATTTGTCAGTTGATAGAAGTTTATTAATACTTAACTGCTTACGATAATCAGAGTACTTTTGTATAATCGAACAAAATACAGACTCAGTCATATATCCTTTTTCTACGCTTAATTGATCTCGCGGGCAAGCAACACAGTTCGCATTGCAATGATTGGTTAGTTCTATCTCTACTTCTGTGATCTGTGGTATCTCAGGTAATAATATATCGCTCATGAAAGCCTCCGTATATACGAATATCTTATAAAGTCACAACAATCGCTATAATTTTACAATATATTCTATTTTTATGCCTCTACATATCAATTATTTTACTAATTTTTACTAAAAATAATAGTATCATTATAAAAGATCTTTAAATTTATTTTATAAGGTACTGAATTTAATTTATGATCTTTACTTTTCATTTTGGCAAAAAGGTTCTATTTTTATAGATATTGTTTATAAAATTAATCTTTTGTTGATAACTCATTGATTCAATACAGCCGTCTATTTGATTATATGCTGTCAAAAACAATCGTGTGGCATCAACCTTTTTTGCAACTAAATTTGGAAACTTCTTTCTAAGCTTTTTCAAAACTTTCTCTAACCTATCAAGTGCATGCCCACATATAGTTTGGTTAAATGCAAATGAAATACACTGGTTATCTCCTACATAGAATAGGAGTCCTTGGTTAATACTCTCTACAAAAAAGTTTCTGCTTAACGCATCATTATACAAAATAAATTGGAATAGATTCCCATTTCCTTTTATCTCAATTGGCAGTTCTAAGCTATTAATAACTTTTAAAGCTTCTGAAATAAATTGGTTACCTATATCATTAATCTTAGTATGTATGTTCTGAGATTTCTGCTTTTTTAGTGTAGCTATTGCTGTAATTATTGGATACATATCAAAGAAGCTAGTATAGTAGAAATGTTGGCCATGATTTAGAACAGATCTACCCCCTATTACACAACTAATTTTAGAACCATTAGCTATACATTTGGATACAACATAAATATCAGCATCAATAATACTATTAGGTAACGATGCCCCTACATTATACCTATATCCCACTTTAACATCATCTACTATAATAAAAATATTATTTTGTTTGCATACATCGTTTATATGTTTGTAGAACTCATTACTAAAATAACTCTTATCAGGAGATATCACAACAGCCGCTATTTGCCCTTTATACTTCTCTAGCAACCGCTCAAGCTCTTCTTGGATATAATAAAAGTCTATCACATTATATTGATTTGGAGACAGTGGTAGGTCACTTTTGCTCCATATAGCATCCCACCCATGATAACCTGAACTTAAAATAATATTTTTTGTTGTGTATTTTATTGCTATAGTTACAGCAGCTTTGACTGCAGATGTACCAGAATTAAATATGGCTATTTGGTCTTTATTTGGGTAATCTTCTAAAATCAAATCACTGAATTGATTTAAATAATCGGTAGGTGCGTTCAATAAATTTCGATAATCTATAGCTCGCCTAATTGCGTCTATAACATCACCATCATTATGCCCCAACAATACAGATCCAAAACAATTCCAAAAATCTATATATGTTTTATTATTGTCATATAAATAAGCCCCCTCACCTTTTGAAAAGCATATCCTAGCTCCATTATCCAAGCAAGGGCTAAATATATTTTGAGAATATTTACTATAATCTAACAAAGTCTTTCCTCACATTCATATAATAATATATTTGTATTTCAAATCACATAGTTGTCGCTAAGTCGCGAACTTTTCTAAATGCTCCTATAATAAGATTCATATCTTTTCTTTCAGCAAGCAATACTGAATGATGAAAAACTATTAAGCTATTGTATAGTAATTCAGATTTAGGATAATTTTCAGGAATAAGTTGCGAGAACCTTTTATCTTCTAGATAAAATTTATATCTATTCTTAGTCGAAGGATCAAACAGTTTATTTCTATAAACTGGAATATCAGTTTTTTCCAATCGAAAGCCCAATTCTGCACTCAATGCTCTGCATATTATATCTATATCTTTATTTGCAAAATATCTGTTGTCTACCCTTACACCATACTCATATACTGTCCTTTTTGTGCTTTCTTCATATTGTCGTATAGGCATTATCCCTTCAATTTTGGATAGCTCTTCATCTAGATATCCAGCATTTTCTCTTCTAATGGAATTTAGAGTGTCAAACTTTTCTAACTGTGAAATCAAAATAGCTGCTTGAAACTCCGACATACAATAGTTCCCACCCATGGTCACATTTTCATATATAAGTTGATCCTCGTCTTTATCTTTTCTGTTGTTATCAAATGCACAACCGTCTGTCTTGCTTCTGAACAGTCTATCATACACATATTGATCATTGGTTATAACTGCTCCTCCTTCGCCACAAGTTAAAACTTTTTCTTGATTCATACTAAAAACACCTACATGTCCAACTGTCCCAACATGTTTGTTTTTCCAGATGGCTCCATGTGCTTGTGAACAGTCTTCTATGACAAATATGTCTTTACCCTTAACCAATTCCATAATCATACCTAAATTTGAAACTGCAGAATGCAAATGCACCACTATAATTGCCTTCGTATGTGGGGTTATTGCTTTTTTTATTTCTAATGGATCGATACACGTTGTAGTAATATCAATATCAACAAGTACTGGTATCGCTCCAACACTTAAAACTGCAGTTATAGGTGCTATCCATGTCATTGATGGAACTATTACCTCATCGCCAGGACCTATATTCAATGCTTCAAGTGAAATTATTAACCCTGTGGTACCTGATGATGTTGCAACACAATAAGACACACCATTATACATTGCAAACTGCCTCGAAAACTCATATTCCTTTGATTCAATCCCTGTCCATCCTCCTCTAATAGTCCAGCGACCGGAATATGCCACCTCTTTTATCATCTGTTCAGCTAATGGAATCCATATAGGCCACCTAGGCCACTCTATTTTACAAATTGGCATCCCACCATTAATAGCTAATCTCATAAAATCTCCCTAATTATATTGCTAAGTGAAAAAATGCTGCCGCAGTATCTTTCTGGGTATAATCAATCATATAAAAGTTATTTTCTTTCATCAGCTCTATCAACCTATCATCATTTGTGTTTTTCAAATATGCATACAACATCGTAACAAAATCGTTATTAACCATAGTATCGTTACGGTCATCAGGGGTCCAATTCGCCATCCGAAACACATCATAGCACTTTTTATTCCAAAAATACCTTCCAATATTCTCAAGAAAATCTACATGTGTTATATTCCTATAACTTATAATAGCATCCACAATATTTTTATATTTTCCACCTCTGTTATAGTAATCTATTCCTACATTCAAGCAATATGCGCTGACCATATCGTCGATTGTAAATGTCCTATTACTCAATACATTATAAGGAGAATGCTGATTGTAGTAAATACCATATTTATTTTTGTCTTCATAAAGCTTTGTACCTTTGAAAATTCTCAATGGCTGATAGTATATTCGAGCCCCTAATGAAATTACATAATTCACAGAATTCTTATAACTTTCATATGTATCACCCGGCAGGCCATATATTAGATCTATATCGAACTGTACACATGTCCTAGATATTGCCCTATGGAGTTTGTATAATTTTTCCTCAACTATAGCTATGTTATTTTTCCTGTATATCATTTCATTTGTCTTTTCTGAGTAAGATTGAAGTCCTATACCTACCTCACTTACATTAAGCTTTGACATCTGGTCTATTATTTTGTCTGTTAGCATATCTGCTCTTAACTCGAACGCAAGCCGCATATGAGGATTATATTTTTCTATTATTTTTAGTATATCTAGTGCTCTTTTTTCATTTGCATTAAACGTAGGATCTAAAAACCATATAATATCAACGTGTGGTGATTTTAATATTATTTTAAGGTCATCTTCCACTCTTTGTAGGCTATATTCTCTTACATAACTCATACCCTTTGTATGTAAGCAATAGCTACACTTAAACATGCACCCTCTGACTGTTTCATATACTACCTCACCATCACTATCAGAAAGATTAATTACTTGAGTTTGAAATGGAGAAGGAAAATCATCTAGTATAGCATGTAAAGGTCTATCTTTATTAGTTACAATCTTTTTATTACTAACTCGATATGTAATTCCAAGCACATTTGAATAGTCTTTATTACCTAAAAAAAAACTGTTTATTACCTCACTAAATGTAATTTCTCCTTCTCCTCTGATCACCATATCTACTTCGTTTATGTCTCTCAGCATTTCTGAAGCATTATATGATACCTCAGGACCTCCCAACACTATTAAACTTTCTGGAAGGCTAGATTTAATTAGTTTTACGAGCAATTTAACTGCATCAAGATTCCAGCAATATGTAGAAAATCCTACAACATCTGGCTTAAAATCTATTATAGCTGAAGCATTAATGTTTATTGCACCCATATATGCTGAATTAAAATTGAATATATCCAAAGCAATACCTTGCCCTAAAAAATTTTTATGTTTCAAATATGCTGCCAATGCGTATACAGCACCACCTGCTCTATGCTTTCTCTTTGATAACATAGGATCCATCATAATTAAAGCAACTTTCATTTTTGACCCTTTAACAAAAAATAAAATTTATATTCTAAATTTAGAACTTGAATACCCCTCTTATAATACCATCACTCTTTTCAGACATTATGCTGAATAAATTCTGATACTGTTCTATACTATACTCGTGAGTAATTAACTCACTTACTGCAATCATTTTCTTTTCCATTAAAGATACTGACTGCAACCATGTTTCTGTGGGAGATAACACTCCAAATATCTTTAATTCTTTTAACATGATCAAACTAGGCTGTATACTTATCTTATCATAAGCAGAATATCCTATATAACCAATTCTGCCACCAGGCTTAATGATTTCTAAGGCTATACCAAATGCTTCTGAAGAACCTGTCGCATCAAATACCACATCTGGCATAATATCTCTATTATCTTGTATAATTTTTGTCAAACTTTGCTGACCTGCATTAATTATTTTCGTGGCTCCAAGTTTTTTTGCTTTTTCTAACCTTTCAGGTATATAATCTGATACCAGTATCTCTGTTGCCCCTGATAATTTCATTAGTGATATTAAAATAAGGCCGATTGCTCCTGCTCCCAAAATTGTTACTTTTTCAGCCGGCTTAACACATACTTTTTGAATAGCATTGTATACAACTGCCAAAGGTTCTATTATGCATGCGTCTTTGTATGATATATCATCAGAAATTGGAATAACATTTTTTACATTTACTGCAATATATTCTGCGTATCCACCATTTAGATTTATTCCAATTTCATTTAAATTTGCACATAAGTTGCGTCTGCCTCTTCTACACTGTTCACAAGTCAGACAAGGGGATAAGATATCCACAACCACTTTCTTATCTATTAAGTGCTTATGATTAGGCGTTGCATCTACTACTTTACCACTCCACTCATGTCCTGGTATTATAGGATACTTTAAACCATGAAACTGCCCCTTTATTAATTTTACATCGCTACTACACATCATTGAATATTTTACCTCAACAAGCACTTGGTCTCTATCAAAAATAGGAATGTCTACATCTTTAAACAAAATTTGATTTGGTGCAATAACAACTAATGCTTTCATAGTTCTTCCTTCATTACGTGTTGTTTACTGTCTTATAAAGATTTTATTATTCTATCCATATAGAATGGTGAAAAACCACTAAACTGTTATATAGCTTTTCACAATTTGGATATTTTCCCGTTGTTAAGATGTTAAACTGCTGATGGTTTGAATAAAATTTGTACCTATTTTTAGTGGTTGGTATAAACAATTTGTTTCTATATACCGCACATCTGTTTTATGTATACAAAAACCTAGCTTGTTACTTAGTTCATCACATATCCAATCCAAATTCTTATTATTGAAACATGTATTGTCCATTTTTACGGCATACTCATATACTATTCATTTAGATACTCCATCGCGTATTGCCTGATTAGAGTTATTCTGCTTATCTTACTTAATTCATTATCGAGATAATCTGCATTCTTTGACCTTAACTCATTTAATTCATCAAATATTTCAAGCTGTGAAATTAGAATTGTAGACTGGAACTCTGATACACAATCGTTATATTTTCATAAACAAGCTGGTCATCATCGAAACACTTTTTATTTGCATCAAATGAACATCCATCTGTTTTAGATCTAAATAATTTATCATAAATGTCTACAATCATTTGTTATTACCACTCTTCCTTCACCACACGTTAATATCTTTTCTTGATTCATGCTAAAAACCCCAACATCACCTATTGTACCTACGTAATTTTCCTCCCACATCACACCATGAGCCTGTGAGCAATCCTCATATTACATACAATCCGTTTCCTTTAGCAATTTGTATAATTTCACTCATATTAGCAACCGCACAATGTAAATGTACCGGTATTATTGCTTTTGTGCGCAAAGTTATTGCATTTTTTATAGCCAGCAGAAGGTGCCTTGGCCATCTTGGCCAACTATTACTCTTAATTGCTAAATTCCATTTATCGTTATCGGTAATTGCCATTACTATTTCTCCTGTATTGTATATGCTAGCTTCTGTACCTTTTCAAATGCAGCTATTATATGATCCATATCTTGCCTTTCTCCCAATAGTACACTGTGGTGAATGACTATGCCTTCATTGTTTGCGGCCTTTTCAGCTACAGGAAAGGTCAACCCTTCAGTCTGCAATGAATTTATATGAGCATTACTCCATTTGTATCTTTTCTTAGTCCATGGTCTATATAGTGGAGATTTGTGTAATGGTTTATATGGTAGCTCGACAGTAGTATTTAATTCTGCCTCCAATGCATTGCAAATTTTTGACATTTGTTTATTAGCAAAATAATTTGTATCTACCCTTACTGCATATCTATAATACGATTGTTTTTTGACTTTAGGGTATCTGTACATAACTTTAATACCTGGTATCTTAGAAATATTTTGGTCCAGATATTTAGCATTCTCCTCTTTGCTTCTATTAAAGTATTCTAATTTTTCTAGCTGATTCAATAATATTGCTGCCTGAAATTCTGATAGGCAATAATTGGTTCCCATTATACTGCCTTTTTCAACAAGTTGCATTTTATCAACCTTTAAGTCTACATCATCCAAATATACTCGAGAGTTAGATCTTAGCTCTATAGCATTATCATAGATATCTTTTCTATTGGTTAATAATACCCCTCCTTCTCCAGAAGTTAGTACCTTCCCTTGCTGAAAACTAAATGCTCCCACATCACCTATTGTACCAGCATACTTATCTTCCCACATTGATCCATGTGAATGAGATGTATCTTCTATAATTGAAATATTCTTTTCTTTCGCAATCTCTATTAATTTGTCCATATCTGCCATACACCCATATAAATGTACTGGTATGATCGCTTTGGTTCTTGGTGTAATTGTTTTTCTTACTTCGTCAATCGAAATGCAATATGTTTCAGCATCAACATCAACAAAAACAGGTGTAGCATTTACATCACATACAGAAACTGCAGTAGCAGCCCATGTCAAAACTGGTACAATTACTTCATCTCCTGGTCCGATACCAAGGCTTTCCAATGCTATTAATAAACTGCTTGACCCATTTGTTGTAGTCACACAATAATTAGCATTATTAAAGTTTGCGAACTTTTTTTCAAATTCTATACATTTGCTTGTTGTGCCCTTCCATTGACCACTAATAGCCCATCGTCCACTGTGTAATACGGACTCCAACTGACTTAATGTCTGATTATCCCATACCGGCCAGCTTGGCCACTTTTTGCTCCGTATAGGAGTTCCTCCATTGATAGCTAGCATTCTATTGCTTCCTCACCTAAATTAGCTCTAAATTTGACATATTTACTATAATTGTTTACTGAATCAGTTACCTTTTGTTTATCGAATTCAACTTCTAGAGTTTTATAAAGTTTCTCTCCTAGTGCCTTTGCAATTCCTAAATTGCTAATGTGAAGGTTATAGTATTTTATTTTTTAGCAGGAGATTTCAGTGGAATCACTAAAGCCACTTCTTACACAATGAATAGCTTCTTTAATCCACACATAGAACTGACAATAAACAGTTCTAATATCACACCAAAACTCCTAGTTACCCATTAACCTAAAACTCTACATTCTCTTTCATTTATATTTTGATACCTCATAGCTAATTTAAAAATTTTAAGCTCAATCTCTTGCTTACCATATACCTCTGGAACCCAATTTCAAATAAATAGTATAATGAACTAATTTATAAATACAACATATATATATTTTTTTATAGTCTTTTTGTAGCGAAAAGTTATTCCCCAAAATGAAAAGTAAAAAATATATAATTACCTTTTATTAATTGTATTATTCATACTTTCTCCTTCTGTATAAATGATTTGAATTTTTTTGCTTATGTCCGCCAAATTGTTCACGTAACGCCGATAAAATTTGCCCAGTATAGTTTGGATTTTTTTTAGATCTCAAACGGAATAAAAGAGAATCGTAAATTACTTTTGTAATTATATTCCATTCACGAGCAGTTTCTACCATCCATTTCCCTTCGCCAGATTGTTCTACTATCCCTGACACCGATTTTAGATTTCCTCCATGCAGTTCAAATGCTTTTTTTAGCCATCCTATCAAACGTGACTCAATCACACTTCCGTGATCATAAACATCGCATACAGTGGACAAATCAAGTTTATATCCGGATTTTTTTAGGATCGTAAAACCTTCCGCAATGGCCTGCATCATTCCGTACTCAATACCGTTATGAACCATTTTTACAAAATGTCCGGCACCAACTCCTTCAAAAAACTGATATCCGCCAGGGAGAGCAAAATCACGGAATAACTCTTCAATCGCTTCAAAATTCTTGCGTTTACCTCCAATCATTAGAGATGCTCCATGACGTGCCCCTTCGGGCCCGCCTGAAACGCCACAATCAATAAAACAAATTTCATACTTTGCAAGTTTTTTTTCACGTCTGATAGTGTCCTTATAGAAAGAATTTCCGCCATCAATTATTATATCTCCCTTGCTTAAATATTTAACAATTCCCTCATTCTCGAAAAGGATATTATCAATAGTATCTCCTGCCGGGAGTATTAGAAAAATAATTTTCCTGCCCGATAAGTTCTTAGCCAGTTCTTTAAGGCTATATGCGGGCACTAAACCTTTTTCTGCTAATCTTTTGATTATCTCGAGACTCCTGTTAAATCCAGTAACTGCCCAGCCCTGATCTATCATGCGAAGTGCCATATTACTTCCCATTTTTCCGAGTCCGATAATTGCGATTTCTTTTGCCATTTTTTTAGTTGAACTAACCTCTCCGATATATGCTGAAGCCTTTATTATTTCCTCAGTTCCAGGGGAATAATGTTTCAATGGTACAAGATTATTTTCCCAGGATGAAACTATGAAATCGGTAAACTCCCACTGCGCCATGACCTCGCGTTCTGAAACGAATATTGTTTGGTTGCCTGTCAGGCAGTTAAAAATCAGCTCGGCATATTCTTCAACATATTGTACTTTTTCGGCATGCTTGTGCAGAAAGAAATCAAAGGTTCGTTCTTCCAGCTCCTGTTCAAATCCTCTCTTTTTAGTTAAAAAATGAATGTTTATCCTTTCTTCCGGTTCAATCCCAAAAACGACCCGGTTCTTGTTTTGTATTCTAGGAGCACAGGCTACACAAATGGTTGGATGTTTAAAAGTTACCACAACTTCTTTTCTGGCAAAGGGACAGCGTTTTCCGGATTCAAAAAAGATAGGAATATTTTCCCATGCTGGCATGGTTAATTCTGTTTTCAATTTAAAGTAAGTTTCAGTTGTGGAGTCAGGAGATATCCCATCTATAGACCGATAGCCATCATACTGCGCTCTAAATGTTTGTTTGCGAATATCAGAGATGCTCCACTTTTTTAAAGATTCAATTGTTTCGGCACGCTGTTGGCGGAAATTAGCAGCCAGCATTGCCATAGGCGAATTCATAGTAATGGCAGCCAGCATCTGAACCAAATGGTTTTGCCCTACATCCCGAAAAGCACCTATCGCATCATAAAATGCTCCGCGTCCTTCAACTCCACCTGTTTCAAGTAATCTGATATCAATGCGTTCAATTGAGTTATTATTCCATGATTTTTCGAACAAATTATTGGAAAAACGGAAGTACATAATTGCCTGAATAATGTTTTTAGCTAAATAATGGTCTATAAGGTAAAGCTGCTCTTCTTCGAAATATTTGTAGAGTAGTCTGAATAATTTTTTTGCACTCTCTTTATTCGTTCCAAAAGGTTTTTCAATAAGAAGCCTTGTCCATCCGAGACTTCCTGAGCAGGAAGTATTGAGGTAAGTATTAACCATGTTTTGAAAAATCAATTCAAAATATTCAGGCGAAACAGCCAGGTAGAACAGTTTATTGGAGCATGATTGCCATTTTTTATCCTGGTTAGTTAGCTTGATCTTAAGCCGGGAAAACGTTTCCTCATCCTGAAACTGTCCCTGATGGTAAGTAAATAGAGCAGAAACTTCTTCTGATATCTTTTGATCTACAGACAACAGTTTATTTTGCAACTCATTCTTCACATACGTTTGAAAATCTTTTTCTTCAATACTGCGTCTGGCAACCCCAATTACCCTGAAGCAATGAGGCAACCGCTTGCAAACGTAAAGGTGATAAACTGCGGGAATAATTTTCTTTCTCATTAAGTCCCCGGTCGCACCAAGCACAATTAAAATGGTTGGAATTTCAGGACAAATCCTGTTTGCTCTCATAGTTTTATTTTGAATCAAAAAATTTAAATTAATACCCAATAGAATAAATCGTTTAGTTATTTTATAGCTATTATACACAATGTTCAGCTTTTTTCAATTGGAGTTAAGGGACTGTCCTAAAATAAGTTAAACGATTTACCTACTACTTTGCTATGATGGTATAATTCCATTCAGGATGAAAATTATCACCTTTTATGTTTAC
>Ga0233425_10000229_pt1 | contig 147864 bp, 146 predicted proteins | sample Watercolumn_Towu_2_FD_181712 | JGI IMG/M metagenome (GOLD analysis project Ga0233425, IMG submission 181712) | Freshwater microbial communities from Lake Towuti, South Sulawesi, Indonesia - Watercolumn_Towuti2014_140_MG | ecosystem: Environmental > Aquatic > Freshwater > Lake | place...
CATTGCCGCTTTGAGCGATGATCCCATCGTCAGACTGCCCGCCGTGGCCGCCTGACCATTCCGGCCAGCGCCGGAAATCACGGTGTTCGCCTCGCCTCAGCTACACCACGTCACGGGACATGACCCAAACTCCACCGCCTCTTTTACCAGAGCCTCGTCAATTTCGAACCAATTTGCAACGGCTTGGTAATTGCCGTCTTCCGCCTTCCATGAGGAAAAAATCGTATCGGTAGGAACTCTGGTCGATTCAATAGCTGGCTGTCCGTATGCAATTTTCGGATCGACTACTATATGGGGATAATCCTTTTCTTTTGGATGCCATCTCGTCGCTAATCCGGACGTAGGATCAAATCTCAGCCCCCGCGATAGCACTTCTTCCAGCACTGTATACATTGCATATTGTTTAGTCACGAGATTGAGTAATTTTGTATCTTGTTCATTCTTTGCAACCGCAAGAAATATATTTTTGCGCTCTGCGACAAACCTTGTTCCATAGAGTGCGAACGGGTGCTCGCAACTTAGTTCCTTCCGGGCCGTCTGCGCCGCCTTTCTAAGACTTTGAAGGGGAATTATCCGGTTGACAAACCACGCCCCAAATATGGGTCAAGCCCTCATTTCGAGTGCTTCGCCTTTTTGGGCTTCGGAGCCGGCGTCGGCTCTTTCTTGACTGGCGCGGATAGCAGTTTCCCCAGCCGCGCTATGAACGCGGCCTCGTCTTCGTCGCAGCCGATCGCGCGGGCGGTCTCGATGAACTTTTTTGACTGTGTGGATTTCTCGTCCGTTGCGCTTTTCATAGAGATACCCGTGTTATCTTCCCGGTCTTCTGGATCCTATATAGGTAAGGCGGCGTCTCACTTTTGACTATATCAATAATTTTAGGATATGCGGAAACAAAATACCTTAGTTTTTCAAATGTTTCCGAATTAGCCCCGCATAAGCAAAACGCAGCGACGCGGTGTTGTCGTATTGCTTCAGCCTCAACATCGATACTGTGAAACTTCCTGTCATGGCTAAATGCGATCCATTTGCGTTTTCCACAAATTTCTAACCAATCGTCATCTGCCATCGTCTGATTAAATCTAAGTCTACTGCTATGCTGCCATTCAACTAGGAACGGCGGCTTCGTACGAATAAGCGCCTCAGGCAGGCGCTTACCAAAACACCTATCAAAATAGAATGTTAATGAGTCCACCTTTCGCCATCCCGCTCCACAGCCTCAAATTCAAGCGCCTCTCTTACTTCCTCTGGCGTCAAATCAAAGTCTTCAGCAATATCAGAGACGGCCTCTCCAGCCTCCCACCTTCCACTTAGAACCCAGGTCGGCGTCCCTTTGATTGCCGGCGCGCCATAGGCGATTCTGGGGTCGATGATGATTGGAGATTTCTGCCCAGCTACGCGCCATTTGACGGCAATTCCCTTGGTTTCATAATCAAATTCAGACAATCTCCCAAGGATGATCTCCCAGGCCAATTGCCCGCCTTGATCGGGGCGCAGAACCTTGCCTTCGCCCTTCTCTCCAGCAATCTGCTGGAAATCCATGACCAGCCGCTTCCCATCGGCTTTGAACTTGTATTGGGCGAAGGGGAACTCGCATTCAAACTGTTTCGCGACATACTCACGCGTTTCTCTTATATTGTTGAGAGAAAGGCCCGCGCGACGAAAGGCCGCTACGACCGCAACTTCAATAAGTTGCAGGTATGATAGCGCGGCTTTTCCCTCTCTCGCCGAGAGGGTCTTTCTGCGCCCAACCTTGTGCCAATCAGCTACGGTGTCCGCTCCGATTTGGGCATACCTCGCCGCCTCCCGAAGCTGGTAATTCGGGATGAAAAGGCGTCGCCGCCATGGTTCAATGTTTTCAGCTACGGTCATTTGAAGGCCGCTTATGCACAAGCTGTTTCATACATGAGCCTCTTGCCTTTGACACCAAGAAGCGCGCGTTCCGCCCTAGTCGAATCGTCGCAGCCCAGCTTCGAACGGTTTGAATAGCGGAAATCGAACTCGGCAAGATACCGATGCAAATGAGCTTCGCTCACGCTGTGGTAGGTGCCCGTGATTCCGCGCTTGAGGATCGCATAGTAGCCTTCAACCGTGTTGGTGTGAACGAACTTGCCGAGACGGCAATATTCGTTCGCGCTGTGGTTGACGGTGTGATGGCCAGCGAACTCGGCACCGGGCTTCGGATAGACGGGGCTTTCGTCCGTCATGAGCGTGCTGGCCTTATCGGCGTGCTTGTCGAGAACCTTGCGCACTGTCTTGCCCGTGACGTTGGGGACATGAACCGAGCGCGCGCGGCCGTCACGCTCAACGAGAGTCATGACCGCCTTCTTGGGCGCGGGTTCACCATAGGCGACGTTCTTGGCCTTGCCGCCAACGTAGCACTCGTCAACTTCGATCACTTCGCCGGTGCCGCCCAACGGGCCGAACTCGACACCGCTGGCCATGGCCTCGCGGATGCGATGGCTGAGGAACCACGCGGCTTCATAGGTGATTTCAAGCGTGCGATGCAGTTGGTGCGAGCTAATGCCCTTCTTGGACGAGCAAAGAAGGTGGAAAGCCTGCAACCAGATATGCAGCGGCAAGTGGGAGTCTTCGAACAAGGTGCCGACGCGAACCGTGAACTGCTTGCGGCAAGCGCCGCACTTTTTCAGGCCATGGCGGACGACGCCTTCCGGGTTCTTCTTGCTCGGCTTCGAACGGACGCCTTCAAGCACATAGATGCGCTTGCCCTCTCCGCAGTGCGGGCAAACCGGGCCGTTCGGCCAAATGATGCTTTCCACCATTTTGAAGGCGGCGGCTTCATCGTGAAAGTGCGGCTTGGTGAGGATCGACATGACAGGGCTTCCTTTGCGAGGAAACACTAGCCCTAGCCATTGGGTTTGTCAACCGGATAATTCCCCTTTGAAGGCTGTAGCCGTGTTTTCGAAAATGCTCGATAAACCGGACCTCGATGAGATCCAAAAAACCGAGTTCCTGATGTTTGCCAATCGGGCTGTACTGCCGGTGAATTACCGGCGCGCCCTTCGCGCCCCTGCCTTTCAACCAAGCAGTGATAACGCCAGCATTCGACATCCCGAGGAGCCGTGCAGCCTCATGTACTGTATAGAAGCCGGCCGCAAATGGGTCCGCACTTTCTGTCGGAATTGCTGCGACATTCATTTCCGTTCTCAGGGCGCTTGCCAACATATGTTAACATATGCTCGGCGACTGGGCACTGCCTCCATTATCCCCCGCCGCCCAGCGTCGCGCGGGCGCGCTGCCACCAGCCGCCTTTCTTGGGAAGGCCCGGCTCGGCCTCGGTGATGACCACCTCGGTGGGCTGCCGGGACGCCGGCGCCGGTTCCTGCGCCGGTTCGGCGACGGCCCGGACCTCCGGCGCAGCGGCGGATTCCGCGGCGACGGGCGAACTCATCGCTTCGGCCGCCGGAGCCTCCGGCTCGGCGGCCACGACCGCTAAGTCCGATTGCGCTTCCGTCGCGCTTACGGCCTCGAAGGCCGGCACATGCGCCTCGCGCGGCGACACCAGAGCGTTCGCTTCGGCCCCTTCGTCGACCGGGAACAGGCCGGCGTCGCGATATTCGGGCGCGAGCGGCGCCGAACGCGCCCATCGGCCGGGGCCGCGTCCGCGACCGCGTCCCGGGCCGCGCGAGTCGGCGCTGGGCGCCGGCGCGCCTTCGATCGCCGCCATGAAGGCGAGGGCGTCGTCGGAGGGCTGCTCCGCGCCCGGCGCGGCGTGTTCGGAAGGCGAGCCGCCGCCCCGGCCGCGCCGGCGCCGGCGCCGGCGCGCGCGCGCCTCGCCGTCTCCCTCTTCGTCTGCGGCGGCGGCGCTCCACCGACCGCGCGCCTCGCGGCGCCCCGAAGCCGCGCGCGGCGCGGCGACTGAAATCTCTTCGTCCGCATCCTCGCTCCCGGCGCCTTCCTCTTCGAGGGGTTCCTCCTCGACCGGCTCCGCGCGCAGGGAGTCGACCTGCAGCGGGGCGAAGCCGGTCGGCGCGGCGCGCGCGCCCGTCGCGGGTTCGCCCCGCTCCAGCGTATGGTAGACGGCGCCGGTCAGCGTATCGTCGGCCGCGACCGAGATGTGAACGCCGAAGCGCCGCTCGAGCTCCTGCAGATGGTTGCGCTTCTGATTGAGGATGTAGAGCGCCACCACGGCGCGCGTGCGCAGCGTGATGTTGTGCGCCGAACTCTTGACCAGCGCCTCCTCCAGCACGCGCAGCACATGCAGCGCGATCGAGGCGGTGGAGCGCACATGGCCGGCGCCCGCGCAATGGGGACAGGGCACAGTCGAGCCTTCGACGACGCCGGCGCGGATGCGCTGGCGCGACATCTCCAGAAGGCCGAAATGCGAGATGCGGCCGACCTGGATGCGCGCCCGGTCGTTCTTGAGCGCGTCCTTGAGACGGCGCTCGACGGCGCGGTTGTTGCGGCTTTCCTCCATGTCGATGAAATCGACGACGATCAGGCCCGCAAGATCGCGCAGCCGCAACTGGCGCGCGACTTCGTCCGCCGCCTCCAGATTCGTGCGCAGCGCCGTGTCCTCGATATTGTGTTCGCGCGTCGAGCGGCCCGAATTCACGTCGATCGCAACCAGCGCCTCGGTCTGATTGATGACCAGATAGCCGCCAGACTTCAGCGTCACGTGATTGGAGAACATGGCGTCGAGTTGCCCCTCGACGCCGCTCTCGGCGAAGATCGGATAAGGTTCGCGATGCAGGCGCACATTCTTGGCGTGGCTCGGCATCAGCATCCGCATGAAGTCCTTGGCCTCGCGGTGGGCGTCTTCGCCGGCGACCACGACCTCTTCGACGTCGCGCCCGTAAAGGTCGCGGATGGCGCGCTTGATGAGCGAGCCTTCCTCATAGACGAGCATTGGCGCCGAAGAGCGCAGCGTCAGTTCGCGCACGCTTTCCCACAGGCGCAGCAGATATTCGAAATCGCGCTTGACCTCCTGCTTGGTGCGGGTCGCGCCCGCCGTGCGCAGAATGACGCCCATCCCCTCCGGCACTTCGAGATCGTGAACGATTTCCTTGAGGCGTTTGCGGTCGGCGCCGTCGGTGATCTTGCGCGAAATGCCGCCGCCGCGCGCCGTGTTGGGCATCAGCACCGAATAGCGGCCGGCGAGCGAAAGATAAGTCGTCAGCGCCGCGCCCTTGTTGCCGCGCTCCTCCTTCACGACCTGCACGAGCAGAACCTGCCGGCGCTTGATGACCTCCTGAATCTTATACTGCCGGCGCGGACGCGCGTGGCGGAAGGGAACCTCCTCCATGGCGTCGCCGCCGATGTGCTCGACCTGATCGGCCTCGTCCTCATGCTCTTCGTCGTCATGCTCTTCGTCGACCTCGACGACGCGAGCCTCCCCGCGGGCGCGCTCCTGCGCCTCGTCGCGCTCGTCCTGGCGGCGCGCCTTCGCTTCGTGATCGGGCTCCGACGGCTCGTCGACGAATTCCGCGGCTTCGCCCGTCTCGACGACGCCGAAGCCGGAAGGGTCCACGGAAATCGGCTCATGCGCCTCGGAGTCGGCGGGTTCGGCCGCCTCGGCGGGCGGCGCCGATTCCGCGTCGACTTGCGCTTCGGCTTGCGTTTCGATTTGCGCCTCGGGCGCGGTCCGGGGGGCGTCCGGCTCTACCGGAGCGGAGCCCGTCGGCCCGGCCGCCGCCGGCGCCTCGCCCGCCGGCGCCGTTTCCGCCGACTCGGAAATCACCGCATCCTCAGAGAAGGCGCGCTTTTCGGCGCCCTCGCTCTGGCGGCGCCGCGAACGGCGGCCCCGGCCCTGCGGGCGGTGCTCCTCTTCCTCGGCCTGCAGATGGGCGCGGCTTTCCTCTTCGAGGAGCGCCTGACGATCGGCGACCGGGATCTGGTAATAGTCGGGGTGGATTTCCGCGAAGGCGAGAAAGCCGTGACGGTTGCCGCCGTAGTCGACGAAGGCCGCCTGGAGCGAGGGCTCCACTCGCGTCACCTTGGCCAGATAGATGTTGCCGCGCAGCGGCTTCTTGTCGGCGGCCTCGAAGTCGAATTCCTGAACCCGGTTACCGCGCAGCACCACCACCCGGGTCTCTTCCGGGTGGGAGGCGTCGATCAACATTTTGTTCGCCATGTGTAACTCTTCGCCGCGTTGCGCGAAGCGGCGCCGGCGGCGTCGAACGGCGCCATGAAGGCGTCGCGGCCGCTGTTCGGCGCGGCGCGAAGGCGCCAACGCGTTTTGCTGGTTGAGAGGAGGAAATCGGGGGATTTCCGGAACGCTGGCCGGCGCGCGCGCCGACGCACAGATCTGCGACTTGGACGAATCTACGCCCAAGCCGCCGCTTAAGCCTACGCCCGACCCGACGCTCAAGCGCAGCCCGGGCCCGGCCAAGCGGATGCACGAGACGACGAAGCGCCGCGCGAACGAAACCACCCGCCCCCGCGCGCGTTTCCAGCGCGAAGCGAACTGTCCCGTTTTCGCATACCATGGACGTAACCATGTCTTCGTCGAAAAGCCTTTCGCGGCGCCGCTCGCGGCGTCATTCGTCACGACCGACGCGGAATGCGCGCGACCGAATTCCTGCGCTCCTGGGAGAAAGGCCGACGAAATTTCAATAATTTACGATCGGATGCGCGGCTGGGCGCGTTTTGGACCTTCCTCGGGAGCCGCCGTCCTACATAACTGCTGCCCAACTGAACCGCAAGGGAATCCGAAGGGAATATGAAGGAGGCGCGACGCGCTCCCGCCCGGCGTCACTCGCGGAAGGCGGCGACCTTCTCGGGCTCCGGCGCGCAGGGCGCGGACGGCGCGGTCTCCGCGCTGCCGAACAGCGCGCCCTGGAAGTAGTCCACGTCCCATTCGCGCAGAATCCGGGCGGTCTCCTCGTCCTCCACCCATTCCGCGACGATCTTGAGTTCGAGATGGTGCGCGAGGTCGATCAGCGTGCGCACGAAGAAGCGGTCGTCGGCGGAATTGGCGATGTTCTGGATGAAGGCGCCGTCGATCTTCACTAGATCGAAGGCGAGGTCGCGCAGATTGCGGAAGGAGGTGTGCCCCGCGCCGAAGTCGTCCATCGCCACTTTGACGCCCAGACGCTTGCAGGAGGCGATGAGATGGCGGACCGCGTCGAAATCCTCGATCATGCTGGTTTCGGTGATCTCGACGGTCAGCCGCTCGGCGACGCCCGGATTCGCCTTGACCGCGGCGGCGAGATGATCCGGCCATTCCGGGTCGAGAATGGTGGCGATCGAGCAATTGACCGAAACGCAGAGGTTTTGGTCCTGCGCCAGCCGCGCGATGGCGAGCTCCATCACGCGCTGATCCAGGAGGCGCACGAGCCCGGCTTTTTCCGCAATGGGCAGAATGGCGCCCGGCACGACGACGGAGCCGTCGGGCAAGCGCACGCGCAGCAGCGCCTCGTAGAAGGCGGTCTGGCCGTTCGGCGCATGGACGATCGGCTGAAAAGCCAGCTCCACGCGCCGCTCGTTCAGCGCCGAGACGATGCTGTCGGCGACCTGCAGCGCGCGCAGACGGGAGTCTTCGCGCGCGAGCGAGGCGGTGTAGGCGACGAAGCGCGCGCCGTTGCGCTGGCGGGCGACGTCCAGCGCCTCCTCGGCGTGCTGGAACAGCGCCTGCGGCGATCGTCCATCGCGCGGCGCGATGACGCCGCCAATGCGGATCGTCGCCGGGATCACGCCCGCCGAGGTCTCGAAGGGCGTTCCCGCCACCACGTCGAGAAACCGTGTCGCCGCGGCCCGCGACTGCTCGGCGTCGCAGTTTTCGAGCACCAGGGCGAATTTGTTGCCGGCGTGGCGCGCCACGACATCGTTGACGCGAATATTGTCCTGCAGCCGGCGGGCCAGGCCGGAAATCACCTCGTCGCCGCCGTCGTAACCGTAGGTACGGTTGAGCACGAACAGATTTTCCAGCGCCACCAGCATGACCGCGAAGGGTTTGCGCTCGCGCTCGGCGCGCGTCAGAAGCCGCGCGATGTGTTCGGAAAGATGGGCGCGGTTCAGCGCGCCGGTGAGCGGATCGAACTGCGAATTGAGGGCGAGCTGCCGCTCCTTTTCGTGCCGTTCGGTAATGACGCGCATGACGCCGTGGGCGCGAGCGGGACGCTCGTCGGCTCCCTTGAACCAGCGGCCGGTGTCCTCGACCCAGACTGCCGGGAGCCCGGCGCCCAGTTCGCGCGGCGGCGCGAGGGCGTAGACCACCTGATAGGCCACGCCCGCCCCTTCGTCGGCGCATTCGGATTTGACCACCGCGTCGTAGCGCGAGGCCGCGCTCTCGACGGAAAGGCGTTCGCCGAAAGCGTGGCCGGTCGACAGATCCACGGACGCGATCGGGCCGAGCACCTGCGCGAGATTGGCGCCCCAGTCCAGGTGGTCGGTGGCGAGATCCCAGGAATAGACCAGTTCTCCGATCGACGACAGAATGAGACGGGAATCCGGCCCCCCCGGCGGAACCGGGGCCGCCGGCGCAGCGGCCGGCCGCGGCATGGCCGCCGGCGCCGCGACGGGGGATGTCGAAACGGCGGCGGTCCGGTTGGCGAGGTGTCGCAATTGCATGGAGCGCGTCCCGGCGAAGGGTTGTGGAGATTGCGGCGCATTCTCGGCACAAAACGTAAATCCCACGTTTCGCGAACTGTAAATCGATGCGATTTCACTGCAAATTGTCGGCGTCGTCCGGAATGCGCGTCCGGGGAGGCGCGCCGCGCGCTTGCCGAAATGCGCCGGTCTTGGCACAAGGGCGCTCCACGCGCGCAACGAGGGGTCTCGATGGACTGGGTGATCTTGGCAATCGGCAGCCTGTGCGAAGTCGGCTGGCTTGTCGGCATGAAATACGCGGACGGCTTCACCCGTCTGTGGCCTTCGGTCATCATGGTGTTCTTCATGATGGCGAGCGTCGGCTGCCTCGGGCTCGCGGTGAAGACCATCCCCGCCGGCACCGCCTATGCGGTGTGGACAGGCGGGAGCGTGGCGGCCGTCGCCGTGGTCGGCGTCTATCTCTTCAACGAGCCGACGACTCTGCTGCGCCTGGGCTCGATCGGCCTGATCCTGGCGGGAATGATCGGCCTGAGGCTCGCCGGCGTCGAGTAAGCTTCACCCTCCCTGGCGCGGGCCGACGATCTCCACCGCGTCGCCCTCGCGCAGCGGGGCGGCGTCGCGATCCTTGCCGCGCACGAATTCCTTGTTGAGCGCGGTGGCGACGACGGCGTCGCCGTAGCCGAGTTCGTCGAGCAGCGCCCCCAGCGTCGCCGCGCCGACCTCGCGCGTCTCGCCGTTCACGCTAATGCGCATCCATGACCTCCGGAAAATGCTCGCCGGCGAAAATCACCCGCGCCGCGCGCCGCGCCAGCGCCGGAGCAAGCAGAAAGCCGTGCCGGTAGAGCCCGTTGACATGGAGCGTTCGTCCGCGCCGCACGAGCCGCGGCAGATTGTCGAAAAAGGCGGGGCGCAGGTCCGAACCCGTCTCGACGAGTTCGGCCTCCGCGAAGGCCGGATGAATGGCGAAAGCGGAGTTGACGAGTTCGACGACGGAGCGTGCGGTGACGCGCGCCCGCTCCTCGTTCTCGATCATGGTGGCGCCGATCATGTAAAGCCCGCCGCCGCGCGGAACGACATAGACCGGCCGGCGCGGATGCAGCATTCGCACGGGCCGGGACAGGGCGATTTCGTCGCTGCGCAGCACCAGCATTTCGCCCTTGACGCCGCGCAGACCCGAAAGCTCGTCGCGGGCGGCGAAGCCGCGGCAGTCGACGGTCCAGTCCGCCTCCCCCTCCGCGTCGGCCGCCTGCGTCCCGAGACGGATCGCGACATTGGGCATGGCGCGCAGGCGCGCGAGCAGCGCATCCGCCGCCGCGCGCGGATCGAGATGCGCCTCGGAGGGAAACAGCAGCGCGGCGTCGAAACGGCCCGCAAGATCGGGTTCGAGCCGCGCGAGAGCGTCGGCGTCGAGCGCTTCGAAATTACGGGTGCGGCGGGAGAAGTCCGTCAGTTCGGCGCGTTCGCGCGCGGGCGCGACGACGAGGCTGCCGGCTTCGACCGCGACCGGAACGTCGCGGGTCCAAAAGCGCAGCGCCTCTTCGCCGAGTTCGGCGACGATCGGCTCCGCGCTTTGCAGTTCGCACCAGGGCGCGATCATGCCGCCGGCGAAGCGCGAGCAGCCGCGGCCAACGCCGGCGTCCCGCTCGATCAGCTCGATGCGCGCGCCGAATTCAGCGCCGGCGCGGGCGATCTCGAAAGCTGCGGTAAGGCCGGCGACCCCTGCGCCGATGACGCGAACGCGCATCGCCTCACGCGCTCCGACGCGGCCTGCCGACAAGAACGATCAGAAATTCGCGCCTCATGCGCCGATTCCCTCCCTCCGCCAGTTTGAACTGGATCAGGTTCGAAGGGTCGCCGCGCCCCGCCGTTTCGGCGCGCCGTCGGCCTCTCAGCCCCTCGGGCGGCTCGCGCGCCGCCGGGCGGGGCTCCCCCGGTTGGCGGGAGCATCGCGCGAAAGGTCTTCGCGCGTCAAGAAGCGCACGAAGGCGAACGCAACGGGCGAGACTGTGCGGCGCCTAAACCGCGTGGGCGAGACGCAACTGCGGCCGTGGGCGTCCGCGCAGGCGCAGAACCCCGTCGGAGCCGGGCGCGGCGAAGGCGGGATGGCGTTCGCCGGCCAATTCCGACGCGCCGAGGAAGAGACAACCGTCGTCGGCGAGCGCCCGGGACAGGCGCGCCAGAACGTCCCGTCTCGTCTCCGGATCGAAGTAGAGCAACACGTTGCGGCAGAAGATCGCGTCGAACTTGCCGAGCCCGTCGAGGTTCGAAAGCAGGTTGAACTCCTGGAACACGATGCGGGCGCGGATGTGTTCGTTGACGCGCCACCCGTCGCCTTGCCGTTGGAAGTAGCGAAGCAACTGCGTCGTCGAGAGGCCCCGCTGCACCTCGAACTGGCTGTAGGCGCCCGCGCGCGCCGCATCGATCGCCGTCTGGGAGATGTCCGTCGCCAGGAGTTCGACGCTCCAGCCGCGCAGAGCGTTCGCCGACTGATCCAAGGTCATCGCCAGCGAATAGGCTTCCTGGCCGGAGGAGCAGGCCGCGCACCAGATGCGCAGGCGGCGCGCCGTCGCCCGCGTCGCCATCAGTTCGGGCAGCGTCTGGTCGCGAAAGACGTCGAACGGCGCGCGGTCGCGAAAGAACGAGGTTTCGCTCGTGGTCATGGCCTCGATGATCTCCCTTACGAGGGCCTCGGATTCGCGCCGCTCGAAACGGCGCAGCAGTTCGGGGAAATCGCCGATGTCTCGCGCGCGCATGATCGGCGCGAGCCGGGCCTCGACGAGATATTGCCGATCCGCCGCGACCTCGATGCCGGTCAGCGCCGCCAACTGGCGGCGAAACCGGTCAAAAGCGACGTTCGCCGCCGATCCCTCCGTCGCCGAAGGGCGGACGGCGCCTGCGCCGCCGACGGGCTGCGGCGGCGGGAACGCCGCGTGCAGATTACGCATACGCCTACGCCTCACCCCTGGCGCGCGGCGCCGCCCGAGGCGGCGGACCGGCGCGCGTTACTTCACACGAGACCGATTTCCTCGAACTTCGAACGCATGATGTTCTGGTCGAAGGGCTTCATGATATATTCGTCGGCGCCCGCGTGCATGGCGCGCGCGATATGGCCGACCTCGTTCTCCGTCGTGCAGAACACGACCTTCGGCGCGGCGCCGCCCGGCATCTTGCGCAGGGCGCACAGAAATTCGAAGCCGTCCATCTCCGGCATGTTCCAGTCGAGGAGAATGGCGTCGGGCATCCCCTTCTCGCATTCGGCGAGCGCCGCGCGCCCGTCCTGCGCCTCGTTGGTGCGGAAATGCAGCCCCTCGAGAATGCGGCGCGCCACTTTTCGGATCACCGCCGAATCGTCGACGACCAAGACCTGCTTCATTGCCCTGCTCCTTTCGCTGGGGTTCTCGACGCGCCGTCGCGGGACGCGACTTCGCTGTGCCTGGAGACGCTGCGGACCACCGCGCCCATGTCGAGGATCGAGAGAAATCCATCCTCGCGCCGGTAGCAGGCGGCCATCAGCCGCGCCAGGCGCTCGTCGATATGGGCGGGACAGACGATGAGATCGCTTTCGTCGTTGACGACGACGTCGCCGGTTTCGTCGATCAGCAGCGCGTAGTTGTCGCCATTGTGCTCGACGCCGACGGCGAGACCGGCCGCGCTTTCTTCGTCGGCGCCGCCGAGAAACAGGCAACGGTCGAGACGAAGGACGGTCACGATGCGGCCGCGCAGATTGGCGAGGCCGGCGATTTCCGGCGGCGCCAGCGGCGCCGGCGTGAGTTTTTCGACATGGAAGATCGTCTTGACGCAGTCGACGGGCAGTCCGATCGTCTGCGACTTCACCTTGATCGTGAAGTGGCGGCGCTGCGCGGCGGCGCGGGTCTCGGCGCGCTGCCGGCTGTAGCTGAAATCGGCGAGATCGAAGCTCATGCCGCGATCTCCTCTATGAGCCGGCGCTCGATGTCCGCGGACGCCGCGACCGCGCCGCGCAAGAGCTCGTCGATCGTCGCGATCAGCGCCCGCCGATCGAATTTGCCGGCGACCGCCCTCATGCCGGAGACGCGCGTCGCCTCGCACACCTGAGCCGTCGCCTGCGGCGCGAGCGCGACAATCGGCAACTGGTCGCATCCGGGCGCGCGCAGGAGGGCGCGGGCGAGCGCGTAGCCGTCCATGTCGGGCATGTCGATGTCGGTCACGGCGGCGTGAACCTTGAGGCCCTTTTCGACGAAGGCCAGGGCCTCGCGCCCCGAGGCCGCGCAGGTTACGTCGTAGCCCGCCGCCATGAGAACCGGCGCGAGCATGTCGCGGAAGAACGGCTTGTCGTCGACGAGCAGGATGCGCGGACGCCGATTGACCCCGCGCGCAAGACCCCCGGGGCTCGCTTTTTCGATGAAATAGGTGATGTCGAGCATTTCGACGACGCGACCATGGAGATTGAGCGAACCGATGGTCCGGTCGTTGGCGCCCGCGGGTTGCAGATGCAAGCATTCTTGCGAAACGTCGACGATCTCTTCGACGAGAAGGCCGATCGCCTGGCCCGCCCCCGCAAGAATGAGAATCGGGTAGATCGGCGCGTCAAGTCTGAGGTCCGGCGCGGCCGGCACGATCGACAGCAGCCGGTCCTCGTGCAGCATGACGATGGCGCCGTTCTGCCGCACGAGCCGATGCGCCTCCACTTCCTCGATGCGCATGACGAGCGAGAGCGGCAGCGCCTTCAGCGGCCCGGCGCCGGCGCGCATCAGCACGATTCGGGTCTTTTCACTTTCGGGCACGAAGGCTTGCGGGACCGAGGGGATTCGGGCGTCGGCGATGTTTTCAAGGCCGGCGCGCTCGACGATGGCGGCGGGATCGAGAATCAGCACGACCGACCCGTCGCCGAGAATGGTCTGGCCCGAAAACACGCCGATGCGCGCGAGCGCGCCGACCAGCGGTTCGATGACGACTTCCTGAACGTCGGCGATGGTGTCGACGAGCAGGCCGAAGCGCACGCCGCCGACGCGCAGAACGACGACGAATCCCTCGTCGGGCGTCTCCTGCGGCGCCTTCGGATCGAGAGCGCCGGCAAGATGCACGATCGGCAGCGCGTCGCCGCGCAGACGCAGGACGGGCGCGTCGTAGATGTGCTGGACTGCGCTCTCGAAGCCCTCGCCCACGCCGACGACCTCCACCACCGCCATCTGCGGAATGGCGAAACGCGAGCCGCCGGACGAAAGAATCAGCGCCGGGGCGATGGCGAGGGTGAGCGGAATGCGCAGCGTGACCGTGGCGCCGCGTCCGCGCCGCGAGTTGAGCGAGACCGTGCCGCCGATCGAATGGATGTTCTCGCGCACGACGTCCATGCCGACGCCGCGCCCCGAAACCTTCGTCACCGCCGCGGCCGTCGAAAACCCCGGCAGCAGGACGAACTGATAGATTTCGGCTTCGGAGAGGCGCGCCAGCGCCTCCTCGGTCGCGAGCCCCTTGGCCAGCGCTTTTTCGCGGATGCAATCGAGATCGAACCCGCGCCCATCGTCTTTCACTTCGATGGTGATCTGGCCGGCGTCGTATGCGGCAGTGACTCGAATATGACCGGCCTCGGGCTTTCCTGCGGCGAGCCGCTCGGCCGCCGGTTCGAGCCCATGGTCGGCAGCGTTACGGATGATGTGGGTGAGCGGCGCGCGAATGAGCTCGATGACTTGCCGGTCGAGTTCGGTCTCCGCCCCGAGAGCCGTCAGTTCGATCTTCTTGCCCAGTTCGAGCGAAAGGTCGCGCACGAGGCGCGGCAGAGTGGCGAACAGACGCTCGACGGGCTGCATCCGCACGCGCATGACGGCGTCCTGCAGGTCGCTGGTGACGCTGGACAGACTCTGAACGGAAGACTTGACGCTTTCGTCGCCGACGGCGCCCGAAAGCTCGAGCAACTGGTTGCGCGTGAGAACGAGCTCGGAGACGATCCCCATCAGGCGGTCGAGCACGCCGACAGAGACGCGGACCGTTTCCCCCATGCGCGATGCGCCGGACGCGAGGCTTTCGGCCTGAAGGGCGGCGGGCGCGGCGGGGGCCGGCGCGCCCGCTTTGCCCGCGGGCTCGGTCGGCGTCGAGGCGGGCGACCCGACGATTTCCGCGCAAGCCGGCGGCGCGGACGCCTGAAGCCGGCGCGTGCTGTCTTCGAACTGCTTGAGCAGATCGGAGTCGTCGCCTTCGGGCTCCATTTCCCGATTGGCGATTTCGACGAGAATCGCGGACAGGCGGTCGATCGCCGCCAGGATCAGGGAGACGTGCTCCGGTCCCGCCGGCGCGCCGTCGCGCAGGCGGCCGATCAGCGTCTCGGCGGCGTGCGCCAGCCGGCCCACGCGCGGCAGGCTCAGGAAGCCGCTGCTGCCCTTGATCGTGTGAATGTGCCTGAAAAGGCTTGCGATCAGCGCCGGCGCGGACGGATCCTTCTCGAGGCGCACGAGCTCCATCGACGCGGCGTCGATGTGCTCGGTCGTCTCGACCAGAAAGTCCTTCAGCAAGTCGTCCATGGCGGCGTCCCGCGCCGCGGGCGCGGCGAATGTGACGCCGATCATGAACGAAGCGGGTTAAGAGACTTGAAATCGGCAGCGGCGCGCGCGGCCCGTTTCAGGCCACCGCGCTTTGCGGCTCGTCCGCCGCGACCGGGGCGGCGGCTTCCGACGCGGGCGTCGCGTCGATGGTCACCCCCTCCGGCGTTCCGACGATGGCGATGTCGAGGCCGCAGGCGCGGGCGACAAGGCCGGTGTAATAGGCCTGGATCGAGCGCGCCTCGATCCCGCCCTCGTCGGGCTCGCCCGCCAGCAGGCCGGGCAGGTTGGCGGCGACGCGCGCGTTCAGCCCCTTCGCCTCGATGCGGAAGGCGACCCGTTCGTCCTCGCCCGCGGAGGACACGGAAATCTCGCCGCCGCGCGGGATGGCGGCGTCGGCGATCAGGCAGAGGTTCAGCAGAACCTTGACCTTGTTCTTCGACATCAGCACGCGCGGCACACTCCAGACGAGCCGCGTGCGCTCGTCTGCGAGGAGCTGGCGCGCGACCATCTCGGCGTCGCCCGTGTCGATCGAGGCGCCCTTCGAGCCGGCGGCGCCGAAGGCGAGACGGCAGAACTGCAGGCGCGCCGAGGCCTCGGCGGCGCTGGACTTGATGAGCGCGAGCGCGTGGCCGCGCATTTCGGGATCGTCGTCTTCGTCGAGCACTTCCAGCCCGTTGACGATGGCGCCCACCGGCGAAATCACGTCGTGGCAGACCCGGGAGGACAGAAGGGCCGCAAGATCAAGGGCGTCGAGCGCGAATTTGGTCATGGGATCATCCAGAAGCCGCGCTGCGGGCGGCGCGTTTGAAGCGAAAGCCGGACGCGGGATGCGGACAGGGGGACGCGAATCGCTGTAATCAACTCCTGTAATACGTAACCGTCGCAAGCGGGATTGAAAAGTGCGCCGTTTTCGGCCCCGCTCGCCATCGTCCTGAACGAAGTCTAAATATCGGATGACCGTCGCCCCCCCGCCGTCGCCCCGCCGCGCTGCGAACGACGCCGACGCGCTCGCGCTTCTCTTCGCCGAACTCGCCGTCGCCGCCGGCGCCCGCGTCATGGACGTATTCGCGCGGGAAAGGCTGGACGTTCGCTACAAAAACGACGCGAGCCCGGTCAGCGAAGCGGACGAAGCGGCGGAAGCCTTCCTGCTGGAGACCCTGGCGCGGCGCCTGCCCGGCGTTCCCGCCGTCGCCGAGGAAGCCGCGGCGCGGGGCGAAGTCTTCGATCCCGGCGACGCCTTTCTGCTGATCGACCCGCTCGACGGCACGCGCGAATTCGTCGCCCATGGCGTGGAGTTCGCCGTCAATATCGCCTTCGTCGCGGACGGGGCGCCGCGCGCCGGCGCCATTTACGCGCCGGCGATGGGGCGGCTGTGGTTCGGGGGCGCGCAGGCGTTCGCGGCCTCTATTGCGCCCGGCGCGCCCTTGCCGCAGCCGGCGCTTTGGCGGCGCCTCGCGACGCGGCGGCGCCCCGCCGCGGGCCTCGCCGCGCTCGTCTCCAAGACGCATCTCGATCCCGCGACGCAGGCTTTCCTGCGCCGTCCCGACATCAAAGAGAGCCGCCCGATGGCCTCTTCGATCAAGTTCGGCCTGCTCGCGGAAGGCGAAGCGGACGTTTACCCGCGCTTCGGCCCGACGATGGAGTGGGACGTCGCCGCCGGCCACGCCATCCTCGCGGCGGCCGGGGGGGCCGTGCTCGATCCCCACGGACGGCCGCTGCGCTACGGCAAGGCCGCGCAAGGCTTCCGCAACGGCCCCTTCGTCGCCTGGGCCGATCCGGGAAGCGCAACGCTTCCTTAAGGTTAGCGCGCGACCCTCTCCGTCAAGAACCGGCCGCCGCCGAGCGCTTTCCGACCGGACGGAATCGTCTGGTCGATAGGAAATCGCTCCAGATTCAAAATGCTGGAGCGAAATCCGAAGAAGTCTATCGACTTTTTCGGATTTTGCTCTAGCCGCGCCGCAAGAGGAAACCGTCATGAGCGCTCATCGTCCCACCGCCGCCTCGCGCCGCGATCTCCTGCGCCTCGCCTCCGCTTCGGCGCTCGCGCTGACGCTGCCCCCCGGCATTGCGCGCGCCAATAAATCCCGGCCCGAGAGCTTTTCCAGCGACGAAATCGTCGAAAACGGCCACCGCTTTTTCGGCTCCATTTCCCGTGGCCTCGCCGAGGGGGTGGAAACCGCGACGCGCCGCTGGGGCCGCCCCAACGCCTATATTCTCGGGCAGGAGGCGAGCGGCGCCTTCGTCGGCGGCCTGCGCTACGGCGAAGGGGCGATGTATACGCGCAACGCCGGCCAGCGCCGCGTCTACTGGCAGGGCCCCTCGCTGGGCTTCGACGCCGGCGCCGACGGCGCCCGCACCATGATGCTGGTCTACAATCTCCCGGCGGTCGAGGCGATCTACCGGCGGTTCGGCGGCGTGGACGGCTCGGCCTATCTCGTCGGCGGGTTCGGCTTCACCGCGCTCACGGCCGACGACGTGGTGGTCGCGCCGATCCGCTCCGGCGTCGGCGCGCGGCTGGGCCTCAACCTCGGCTATCTGAAGTTCACGCCGCAGTCGACGTGGAACCCGTTCTGACCGGTCGAAAGACCAACCGGTTGACGAGGCTGATGTCGCGTTGCCGCCTGCGATCTTGTCGAGCGCCCTTGTCCTTCGAAAGCCCGGTCAAAGGCGCAAAGCAGATGAGGCGTCATGGCGGAGAAACGACTTCAAGTCGCGGAAAATAGCTCCGGTAGCGCGTCGCGTCGCGCGTCAGCAGGCGATAGCCGGCGACCGCGGCGTGCGCGCCGACGAAGAAATCGGGAAGGACTTCGCTTTTTCGCCGCCGCGCTTGCGATAGGCGGCAAAAGCTTTCTCCGCGAGAAAGGCCGCCTCATAGGGGAGCGGCTCCCGCTCGAAAAGCTCGGGAGGCAAAGCCTCGTCGAGCGCCTCGATCCTCGAAAATCGCACCGAGACTTCGGCGTATATGATCGGGTTGACGATGAGCCGGCTGGTTTCGCCGGCGTGCGCCAGAGCCGCGCGCGACCATGACGACCAGCGCTCGTCTTCGCTCATGACGTCGAGCAGGACATTGCTGTCGACGAGCGTCGCCCTCACGCGCGCGTCAGCGCCATGATTTCGTCGGTGGTCATGAAAACGTCGCCGCGTCCGCGCAAATGCTCTACAATTCGCGCGCCGCGTCCTTTTTTCCGAGCGTCTCTTGCTTTGACAATGCGAACGATCTTGCCGTCGAATTCGAAATCCACGTCCGTATGCGGCAGAAGCCCCGCCTTTTCGCGGATGTCCTGCGGGATCGTGACCTGACCTTTGGAGGTGATGCGCATGGGCGATGCTCTGCGTTCCGTAATACTTTTCATAGTATTACTGCGCCACCCGGCGCGCAAGCAGCGCTCTGAGTTGGCGCCGGCGCCCTTGCTTTCGCCGTCGTCGGCCCGCATGATCGACCCATGCCGCTGCCCAAGCCCCGCCCCGCGTCTTACGCCGACATCGAGGCATTGCCCCCCAACATGGTCGGGCAAATCCTGTTCGGCGTGCTGCATGCCCATCCGCGCCCGGCGCCGCGGCACGCTGCGGCCTCGAGCGTCATCGGCGCGGAACTTTACAACCCGTTTCAACGCGGTCGTGGCGGTCCCGGCGGCTGGATCCTCCTCGACGAGCCGGAGTTGCATCTGGGCGCGCATGTCGTCGTGCCGGACATCGCCGGCTGGCGGCGCGAGCGCCTGCCGCGGCTGCCCGACGCCGCCTTTATCGAGACGCCGCCCGACTGGGTGTGCGAAGTGCTCTCGCCCTCGACCGCGCGCGTTGATCGCACCGACAAGCTCGCCGTCTACGCCGCGTTCGAGGTCGCCCATGCCTGGTATGTCGACCCCGCCGCCCGCACGCTGGAGGTTCTGGCGCTCACCGGCGGCAAATGGCTGATCGCCGCCGCCTTCAAGGACGCCGACGCGGTCGCGGCCCCACCCTTCGAGGCGCACAGTTTTGCGCTCGATGTGCTGTGGCCGGAGGATTTGGTGTGAGTTTTCATGCGCTTTCGCGCACCTTGATTCCTGAAACCGCTTTGCTGCAGCGCAGCGAGTTTCAGGAGAGGAAGCTGCACAAAGGGGACATTCTCACGTTGCGGCAACAGCGGCGCCTCGGCGAGTTGCGCGAGGATCTCGAATTGATGATCAAGTCGGAACTGATGGGCCGCTTCGCGCATTTCGAGACGCGGATGGAGCAGGAACTGGCGGCGGTTGCCGAGCGGCTGGGGGCGTTGGAGGGGCGTGGATCGGTTTCGGCCGGAGTCGTAGTCGTATCAAGTCTCAGAAATGATGAATAGTTTATCGGGTAGGTCGTCTCTCAACGGCGTTTCGTTTCGCATCCGTATCGTTTCGGAAAGTTGTTGCCAGTCGAGTTCAGGAAGGCTTTTTTCAAGCTGTTCCAGTCGGGCCCTGTCTCCAAAAAAGCCGATTGTTCTGCGCTTCAGATTCCATTCGATCGCCCAAGACCAGCACTCATGAAGCGGGTCACGTTTTATGAGGAGCTTGAAAAATCCGCCGGCTGTCGTCGCTGCGACTCGCGGTTTCCAATCCAGCGTCATATCCGCAAAGCTTACGAGAAGCGGGTTTCCCCAGTCGTTGTTTTCGCATGAAATGAGCGGGAAAAATTCTCCTGGCCAGTATCCGCCAGTTTGCTTCTCCTTATTGTAAGTTACAAAATAAAAAAATGCCATAAGCTGGAATCTCGAAAGCTCGTAAACTCTCAGCGGATCTACTTGTGCCGGGCTCGTGAGCTCAACTGATAGATTTATTGACGAATCATGAGCGTTGATATTGAGTTTGATTGTTTCCATGCTTAGAGCGACAGGCTTGTTTGTTCTACGACTTATTGACTTTATCCCTTTTGACCTCGCATCGGAGATGCTTTTTACTTCTTCGAAAGCGTATTTGCCGCGCAAGTCTGGTTGTAGTGTTATTGCGGAAATATCATCCTCGAAGTCTGATTTAATCGCATTGCAGGAAGCGCATGCGTTTACAATAAGATTCCATTGTCGATCCAGCTTTCCCTTTGGCACAAAGCGGCGACCAATCACGTGTTCCTTGGTTTTCGTTTGACTGGTCAAGCCGCAGCCGCAGTAAACGCATGTCAAATTGTGCAGTCTGGCAACGCGATTGTATAGAAGGTTGTTTAGCATAGATAAGCGATATGTCCGTTCTGCAGCGCGGGCGCTGACACATGGAAATGTCAGCGCCCACATTACACTACGTCAAATACTGCCCGCCGTTGATGGTCAGCGTGCTGCCCGTAATGAACCCGGCGTCGTCGGACGCCAGGAACACCACGGCGCGGGCGATCTCCTCCGGCTCGCCGAGGCGCCCGACCGCGATATAGGGGATGATGTGCTTGTCGAGCACGTCCTGCGGCACGGCCTTGACCATCTCGGTCGCGATATAGCCCGGGGCGATAGCGTTGACGGTGATCCCCTTGCTCGCGCTCTCCTGCGCCAGCGCCTTGACGAAGCCGATGTCGCCGGCTTTCGAGGCCGAGTAGTTGGTCTGGCCGGCCTGGCCCTTCTGGCCGTTGATCGACGAAATGACGACGATGCGGCCGAAGCCGCGGTCGCGCATCCCGTTGATGACCGGACGGGTGACGTTGAACAGCGAGTTGAGATTGGTGCCGATGACGGCGTTCCACTGCGCCAGCTCCATCTTGTGGAACAGGCGATCTTTGGTGATGCCGGCGTTGTTGACGAGAATTTCGACCGGGCCGAGGTCTTTCTCGATCGCCGCAAGGCCGGCGGCGCAGGCGTCATAGTCCGACACGTCGAACTTGTAGACCGGAATGCCGGTGTCGGCCTTGAACGTGTTCGCCGCCTCGTCATTACCGGCGTAGGTCGCCGCGACCGTGTAGCCCGCGGCCTTCAGCGCCTTGGAAATCGCCTCGCCGATGCCGCGCGTGCCGCCGGTGACAACTGCTGTTCGAGCCATTTTGGGTGTTCCTCTCCTGCTTGGAGCGAATGGCGAATAGCGAATAGAAAACCCTTCGCCATCCGCCATGCTCTATTCGCTACTCCCTATTCGCTATTCGCTATTTCGCTACTCGCTTATCTTTCCACCGTCAGCGCGATGCCCATGCCGCCGCCGATGCACAGCGTGGCGAGGCCTTTCTTGGCGTTGCGGCGGCCCATTTCATGCAGCAGGGTGACGAGCACGCGCGCGCCCGAGGCGCCGATCGGATGGCCGATGGCGATGGCGCCGCCGTTGACGTTCACCTTGTCCAGATCCCAGCCCATGTCCTTGTTGACGGCGATGGCCTGGGCGGCGAAGGCTTCGTTCGCCTCGATCAGGTCGAGGTCGGCGACCTTCCAGCCCGCTTTCTCCAGCGCCTTGCGCGAGGCCGGGATCGGGCCGGAGCCCATCACCGTCGGGTCGACGCCGGCCGTGGCCCAGGAGGCGATGCGCGCCAGCGGCGTCAGGCCGCGCTTGGCGGCTTCCGCGGCGGACATGACGACCAGCGCCGCGGCGCCGTCGTTGATGCCGGAGGCGTTGGCGGCGGTCACCGTGCCGTCCTTGACGAAGGCCGGACGCAGCTTGGCGACGCCGTCCAGCGTCACGCCGTGCTTGATGTATTCGTCGGCGTCGACGGTCACGTCGCCCTTCTTCGTGGAAATCGTGTAGCCGACGATCTCGTCCTTGAACCTGCCGGCCTTCTGCGCGGCCTCGGCCTTGTTCTGCGAGCGAACCGCGAAAGCGTCCTGCTCGTCGCGGGTGATCTGCCACTTCTTGGCGACGTTCTCGGCGGTGATTCCCATGTGATAGTTGTTGAAGGCGTCGGTGAGGCCGTCGACGATCATGGTGTCGGCGAACTTCACGTCGCCCATCTTCGTGCCGTTGCGCATATGGGCGGCGTGCACCGAGAGCGACATGCTCTCCTGGCCGCCGGCGACGACGATCTGCGCGTCCCCCGCCACAATCTGCTGGGCGGCGAGCGCCACGGCGCGCAGGCCCGAGCCGCAGACCTGATTGACGCCGAAAGCGGTGGCGGAATCGGGAATGCCCGCCTTGACGGCGGCTTGGCGGGCCGGGTTCTGGCCCTGGCCGGCGCCCAGCACCTGGCCGAGGATCACTTCGCACACGTCCGCCGGGGCGACCTTGGCCCGCTCCAGGGCGGCTTTCACGGCGACCGCTCCGAGTTCATGGGTGGGGACGCCGCCAAGAGCTCCGTTGAACGATCCGACGGCGGTGCGCGCCGCGGACACGATCACGATTTCGGTCGTCATGTCGATCTCCTTAGAATAGCCAAGCCCCGCGCGCGTCATAAGGCGCCGCGAGCCGAAGTGTTTGGGGCGCCGCGTCTCTCTTCGTCAAGCGCGGGCCTCGTTTTGCATGGATTGGCCGTCGGCGGAAGGCGCAAGAGAGGAAAAGAGAGGAAAATATTGCCGCAGGCGCCGATTTGCGCTTATCGTCCTTCCGCCGGGCGTGATCATTTATTAGGCTGATCGGCGCGGGGCGGGTAGCTTGGACCCTGGGGGAGCGACGAAGCGCGTCATGGCCAGCGAAAAGAAACCAACGACGATCAAGAAATATGCTAATCGTCGACTTTATGACACCGGAACAAGCACTTATGTGACGCTCGAAGACCTTGCCGCCATGGTCAAACGCGGCGAGGACTTCGTCGTCTGCGACGCCAAGACCGGCGAGGACATCACGCGCTCGGTGCTCACGCAGATCATCTTCGAGCAGGAGGGCAAGGACGGGCAGAGCCTGCTGCCGATCGCCTTCCTGCGCCAGCTCATCCGCTTTTACGGCGACTCTATGCAGATGCTGGTGCCCAGCTATTTGGAGTTCTCGATCGACAAGCTGACGAAAGAACAGCAGAAATTCCGCGACCAGTTCGCCTCGGCGATGGGGGGCGGCGCCTTCGGAGATCAAACCCGCGCCGCCTTCGTCTCCCTGGAGGAGCAGGCGCGCAAGAACATGGCGGTGTTCAATCAGGCGCTTGCCATGTTCAACCCCTTTGGGGTCTCCGCGGAAAACGCCGCGCCGTCGCCCGAGCCCGAAGGCGAGTCGGCGAAAAAACAAGCGGACGTGGACGATCTGAAAAAGCAGATGGACGAGCTAAGCAAGCGGATCGACAAGATTTCGGCGAACAAGTAGGGTCGCCTCGACGCCGCGCCGGGCCGGGCCGTGGTAAGGCCAAGTGCGCATTTACGATTTTTCAATGCGATGTAGACATATTTTCACAATGCGTAGTCAAGCCGCACAGCCGCGCCGCCGCGCTGTCGCAGTCGTATGGTGATGCAGTGCAGGCTCAGGCGTTGAAAGTCGATCGCAGCGTGCTCGTCGATTCGGTGGCGAACCTCACCGATTCGCGCGATCGCGAAGCGCTTGAGGTCACGCTCGCTTCCGTGATGTCCGAACTGATCGACGCGTCATCCTTGACGCTGTGGCGCGTCGTTCCGCGCAACGGCGAACTGATGGTTCGTCAGCGCGTCCGTTTCGGCGCTCATGGCGTGTCGGTGGGTTTCGAACCCGGGGCGGCGGGCTCGAATGTCATGCTGCCGCTCGCGTCTCGCACCGATCTCCTGACCGCCTATAACACCAAATCGGCGTTCCGAACCGCGCTGGACAACCACGGGGGGGCTCGACACGTGTTCCCGGTCAGCTCCGGGCGTGAGATTATCTCGCTATTGGAAATCCAATGCGCGACGCCCCTGAGCTGCGATCATGAGCGTCTCGCCATTGGGATGCTCCGAGTTTTCAAGAATCACGTCGGAATGCTCGACTATGGCGACCGGGACGGCCTCACCGGCCTCCTCAATCGCCGCACTTTCGACGAATCGTTCAAGCGCGCGCTGGCGAGCGAGCGCGCCGCCTCTGGTCTTCGGCCGGGCGTAGCGGGCGGGCGCCGTCGCCTCTTACGACGGAAGCCGCGCAGCCATGTCGCGGTGATCGACATCGACTTTTTCAAGCGCGTGAACGATCGTTTCGGCCATCCGATCGGCGATGAAGTGCTTATTCTGCTTGCGCGTCTGATGACCGAATCCTTTCGCGACAGGGACCAACTGTTTCGCTTTGGCGGCGAGGAATTCGTCGTTATTTTGAGCGATGTGACGCTGCGAGAGGCGAACTGCGCGCTCGAGAGATTTCGCGCAAAGGTCGAGGCGTCTCACTTTCCCCAGGTCGGCCTCGTTACGGTCAGCATCGGTCATGCGGCCATCATGCCGGGAGACAACGGAACCGCGGCGTTCGGCCGGGCGGACACCGCGCTTTTTTGGGCGAAGGCGAACGGCCGCAACAGGGTTCTCTCATTCGACGGGCTCGCCAAGAGCGGCGACTTCGCCGCGAATTCGAGCGACAGCCACGACGTCGAGCTGTTTTGACGGCGTCGCCCGGTCCACGCCGCCCGTCGTCATCGCTGTCGGCTGGACCGACGCGTGAAGCGTTGGCCTCGCTGGCGAAACATCCGCCGTCGCATCGTTAACCTGGCGTATTCTTACCGACTTAGGCCGAAAGACGCCGCCCCGCACAGAATCGGATCACGCATGGTCCGCCTTCGGGCGTTGCGTCATCCGCCTTGAACGCGAGGCGCGAGCGTCTTTCCGTCATGCAGCGAGGGGGCTGGCGGGCGGGGGCCCGACGCGCTAACGATCCGTTAACCCGATGGGTTTCAGATTCGTTGCCGACGGCTTGGACGTCGTCGCGGATCGCGCCTGAAGGATTGCGTGGCGAATGGACGATATTTTTGACGGCGCCGTGCGATGGAGCGGGAGCGGATCGCGCCTTGCCGCCGTCGGCGCGGCGCTCCTTGGCGGGATTCTTGCCGTCGCGCCGTCCCTGGCGGGCGAGGCCAATCCCGCCAAAGAACCGGCCGTCTCGGCGATCGCCGCGCGGCTGGAAACCGAAGGGGGGCGGACGCGGCTGCTGTTCGAGCTGACGGCGCCGGTCCCCGTCGCGGCCTTTCCCGTCGCCCGCCCCGACCGGATCATCGTCGATCTCCCCGAAGTCGCGTTCCTGATCGATCCGGCCGTCGGCCATCCGGCGCCGGCGCGAGGAGCGGACACTCTCGCGAGCGGGTTTCGTTTCGGCCGGTTCGCCCCGGGACGCTCGCGCGTCGTCATCGACCTGGCGCGTCCGGCAAAGATTGTGCGGGCCGCCGCCGAGAATCGGCCGCAAGGCGCGCGCCTCGAAATCGAATTGGCGGCGAGCGACGCGGCGAGCTTCGCGGCGGCGGCCGAAAGCGCCCGTGCACGGCTCGCGCCGCCCGCGTCCCCGAAGGACGAGCCCGCTGCGCCTGCCGCTTCCGCCGGCAAGCCCGTCGTCGTCGTCGACCCCGGCCATGGCGGCGTCGACCAAGGGGCGACCGGCCGCCACGGCGAGCAGGAAAAGCAGATCGTGCTCGACTTCGCCAAGGCGCTCGCCGCGAAGATCGAGGCCGCGGGGCGCCTCCACGCCGTGCTGACCCGCGAGGACGACGTTTTCGTCCCGCTCGACGAGCGCGTGCGCCTCGCCCGGCGCAACAACGCCGCCCTGTTTCTGTCGGTGCACGCCGACACGCTGGGGGCGCCGAATGTCGAGGGCGCGACGGTCTACACCGTCTCGGCCAAGGCTTCCGACGCAGAGTCGGCGAAAATCGCCGAAAAGGAAAATCGCGCGGACCTCGCAGCCGGGCTCGAACGCAAAGAAGAGGCCGAGGAAGTCGGCGACATCCTGCTCGACCTGACCCGGCGCGAGACCCGCGCCTTCGGCCGGCAATTCGCCGAGGCGTTGGTCTCGCGCTGGCGCGAGGCCGGCGCGCTGAACAAAAACCCCAGTCGTTCTGCGGGCTTCGTCGTGCTGAAGGCGCACGACGTGCCGTCCGTGCTGATCGAGCTCGGCTATCTGTCGAGCGAGAAGGACTTGGCCAGGCTCACTTCGCCGCAGTGGCGCGACAAGGCCGCCGCCGCGGCCATGGCGGCCGTCGACGCCTATTTCGCCGACCGCGAGCGGCAGGCGGCCACCGTCGCGGGCCGCCCACAATAAAACACAAAATCCGGGCAGGTGGACGCTCGAAGCCCGCCGCCCTCGACGACTCCGGCTCCTCGTATTGCGTCAAAAGGGTGGATCATTCGGCGCGGGTGGTGCTAGAGCATGTCGTCATTGGGCCGTCGACCCGTTGAAAGACGCCACGCTCCGATCGGCTAAACGAGGGCTCGCGGACGATGTTAAGTCGCGGCGCGCGACGTCCGAACGACTGGCGGAACGAAACCGGCGCAGCGCCGGAGTTTCCGCGGCGAGGATGATAATCCATGCGGTTTCTCGCACGTTTCCTGGGCTTTCTGTTCGCGACCGGGGCCATCGTGTTCCTGGTTGGCGCGGTGGTCGTCGCCGGCGTCATCTACGTCTACCAGAAGGATCTCCCGGACACTGCGCAATTGCGCAATTACGAGCCGCCGGTGACGACGCGCCTGCACGCGGTCGACGGCTCGATTCTCGCCGAATACTCCAAGGAGCGGCGCCTCTTCCTGCCGAACTCCGCAATTCCGCAATTGGTCAAGCAGGCCTTCATCTCCGCCGAAGACAAGAGCTTCTATTCGCACAACGGCGTCGATCCCGAAGGCGTGATGCGCGCGCTGAGCGTGCTGGCGCAAGGCGGCAAGCATGTGCAGGGCGCCTCGACCATCACCCAGCAGGTGGCCAAGAACTTCCTCGTCGGCAACGAGCGCTCGATCGAGCGCAAGATTCGCGAGGCGCTGATCTCGTTCCGCATCGAGGCGGCCTATTCCAAAGACCGTATCCTCGAACTCTACCTCAACGAAATCTATCTCGGCCTCGGCAACTACGGCGTCGCCGCCGCCGCGCTCAACTATTTCAACAAATCGGTCAACGAGTTGACGCTGGCCGAAGCCGCCTATCTCGCGGCGCTGCCCAAAGGGCCCAACAACTACCACCCCTTCCAGCACCGCGAACGCGCGATCGAGCGCCGCAACTATGTCATCGACCGCATGGTCGCCGACGGCGTCGTAACGCAGGAAGAGGCCGACAAGGCGAAGACCGAGCCGCTCGGCGTCAATCCGCGCGCGCTGTCGCCCAACACTTATGTCGCCGGCTATTTCGCCGAGGAGGTCCGCCGCGAACTCCTCGACAAATACAAGGACAAAGGCCTTTACGAGGGCGGCCTGTCGGTCCGCACGACGCTCGACCCGAAGATGCAGGCCCTGACCCGCAAGGCGCTGGCCGACGGCCTCGTGCGCTTCGACGAGGCGCACGGCTTCCGCGGCGCGATGAATCACATCGACATCTCGACCGACTGGGGCGTGTCTCTGGCCGCCATTCCGGCGCTCGGCGACGTGCGGCCGTGGCGGCTCGCCGTCGTGCTCGACACGAGCGACGCCGGCGCGCGCGTCGGCCTGCAGCCCGGCCGCGAGAAATCGGGCGAAGTCGCGCGCGAGCGCGAGACCGCGACGCTCGCCGCCGATGGAATGCGCTGGACCGGCCGCAGCCCGCGTTCGGCGCTCACGCCGGGCGACGTGATCTATGTCGAGCCGCTCGCCGCGCGCCCCGGCTACGTCCGGCTGCGGCAGATTCCCGATATTTCCGGCGCCATGGTGGCGATGGACCCCTACACGGGCCGCGTCTTCTCCATGGTCGGCGGCTTCTCCTTCGACCAGTCCGAGTTCAACCGCGCGACGCAGGCGCTCCGCCAACCGGGCTCCTCGTTCAAGCCCTTCGTGTACGCGACGGCGCTCGACAACGGCTACACGCCCTCCTCGTCGATCCTCGACGAGCCCATCTCCATTCAGCAGGCCGACGGCAGCTATTGGACGCCCGAGAACTTCGAGGGCGGGGGCGGCACCGGCGCGCATCCGCTGCGCTATGGCGTCGAGCATTCGAAGAACATGATGACGGTGCGCCTCGCCAAAGACGTCGGGATGCCGCTCATTGCCGAATACGCCAAGCGCTTCGGCGTCTATGACGACATGGGCCTCTATCTCTCGCTGGCGCTCGGCGCAGGCGAGACGACGGTGCTGCGCATGGTGACCGCCTATTCCATGCTGGCGAACGGCGGCAAGCGCATCAAGCCGACGCTGATCGACCGCATCCAGGATCGCTGGGGCAAGACGATCTACCGTCACGACGAGCGCCAGTGCCTGGGCTGCGACGCGCCGAAGTGGGACAATCAGAACGAGCCCAAGCTGATCGACAAGCGCGAGCAGGTGCTCGATCCGTTGACCGCCTATCAGATCACCTCGATCATGGAAGGCGTCGTTCAGCGGGGCACCGCCGCGCGCCTGAGGTCGATCGGCAAGCATCTCGCCGGCAAGACCGGCACGACCAACGAGGCCAAAGACCTTTGGTTCGTCGGCTTCTCGCCGGACTTGTGCGTGGGCGTGTTCATCGGCTACGACCGGCCGCGCTCCATGGGCGACCATGCGCAGGCGGCGCTCTACGCCGCCCCGATCTTCGGCGACTTCATGACGACCTGGCTCAAGGACAAGCCGGACGTTCCCTTCCGCGTGCCGCCGGGCATCAAGCTGATCTCGGTCGACCCGCATTCCGGCCTGCGCTCCTCGGGCGCCGGCACGATCCTCGAAGCGTTCAAGCCAGGCACGGCGCCGCCCGATTCCTATTCCGCCGGCGGCGGCGACGGCGCCCCGCGCCAGCTCGACACGCCCGCCGACGTCGATCGGCAGGTCGGCACCGGCACGGGCGGGCTGTACTAAAGCCTTGAAGTCGCGCGACGCCTTCGTCCTACTGGCAGGCGTCGACGAAGCGCGCGATGCGCGAAAGAGTCGGCTCGTCGAGGAGCAGCGGGGCGTGGCCCTGGCCTTCGACGACGCAGGTCTCCAGGCCGGGATGGCGGCGCGCCATCGCCACGAGCGTCTCTTGCGAGAGAATGTCGGAATTCGCGCCACGGACGGCGAGGACGGGCAGGCGCGCCAGCGCGTCGAACTCCTCCCAGAAGGTCTGAGCCTCCATGTCCGGCGCGACCTCGTCAAGCGTATGCGACAGTTCGGGATCGTAGCGCAGCACGACCTTTCCGTCCTTTTCCGCGAAGGTCTGGCGCGCATACAGCTCCCATTCCTGCGGCGAGACGGCGGAAAAGTGCGCGCCCGCGGTCAGCCGCATCAGGCCGATGGCGTCGGCGAGGGAATTGAGAGGCGGCAGCTTGCCGACATAGCGCTTGATGCGCACGAGGCCGGCGACTTCGATGTCCGGCCCGATGTCGTTGAGAACCGCGGCGGCGACGAGGCCGGGCCGCGCCCGCGCCAGCCGCATCGTGTGGAGGCCGCCGCGCGAGGTTCCCACGAAGATCGCGCGCGCGACGCCCGCCGCCGCGAGAACCGCGAGAATGTCGGCCTGTTCGACGTCGAGGTCGTAATGCGACCAGTCGGGATCCCAGTCCGACAGGCCTCTGCCGCGATAATCGAGCACGAGCCCTCTCCTGCCCTGCGCGGCGAGCCGCAATGCGAGGGCGGCGAAATCCTCCGCCGAACGCGCGAGGCCGGGCAGGCAGACGACGGGAAGCCGGGTCTCGGCCTCCGCGACGAAATCCAGGTAATGGAGACGCAGCCCGTCCGGGGCGGCGATGAAGCGGCTTGCGCGTTCGGGACTGGACGACGACATGCTTTCAGGAGAGCTCAATGGAAACCGGCCGACGCAGCCGCCTTCGGCTGCGTGATACGTAATCCGCTTGAACGATTCGCATCGGATGCGCGACTGGAGTCGCGCGGTCCACGCGAAAATGGATCGCGCGACTCCAGTCGCGCGCAGCGATCAGGCGGATCCCGTACGACCGGCATTATAGACAAATTTGGCGCGGGCATCAGCGCAGCCCGCGCGCGCTAACGCCCGGCGGCTTTTTCGCGGCTGGAGCGGCGGCCCATCCAAAAATTTGCGTCCGTTTCCCGCGGCGCCAGGCGTCGGCGGCCCGCCTCGCCCAAGACCTTCACGCTGCGGGCGATGGCGATGTTGTCCAGGAACTGCCGCGCGCAGGCCCGCCAAGTGAAATTCGCCGCATGGGCGCGCGGAATGCGCCGGTCGATGGCCAGCGCAGCGAGCGCCGCGGCGCGCAAGTCCTCGCTCAATACGCCGGCGCCGCTGGAGCCGACCACATCCAAAGGGCCGGCGACGGGCAGCGCCGCAACGGGAAGGCCGCAGGCCATCGCTTCGACCAGGACGAGGCCGAATGTGTCGGTGCGGCTGGGAAAGACGAGAACGTCGGCGCCGGAATAGAGCGCCGCGAGTTCGGCGCTCGTCTTCATGCCGAGGAAATGCGCGTTCGGAAACTGCTGTTGCAGCCAGGGCCTTGCGGGACCGTCGCCAGCGACGAGTTTGGAGCCCGGCAGGTCGAGCGAAAGAAAGGCTTCGACGTTCTTTTCAACCGCAAGCCGGCCGGCATACAGGAAGATGGGGCGCGGAAACTCGAACAGGGGCGACGCGGCGGGCCGGAAAACCTCATGGTCGACGCCGCGCGACCAGCGTAAGATGCGCTGAAATCCCCTCTCGCTCAGTTCGCGGGCGACGCTCGCCGCCGCCACCATCACGCCGTCGCCGGCATTGTGAAACCACCGCAAATAGCAGTAAGCCAGCGACGTCGGCAGGCCTGTCCGCACCTGGATGTATTCGGGAAAGCGGGTGTGATAGCTAGTCGTAAAGCAGCGACCCAGCCGCAGGCAGGCGCGGCGCGCCGCAAGTCCAACCGGCCCCTCGGTCGCGATATGCACGTGGTCGCAGTCCTCGCCGACGCGCCGCGCCACGGCGCGCGGCGTCGCCACGGCGAGGTCGATCTCTGGATAGGTCGGCATGGGGACATGATAGAAATCCCGCGGCGTGAGAAACTCGATCTTTGCGCCGAAGCCCAGGGCCGCCTCCGCCAGGTTTTCGAGCGAACGGACCACGCCGTTGACCTGCGGGCGCCATGCGTCCGTCGCGACGAGAATTCGCGTCACGCCGCGGCCCTCCTCGGCGCCGCGAGGCGAAGACGCGGCTCGCGCGGCGCATTTCGTTTCGCCATCGGGACTTGCCACCGCAGGATTTCGAGGCGGCCGTCCTCATGCTCTGCGACGGCGGTGCAGCTCTCGACGAAATCGCCCGTGTTGACGTAGAGCGCGCCGTCGATCGTCTTGATCGAAGCGTGGTGGATATGGCCACAGACGACGCCGTCGAGGCCTTGGCGCCGCGCTTCCCCCGCCAAGGTCTCCTCGAAGTCGCCGATGAAAGCGACGGCGTTCTTGACCTTGAGTTTGGCCCAGGCCGAAAACGACCAGTAGCCGACGCCGAGCGCCCTGCGCGCCCGGTTGAACCAAGTGTTGAGGAAGATCGCCCACTCGTAGGCCCAGTCTCCGAGCAGCGCGAGCCAACGGGCGTTGCGCACGACGATGTCGAACTGATCGCCGTGAATAACGAGCAGCTTCCTGCCGTCCGCGGTTTCGTGGATCGCGCTGTCGGCGACCTCCACTCCGCCGAAAACCATGCCGACATAGTCGCGGGCGAATTCGTCGTGATTGCCGGGGATATAGATGACGCGCGCGCCTTTGCGCACTTTGCGCAGAAGCTTTTGCACCACGTCGTTATGCGCTTGCGGCCAGTGCCAGCCGTTCCTGAGCCGCCAGCCATCGACGATGTCGCCGACGAGATAGATCGTCTCGGCGTCGTTGTGCTTGAGAAAATCCAGCAGCAGTTCGGCCTGCGAGCCGCGCGCGCCAAGGTGCAGATCCGAAAGAAACAGACTGCGATACGACTCGACCTCCGGCTCTTCGTCCATTCGATCCTTGTCCGTCATGTCTTCGCTTCCTTCACATGTTGGACGCCGACGGCGGAAATGCCGATTCGGATAGCGGCGAGACGACATCGACGCGAACGAACGACTGTGGCCTCCGCCAAGCCGGCGCCTCAGCCGCTCGGGTTCGGCTTTTCGGCCTCGCGAACCGTCATGTCCGTTCCGTGCCAAACGAAGTCGTCGAACAGCAGAGCGTCGACGAACATCACCGGCAAGAGAAGATCGCGCACAGCGAGCGCAAAGGGCGTGCGCCAGTCGAGCGGGAAGCCGCAGACGCGGGCCAGCGCCATCTCGCCCGCATGAAGCGAGAAGAGGATAGCGCCCGCGACGAGCACAGCGTCGAACCCCAACGCGGTTGCGGCATAGGCCCCCAACACGACGGGCGCGAAACTGCCGTTCATGAACTCCGGCGCGAAATAGGCGGGGAAGGTGGCGCGGCGCAGCCTCGCCCAGCGCGCGTGACGCGAGTAAACCTCGTGCGCCGTGCGCTTTCCGAGCGGCTGCTCGAACGGCATGTCGACGAGCCGCACCTCCATGCCTTGTTCGCGGATGATCTTTGTCGAGGCGGCGTCCTCGGCGATATCGCGCGCGAGCGCGCGAATGCCGCCGGCGCGGTCCAAGACATCGCGGCGCCACATCATGTTCTTGCCCTGCGCGAAGCCGACGCCGATCGCTTCGGCGCCGTACTGCCAGCGCGCCTGAAACGTGTTCAGGATGGCGCATTCGACATGCGCCCAAAAGCCATGCGGCTGCGCCCCGATTGGCATCGACACCGTCATCGCCGTGTTCTCGCGAAACGCCGCCAGCATGGTCTGGATATAGTCGCGCGGCGGCAGCGCGTTGGAATCGGCGAGGATCACAAAGGGATGGCGCGCCGCCTCCCACCCCTTGACGCAATTGTTCAGCTTGGGATTGGCGCTGACGTAATCGTCGCCGACCAGAAGACGCGCTTCGCGGTTCGGATGCGATGCGATCAGCCGCTCGACGGGCGGAATGATCGGGTCTTTGGGCGACTGCACGCAGAAGACGATCTCGTAGTCGGGATAGTCGAGATCGAAGGTGGCGCTCAGGGTCTCTTTGCTGAAGCTCTCGACGCCGCGCAACGGCCGCACGATGCTGACCGGCGGCGCGCCGGGCGGGGGCGGCAAGGCGCGCGGGCGCGCCCGGCACTTGCGCCCCATCAGCGCCATGCTTGCAAAATTGAGGACAAGGATGAAGGCGCACCATCCGGCGCAGACATATGCAATCGTCATGAGCGCGACACGGCGGCGATCGGCGCGACACGCGCCGCCGAGACCGGGAGGAATGCGACACGAAGTTGTTTCATGAACGCTCCAGTCGTTTTTCTCGCGCAAGATCGTTTGGCGCTTTCGATGGAGCGAGGCTTAGGAGATTCGCTCTACGTTTCGATGACAGGAATACTGTCGATTCGATGACGGTGGATTCGCTTGACGCGCTTATGCTTTTCGTCGGCGCGGCCGAAAGACGAATTTGCGCGCCTGTCTTGCGGCTTGAACGAGGACGCGGCCCGCGGCGCCGGCCCCGGCGAGCGAGACCGCCCAAGGGCGCCGACGGAGCGCCTTTGGGGCCGCCAATCGGCTTGCGGCAGGTCTGCGGTTTGGAATTCTTGACTTGCCCGCGCGTTGCGGCCAGTTTCCGCGCGCCCGAAACGGCGGGGGCCGCTTGCGCCCGTCCGCCAAGAAAGCCAAGAGACGTCATGCGCTCCTATCTCGACTTCGAAAAGCCGGTCGCCGAACTCGAAACCAAGGTCGAGGAACTGCGTGCGCTCGGCGAGGGCGGCGAGGGCGTCTCCATCGCCGAGGAGTTGACGAAGCTCGAGGCCAAGGCCGCCAAGGCGCTCGCCGATCTTTACGCGGCGCTGACGCCCTGGCAGAAAATCCAGGTCGCGCGCCATCCGCAGCGGCCGCATTTTTCCGATTACGTCACGCAGCTCGTGAGCGAGTTCACGCCGCTCGCGGGCGATCGCTTCTTCGCCGAGGATTGCGCCATCGTCGGCGGCTTCGGCCGCTTCAAGGGTGAGCCGGTCTGCGTCATCGGCCAGGAAAAAGGCTCCGACACGCAAAGCCGCCTTAGGCACAATTTCGGCATGGCGCGCCCCGAGGGCTACCGCAAGGCCGTGCGGCTGATGGAGCTCGCCGACCGCTTCGGGATTCCCGTGGTGTCGCTTGTGGATACGGCCGGCGCCTTCCCCGGGATCGACGCGGAGGAGCGCGGCCAGGCGGAGGCCATCGCCCGCTCCACCGACGCCTCCTTGGCGCTGGGCGTGCCGAATGTCGCAGTCGTCCTCGGCGAAGGCGGATCGGGCGGCGCCATCGCCATCGCCACCGCCAATCGCGTGCTGATGCTGGAGCACGCCGTCTACACCGTCGCGTCGCCCGAGGCGTCCGCCTCGATCCTGTGGCGCGACGCCGGCAAGGCGCAGGACGCGGCCACCAGCATGAAGATCACGGCGCAGGACTTGCTGAAATTCGGCATCATCGACGTGATCGTCTCCGAACCGCCGGGCGGCGCCCATCGCGATCCCAAGGCCGCCATCGCCGCCGTCGGCGAAGCCGTCGCGCAGGAACTGTCCGGCCTCGCCAATCTCTCGCGCGAGCAACTGGCGAACGCGCGCGCGGAGAAGTTTCTGACGATGGGACGCAAGCTCTGAGCCGAGCCCCGTGCGAGGGCCACACGCGACGGACGCCGCGCGACCTGTCGTTCGTTCGGCTCTTGCGGGCGGCGGCGCGCTGGCCTATACAGCGCGCGCCGGGCGATCGCTTCGTCGCGCCGGCTCCGCCCGTTTCCCAAGACGGCGGCGATAGCGCGTGGGGCCATAGCTCAGTTGGGAGAGCGCTTCAATGGCATTGAAGAGGTCGTCGGTTCGATTCCGTCTGGCTCCACCAAGGCTCCCGTAAGCTACGGCAAACCTTAGCGATCCTTTGTAATCAGATGCTTGATCTACCCTGCTGGCGCACTTTCGTGGCGCACACAGGGACATCGACAAGGCGTCCGAAACCCCTCGCCTCGTGAACCGTTAGGGTTGTGCGGCATTACCGCAGGCGCGTCCCCGCAGCGCTCGGCGTCCCGCCGAAAGCCAGTTCAAGCTGGATTTTCGACCGCCCGCCGGCCCCGCGAGCAAATTCCCGCCACGTCAGTGGACATTACTGCCGAACATGCTCGGCGCGCCACAAGAAAAAGCCCGGCCGCAGGGGCCGGGCTTCGCGAATCGTCGCGGCGGCGAGGCTCAGAAATGCACCCCCACGAGGCCGAGCAGCGTGCTGATGTTCACGAGATTGTAGTTCACGCCGACGCGGGCGATGTGCGTCGAAAGCGCGCGGCTCTGATAGGTCTGGTAGCCGAGCCCGAAGGGATTCGGGCCGACGCCGCCGCCGCTGGTGGAAGCGCCCGGCATCTCCGAATAGAGATACTCGGCCTTGACGGAGACGCGGTCCCAGAGCGCGTATTCGAGGCCGGCGCCGACCGTCCAGCCCGCGCGGCGCCAGGCCGACGTGGCCGTCGGGAAGATATAGCCGCCGACGAACTGCTGGCCGTTCGCGCGGACCTGGCCGTAGATCAGGCCGCCGGTGAAATAGGGAAGGAACCGGCCCATGGCGTAGCCGAAACGCAGACGCTCGGTGCCGAACCATTCGATGCGCTGGCGCACGCCCACGCCGCCAAACCCGAGGGAATTATCGGAGCCGCTGATATTGGCGTATTGGAAGTCGTGCTCATAACCGACGACGACCTTGTTGGAGAACTGCCACAGATAGCCGTCCTGCACGCCGACGAAGCCGCCGCTGGTGCTGATCGCGCTGTTCGTCGTCGTGAGGAAGCCGGGATTCGCTCCGAACGGGAAACCCAGATTTGTCGAGGTCGTGTTGACGGAGCCGCCGCCCCAGCCGCCGTTGACGCCCATGTGCCCGCCCGTCCAGTCGAACGGCGGCGGCGGCGCATAGACGGCTTCCTTGCGATTCGGAAGGTCGGCGGCGGCGGCGGCCCCGACGACGGCGAAGGAGGCGAGGGCGCCAAGGAGAGTCGACTTGACGTTCATGTGAGGAATCTCCACGCCGCGAGGGGCGATCTGGGTGGTCCGAGAGAAGGCAACTCGCGCCGCCGTCATTCGATTTGAGACTAACATCGATGATTTGGCGATCCTATTGCGATGACGGCGCCGCCGACTGATTTCGGCCGAGCGTTGCCGATCGGCCACACTTGCCGGCGTCGCCGAACGTCGTCGCGACGGGCTCAGACGCGCAGCAAGCGCTCAGCGAGGGCGGCGAGACTGCGCTCGTAGGCGGCGAGCGAGAAATGCGCGTCGTAATAGCGGCGCGGCGCGCTGGCCCGCCGCTCCGTTTCGCTCGGGATCGCGCCGCCGCCCGCCGCCCGCGTTAGCGCCGCTGCGAAAGCCTCGGCGCCGTCGGCGATCGTGACGCCGTCGAGCGCGCGCGCGTCCGCCCGCATCCCGCGCAATGCGTGCGTCGTGGCGACGAGCGGAAGCCCGCTCGCCATCGCCTCGACGCTCTTGATGGAAAGGCCGTGGCCGTCGATCGTCGGCAGCAGCGCGAGGCGGGCGTTGGCGTAGACCGCGCCGAGATCCTCGACCCGGCCGAGGAACCAGTCCTTGTACGCGTCGTAAATCTCGGGCGCCCGCGCGCGCACGCCGGACTCGACATTGCCGGCAATTTTGACGCGAACGCCTGGCGCCTTTTCCCGCGCCTTGGGCGCGACCTCCCGCAGGAACCACACGACGCTCTCGACATTCGCCGTATTGTTGCTGGCGATCAGCACGATGTCCGGCCCGCCGGGGCCGGTGGGCGCTTCAGGCACGGGCGGATAGAGCAGCGTGTGCTCCTTTTCCGGCAGCAGGGCGCTAAATTCCGCCTCCTCCTCGGCGTTGAGATGGAGGAGGAGGTCGGCGCCGCGCATTTCTTCAAGCTCCTGCGCCAGCATCTGCTCGTAGGTCGCGCGCGGTTTCAGCCAGGGTATGCGCTCGTTCATCAGCACGAATTGGCGCGCCTGCAGATCGTGGCTGTCGAGGAGGATCGGCGTCGCGCCGCGCGACAGCCTTTTTGCCAGCGGCATGAGGAAGAAGTGATTGCAGTGGATGAGATCGAAGGCTTGCGTTTCGAGTTCGGGCGGAAGTTTCGCGCGCGAAATCAGGCCGGTGCGGATGACCGCCTGATCGCCGTGAACGTAAGGCCACAGCACGTCGCGCAGAAAAACGGGACCGAGCACGGCGGAAAAGGGCGCGCCGGCGCAATAGCGCTCGCCCGCATCGAGCTCCGGCGTCGCCGCCAGGAAGTCGCGCCAGATCCACTTGCGCCCCGGAACGAAGCCCGGATCGGCGCCGACCGCGATCGGCAAGACCCGCGCGCCGAGAGCGCGATAGGCGGCGATCTGGCCGACGATGACGCTGTAGGTGCCGCAACTGTGCCAGGCGGGATGGAGCAGCGCGACTGTGCGGCCGTAGAGGGCGCTGCTGCGGTGATTGCTCATGGAGAGTCCTAATCCGAGAGAGCCATGGCCGTCATATGCGAGGGGCGATCGCGAAGCCGGGTATACCCGACTTCGAAAAGCGCGACGAAAGAATCCAGAAAAACACGCGTTTTCAGTTTGTTAGCATCTTGATCGCCTCGCCAGCAATGACAGCGGGGCAAATATGTCGCAGGTCAGAACTCTTCCGAAGCTCTTGGACAAAATCGAGAAGGCTCTCGGGGCGGAGATTGAGCGGGAAGAACGCCATTTGCAAGCGCGCCGTTCGCGTGGCGCGGACCTATGGCGAACGCCAGCGCAGCTTTACGGGCCAACATTTTTCGGCTCGCGGCTATTTCGTCTTCAAGCCTATTTCCCGAACAGATCCTTCATCTTCGTGAAGAAGCCCGCCTCCTCGGGATGGGTCTGGTGCGAGGATTCCTTCTCGAATTCGTTCAGCAGCTCCTTTTGGCGCCGCGTGAGGTTCTGCGGCGTCTCGACGCTGATCTGCACATGCAGGTCGCCACGGTCGCGCCCGCGCAGCACCGGCATCCCCTTGCCCTTGATCTTGATCTGGCGGCCGGACTGCGTTCCTTCCGGCGCCTTCAGCTTGCATTGCGCGCCGTCGATGGCATGGACGAGGATTTCGCCGCCCAGCGCCGCGCGGGTCATGGAGATGGGCACGCGGCAGTAAAGATCGGCGCCGTCGCGCTGGAAGAAGGCGTGCGGCTTCACGGAGAGGAAGATGTAGAGATCGCCCGGCGGTCCGCCGCGCAGGCCGGCCTCGCCTTCGCCAGCGAGGCGGATGCGCGTGCCGTCCTCGACGCCGGCCGGGATATTGACCGACAGCGAGCGCTCGAGCGTCTTGCGGCCGGAGCCGGAGCAGGACGGACAGGGATTGTCGATCGTCTCGCCGCGGCCCTGGCAGGCGGGGCAGGTGCGCTCGATGGCGAAGAAGCCCTGCTGCGCGCGCACGCGGCCGTGGCCGGCGCAGGTCGCGCAGGTCTTGGGCTTGGAGCCTGCCTTGGCGCCCGTGCCGGAGCAAGCCTCGCAGGTCGCCGTTGTGGGGACTTTCAACGTCGCCGTCTTGCCGGCGAAGGCTTCTTCGAGGGCGATCTCCATGTTGTAGCGAAGGTCCGAGCCCCGCTCTCTGGCGGCGCCGCGGCCCCGCCGGCCCATCACCTCGCCGAAAAGATCTTCGAAAATATCGGCCATGGAGGCGGAGAAATCCGCGCTGCCGCCGCCGAAGCCGCCGCCCTGTTCGAAGGCGGCGTGGCCGAGCCGGTCGTAAGCCGCGCGCTTTTGCGGATCGGACAGGCACTGATAGGCTTCGTTCAGCTCCTTGAAGCGCGCCTCCGCCGCCTTGTCGCCCGGATGGCGGTCGGGATGGCACTGCATCGCCGCCTTGCGGAAGGCGATCTTGAGCTCCGTGTCCGTCACCGTGCGGGCGACGCCGAGAATTTCGTAATAGTCGCGCTTGGACATTTCTTAGTCTTCGGTCGGTTCTCTTGAGGCTCCGCCGATCCGTTCGCCCGCGGCTTCGTATATGGCTTCGAGGGGAATTAGCAACTGGGGCAAATCGGTCCGCGCCGTTCCCGATCCCGCCCGATCGCGGGTGGACGCGCAATCGGCGCCCGGTCGATCGTGACGAGTCGAACCGGATAAACTTACGCGATTCCGGCGCCGACGACTTCCGCGTCAAATCGCCCAAGGATTTTGGGGTCACGGCGTGAACAGGGCACAAAAAAACCCGCCCGGACGAACCGGGCGGGAGTTCAGACAACACGCGGAGAAGAGGGAGGAAACCGCGTGAAGCCCTGTGTTGGCTTAGGTGCGGGCCCCGGCCTGGAACCTCGGAATGACCGGTCCGCCGACTTCCGCCTTGTAGCGGGCGCCGGTGGGGTCAAAGAAGAACAGCAGGCCGCCGAACTGGCTGTCGGTGTCGTAGGCGAGGTCCGAGAGACGCTCGATGTCGAAGCGCGCGTCCTGAACGATCACGTCCACTTCCCGCGTCTCGCCGGGCGCGATCGGATTGGGATCGCTCACTGCAAGACCGCGATCCGCCATCAGATACTCGGGGAACTCGGGCTTGGAGGTGAACACCTCGGGGTTGAGGAAGCGCAGGCCCGCCGTGGTGAACTCGCCGACCTTGACCGGCTGCGACCCCTTGTTGGTGACCGCCACGCGGATCTTCAGTTCGCGCCCCGGGACGGTGTAGGAGCCGCCCTTGAAGCGAACCGTAACAGGCGCCACGGCCGGCTCGTCGATCGGCGAGATGCCGGTCAGCAGGCCCGCCTGCATCGGCAATGTGCGCGGGAAATCCGAATTCGCCTTGGCGTAGAAGACGAGGACCGCCAGCAACACCGCCGCGAGCGTGACGCCGCCGATGCGCTTCTCGTTGGGACCGATGAGATCATTGGCCTTGCCGGCGCTCACCTGCCAGTAGCGGACGATGATGCCCTTCGTCAGGAACCAATAGACCACCCAGATCGCAGCCGCGATCATCCACAGGAAGTGGTAGGTGTAGTTCCAGGTGATCCCGTAGGTTTCGAGATCGATCGTCGAGCCGTCGAGCAACGTCACCGGATTGGTGAAGTCCTTCATGTCGCCCTTGATCGTGATCCACTGTCCCGGGCCGACGATCGGGCCGCCGTCCTTGACGTTGATCTGAACATGGACGTGATAGCGGCCCTGACGCCGCGCCTTCAGCACGAGCTTGTATTCGTAGTCCTTGCCGACATCGAGCGAGAAGGTGCGCGGCACCGGCACCTCGCCCACGAAGGCGCTCTTGCGGATCAGCACCGGTCCGGGCATGCCGACGTTGAGGAAGGACTCGCCCGGCTTGGCGACGGCCTGCGGCCAGCCCGAGAACACGTGCACCTTGCCGGTGAGCTCGACCTCGTCGTTGACGTTGACCTCGGTCTTCGACCACTTCACGTCGTACCAGTTGAAGGTGCGCATGCGCAGGAAGGCCTGCTGCGAGCGCTCGCCGTGCGCGGCGGCCGGCGTGGCGGCGGGCAGAGTCGTCGCGCCGACGACGGCCGCGAGGCCCAGGGCCCACAGGCGGGCGGCGCGCGCCCCTGCGCATTTGCCCAGCATTTCGACAATTGCGGATTTCATGTCTTACTCCCTTGGATTGTTTGTCGCCGCCGGAGCGTCAGGCCGCTCCGGCTCGTTTTCTTCTTGGCGGCGCACGGCGCCGTAGCCTCTTACGCCGATCGTCTTAGATGTCGTCGAGCTCGAGATAGGTCGTCGTGGAGAACCAGTTGCCCATCTTCCACCACAGGAAGTAGACCAGCATCGACACGAAGCCTGCGAAGAAGGCCGCCACCGGCACGACGTCCTTGCCGAAGGTGCGCAGCGTGCCGCGCTCGACCATGCGGATATATTCCGGCGTGCCGGTGCGGACGTAGTTGAAGCCGATGAGGTCGGCGAGCGTCAGCAGCACTCCGTCGACTTCCGCCGCCTGGTGATACTGCGCCAGCCACGGCCAGTTGATCGGATAGAACAGCAGACCCCAGCCGAGGCCGCCGATCAGCGCCGTCACCAGCCAGCTTCCCGAGAGCATCAGCACGATGTCGAGGAAGAAGCCCATCGGGATCAGAGCCGACGGCGTGACCAGCGGGATCGGGAAGAAGGTCCAGCCCCAGAAGTTGTCGTAGCGGTTGATCCATTCGCCGATGAGCAGCGCCAGGACGACCGTGGTCGCGCCGATCGGCAGTCGGAACCGCCGCCAGAAGAAGTTCTGCGCGGCCGCCGCGAAGCACATCGAAACGATGGGCGCGACCGTCGGCCACATGCGGCGATCCTTGAAGTCGATCCAGAAGTCCCAGTCGCCGGCGAGCAGCATGTAGTGGATGTGGAACGAGCCCAGCAGCACCGCAAACAGCACGACCAGCAGAATCCAGTCGGTCAGAATGACGCAGCCGAGCAGCTCTTCCTTCGATTTCCAGGCTTTGCCCGCAGGCGCGCCTGATTCGGTAGATGCGGACATGATTTTCCTCTCCTTGACGTCCCTCCCGGCGCCACGGCCGGGCGATCGATCTGGTTTGGTTTGGTTTGTCTTGATGGCTCTTGCCGGCGCGCGCTTACGCGCGCCTTCTCTTTGAGGATTGGCGGGAAGTGGCCGGGGCGCGAGAGCCCCTGCGGCGCCGCGACCGCTTCCGTGGCCGGACCTTCCGAACGCCCTGGGAGCTAGCGTTCCCGGCGAGGCCCGGCGGATGGCGCCGCGCTCGATCAGAGCGAGAGCACGTCCTTCTCGTATTCCTTCGAGAGCTCGATCACGCGATCGAGAACCTGACGCGCGACGCCGAACACGGCGAGCGCGAACCAGCCGAAGAACACGAAGCCCCAGTGCAGCGGCGCCGTGAACAGTTCTTCCATGAACCAGAAGGTGTGACCCCACTCGTTCAGGCCGATGTTCGGGAAGATCATGAACGGGCCGGCGAAGAACAGCAGGAAGGCCAGCGAGATCTTCTTGGCGAACTGCGGAATGCGCGTATGCGCATACATGAAGGAGCCCCAGCCGCAGATGATATAGATCGGATAGCTGAGGTAGAACTCCAGGATGTGCGACGGCGTGAAGTCCGTGTCGCGAATCACGGTCTGATGCCAGGTGCCGTCCTGCTCGGTGAAGTAGGACGCGCCCCAGTAGACCGAGAAGGCGTAAACCGACAGCCAGCCGATGAGGTTGATGATGCGGCGCATCTCCTCGCGCGGCGTGACCGCGTCGATGTTGCGGTCGCGGGTCTTCCACAGATAGCCGCCGATCGCGCAGAAGGCGATGAACTCGAGCGGCAGCTCCGTCCACATCAGGTTCATCCAGTATGTCTGGAACTCGGGCGCGAAAGAATCGAGCCCCGCCTTCCAGCCGAAATACTGCTCGTAGATGCGGATGCAGACGTAGAACACCAGCATCACCGCCATCGCGATGTAGTACGGCTTGAAATTGACGATTGTGTCGGCTTTCGCCGACTCGGCCGCAGCCGCTTTGTCCGTTGTCAGACTCATCTCTTTTTTCTCCTCCTTGTCGCAGCCTCGTCGCCGGCTCTCCCGAACTCCCGGCGCAAAGCCCTCCCCCGCTGAAACGCCGCGAGCACGGCCTTTTCGTTGGATCCTGTCCGAGAGCGGAGCGCGTCGCGCCCTGCGCTCCTGCGCGGAGCGCGCGGAGACCTTGTCCCCCGCGCTGTCCGCACAGCCCGTGCAGTGGCGGGACGCTAGCACATGAGACAACGGGGCTGTCAACAAAAGTAGAGTATTCATGATGCGACAATTGGTAGCATTTCTATAGTTAATAGCAAAACGCCGCGCCTAAATATGATATTCTTGATGTATTTTAAATGCGAAAATTCGATATATATGGGAGTTAGCCGTATCATTAGATGTATTATATATAGCGATTTTGTGCTTTAGAATGATACTAGAGATATATACTTTAGAATAGCGACATTTTGACGCGCGCCATTGGCGTTGTGCGGTAAAAGAATTTGGAGAAGATCGCCGTGATCGACGCCAGGGCGAGTGAACCCGCGCGCGCCGAAGCCAACACCAAAACCAGAGAAAACAAGGGAGCGAAAAACATGAAGATGCTGCACTCGTTTAAGGAATTCGGCTGGGTCGCCTTTTGGGTGGCGTTCTGCGTCTTCCTCTTCGCCGTGTTCATCCCGACGGTGAACCGCGCTCTGAACCTCTGAACCGCCGCCCCAACCGCATTTTCCCCTTCGACTCCCGGAGCTTCCAGGCTCCGGGATTTTTTTTCGTCTTCGCGCAACGCCGCCTTCGCGGACGGTTCGCCCTCGCTCGAGGCTGGGCGCCGAGGCGAGAGAGGGCGCCGCCGCCTTCGCAACACTCGCGCTGCGCGAGCGCCGTTGCTGCGACATTTTGTAGCAAGACTGGCGACTCTCGCGGGAATTTGCATAAAAATATGCGACTTTGAACTATTCCATTTCGAAATACCACCATGAAGTGCCAGAAATACCGGCGTTTTTGTATCGCATCAAAATTGAGACGCCCGCGAATGCCACAGCTCTTCGCGAGAGAAGCGCACATATATGCTCGCCATTGCGAAAAATACATACTTGTCTTCGCGAATGTCCTCATGGAAAGGTGCGGCCGGTTCCGACCGACGCAACCGTCCCATGCAACGAAAACAAGCAATCAGAACCGTCACCCATGTCGATCAGCGAACGAGACCCGAAAGACACGAGGCGCGTCGAAGAAGTGCGCCGTCGCGAGGCGGTCATCCGGGATGCCCTCGCGAGCGAAGGCCAACGCCTGTCGCAGAACGTCATTGTGAATCTCACGCGCGATCTCGGTGTGAGCCGGGCCACCGCCTATCGAATGATTAAGCGTTTCCGCACCTGCGGCGCGGTGGTTTCGCCGTCGGGCCGGCCCGTCGGGCGGCCCAAGGGCGCGCGTGTGCTCGACGCGACGCGCGAGCGCTTGATTCGCGAGGCGATCGAAAACTTCTATCTGCAGCCTGCTCGTCCGAAATTCAGCGACCTCGTCCGCGAGATCGGCAAACGCTGCGCCAAGGAGCGCCTGCCGACGCCGAACTGGCGAACCATCCGGGCGCGCGTGCACGACGTCGACATGCAGACGCGGATGCGGCGGCGCAACGAGACGGAATGAGCGAAAGCGTGGCCACACCCGTGCAAAAGAAGCGTGAAGCCATGCGGCCTCTCGAAGCCGTGCAGATCGATCATGCGCAGGTCGACGCCGTCGCGGTCGACGGCGAGACGGGCGACGAACTGGGCCGGCCCTGGCTCTCGCTCGCCTTCGATTCGGCGACGCGAGTGGTGACGGGTTTCTATCTTTCGCTGGCGCCGCCGACGCGCGTCTCGACGGGGCTCGCGCTGCTGCATTCCGTCTGCGACAAGTCGCGCTGGCTGAAGGAGCGCGGTCTCTCGCACGACTGGCCGGTCGGCGGTCTGCCGGAAACCGTCTTCGCCGACCCCAACAGCTTCTTCGGCGCGCGCATGTTTTTGAAAGCCTGCCGCGATGCGGGAATCGGCGCCGCGTCGTGCGCCGGGCGCGGTTCGCGTCACGGAAAGCGGATCGAATCGATGATCGGCGATCGTCTGGGCGAGACCGCGCTGCTGCGCGACCCGACGCGGGACGAACGGGAGCCGGGCGGCGGTCGCGCGGCGCCGCGGTTCTCGCTGCGCGAAATGGAGCGATGGATCGGCGCGCAGATCGCCGGCGACTATCACTTGCGGCGCCACGCGGCGCTGCGGCGCGCGCCGCTCGCGGAATGGCTGTCCCGCCGGGACGACGCGGCCCTGCGCACGCCGGCCGACTGCGTGCGCTTCCGCCTGTCGTTTCTGCCCGAGGAGCCGTGCGCGCTCGACGCCGACGGCGTGCGGCTGCAGGGGCGCACTTACTGGTCGCGCGCGCTCGCCGACGACGTCAGCGCAGGCCGCCCGATCGTCGCCGTGAAATACGACCCCCGCGACCCCTCGCGCGTCTTCGTCAAACGCCCGTCGGGCCGCTTCGTCAAGGCTCACGCGGCGACGGAATGCGGCGGCGCGGCGGACGGGAGCGCGGCTCCCTTCGGCGTCTGCGGGCTGGTCAATGCGTATCACGAGGCGAGCGCAGTCATTTCCTTGAGCGACGCGGATCGGAACCCCGCGCCGCTGCGTTCGCCGCGCCCCGAGCCGCCCGTCGTCGACGAACTCCTGTGCGACGGCGCAGCGTCGGCGGGCCTCGTCTGCGCGCGCAAGTGCAACACCTCCTGCCCGTTTCAGGCGAAATGCGGATAGAGCGGTCTCCGCCGAAACGGATGCCAGTTCGGCGTAAGAGACCGCGACAAACCAAAGAATTAGAGCATGTCTCCGATTCATTTGGATCGGAGACTGCTCTAGAGCTGCGCCGCGCCGTCACCGCGGAGCGTAGAAGACCCGCCAAATCGTGCCGTCCGCATCCTCGCTGACCAGCAGGGAGCCGTCGGGCGCGACCGCCGCGTCGGCGGGCCGGCCCCAAACGCGGTGGTCGTCCAGCACGAAGCCGGTGAGAAAATCCTGATACTCGCCGGTCGGCGCGCCGTTCTCGAATTTGACGCGCACGACCTTGTAGCCGGTGCGTGTGGAGCGGTTCCAGGAGCCGTGCAGCGCCACGAAGGCGTCGCCCTGGAACTCCTTGGGAAACTGCGCGCCGTCGTAAAAGGCGAAGCCGAGGGGCGCCGAGTGCGGCTGCAGCAGAACGTCCGGCGCCGAGACTTTGTCCGCCAGATCCGGCCGCGCCCCGGCGTGCCGGGGGTCGGCGTGCGCGCCGATGTAATACCAGGGCCAGCCGAAGAAGGCGCCAAGCGGGACGCGCGCGAGATAGTCGGGCGGCAGATCGTCGCCCATGAGATCGCGCTCGTTTACGGCGCACCAAAGCTCGTCGCTCTGCGGTCGCAGCCGCAGCCCCGCGCAATTGCGCAGGCCCGTGGCGACCGTCCTGCGGTTGCGCCCGTCCGGATCGAAGGCCAGGACCGTCGCGCGTCCCTCCTCCGCCCCGCCGCTCGCCCCCACTCCGTCCCGTTTTTCCAGCGCGGCGATTTCCGTTTGCGAAAGACGGGCTTCTCCCTCCGCGACATTGGATTTTGAGCCGACGGCGACGTAGAGCGTCCGCCCGTCGCGCGAAAAGGCGATGTCGCGCGTCCAGTGGCCGCCCGCATCGGGCAGCGCGACGACGGCCTCCGCGGCGCCCGCGGCTTTCAGATCGCCGTTGCGATAGGGAAAGCGCAAGACCTTCCCGGGCGTCGCGACATAGACGTAACGCGGCTCCGAGCCGACAGGATAGAAGGCGATTCCGTAGGGCCGATCGAGACCGGCCGCGAAGACTTCGCTCTGCGCGGAGCGCGTCTCCCCCTTGACGAGCCGGAACACGCGCAGCCGGCCGCCGTCGCTTTCCGCGACGAAAATATGGCCGTTGGGCGCGGTCTTGACGACGCGCGGGCCATCGAGACCGGAGGCGAAGATTTCCGCCGAAAAGCCTTCGAGCGTTTGCGGCGCTGCGCCGATCGGACGAGCGACGACCTCCGACGCGGTCGCCTGCAGCTCGCTCGCAAGCGGCGCCGGCAAGTCGGCGGGCGCGATCCGGCGCCATACCCCTGGCGCGTCGGCGCGCCAGTCGCCATAGGCCGCGGCGCCCGAAAGCCGGGGCGCGGGCTCGGCGGCCAACAGCGGCGAAATCGCGCCTCCGGCGGCGAGCGCAAGCCCCAGCGCCTTGATCGGCGCAGCCCTCTTTACCATGGTCCGCTGGTCTCCGGCGACGCGGCGAGGCCGCGCCCCCGCCGAAAATCTGCGCACACTATGCTGCATCTGCCCGCGAAACGACAAGCTATTGCGAGACGGCGGCCATGTCGGGCGCGAGCCGCGCCCGGTCGCTCGCGTCGGCGCATGGCGGCGCCCATGGCCAAAGCGCGCCCGCAACCCGCCGGCCTTCCTCAACCAGCGAGAACACTAGCGCGGGTTCGAGAAATGCGGGTTAACGGCGGGCGCCCCCGCTTTTCCGCCCGTAAGCGGCCGTTAACCGCTCCGATTCATATTGGCGGGCAAGCGGAGTCGAACGGCGCCGCGGAAACGAGATCCGCCGCGTGCGGGCGCCGCTTTCAGGGCTGATATGGGCGACATCATCGAAACCCTTGTCATCGGGGCCGGTCCCGCCGGCCTCACCGCCGCCTACACCCTGGCCAAGCACGGCCGCGAGGTGCTGGTGCTGGAGCAAGACCCGAAATATGTCGGCGGCATCAGCCGCACCGCAAGCTACAAGGGCTTTCTTTTCGACATCGGCGGCCATCGCTTTTTCTCGAAGTCGAAGGAAATCGTCGATCTGTGGAACGAGATTCTGCCGGACGACTTTCTGGAGCGCCCGCGCCTCTCGCGCATCTACTACCGCGGCAAGTTCTACTCCTATCCGCTCAAGGCGTTCGAGGCGCTGCGCAACCTCGGACTGCTGGAGAGCGCGCGCTGCATGGCGTCCTTCGCCTACGCCAAAGCCTTTCCGGTCAAGAATCCTCGCACCTTTCACGAGTGGGTGCGCAATCAGTTCGGCGAGCGCCTCTTCGGCATCTTTTTCAAGACCTACACCGAGAAAGTGTGGGGCATGGGCTGCGACGAGATTTCCGCCGACTGGGCGGCGCAGCGCATCAAGGGCCTCAGTCTCGCGGCGGCGGTCGCCGACGGGCTGCGCCGCTCCTTGGGCCTGCGCAAGTCCTCCTCCGAACCGGGCGCCAAGACGCTGATCGAATCCTTCCGCTATCCCCGCAAGGGCCCGGGCATGATGTGGGAGGCGGCGGCGCACAAGATGCAGAAGATGGGCGGGCGTCTGCTGATGGGCCGCGCCGTCGACGGATTGAGCTACGACGAAGCCAGCAAACTGTGGACTGTTCGCGCGACCGCAGCGGGCGGCGCGCGCGAAACCTTCGTCGCGCGCCATGTCCTGTCGTCGGCGCCGATGCGCGATCTCGTCAATGCGATCGAGCCGCGCCCGCTGACGCTGTTTCACGCGCGCGAACTCAAATATCGCGACTTCCTCACCGTGGTCCTGATCGGCAAACCGCAAGACGAACTGCCCGACAACTGGGTCTATATTCATGACCCCTCCGTGCAGGCCGGACGCGTGCAAAATTTCAAATCCTGGTCGCCCGAGATGATTGCGGACGGCGTTTCCACCTGCCTCGGTCTCGAATATTTCTGCTTCGAGGGCGACGGCCTTTGGGCGGCGCCCGACGCGGAGCTGATCGAACTGGCGAAGGAGGAGATCGACAAGATCGGGCTGATGAACCGCGCCGACGTTTTCGACGCCTGCGTCGTGCGCCAGGCCAAGGCCTATCCGGTCTATGACGACGCCTACGCCGAAAACGTCAGGGCGATCCGGCTCGAAATGGCCATGCGCTTTCCCACGCTGCACGCCATTGGCCGCAACGGTATGCACAAATACAACAATCAGGACCACGCCATGATGACGGGCCTCCTGACCGCGCTCAACATCGTCGAGGGCGAGGCTGTCTACGACGTCTGGCAGGTCAACGAAGACGCGGAATATTCCGAGGCCGGCGTCTCCGGAGCGCGCGAAGCGCTCGCCAGCGAGCGCCTCGTTCCGCGAAAGGTCGCCTGAACGTGACGCAAGCCTTCGAGGCCGCAGTGGTTCCGGCCGGCGCCATCGGCCGCCTCGCGCGGCTCGTCGCCGACCTCGTCAAATACGCCGGCGCCAGCGCCGCCGCCTTGGCGCTCGATTATTGCGTCCTGCTCGCCCTGAACCAAGTTTTCTGCGTCGGCTATCTCACGGCGGCGGCGATCGGCTTTCTGAGCGGACTCGCGCTCGTCTATGCGCTGAGCGTGCGCTATGTCTTCAACGGGCGCCGCATCCTGAAGCCGAGCGTCGAATTCGCCGGCTTCCTCGTCACCGGGCTGGTCGGGCTGCTCATCAATCAGGCGCTGATGATGCTGTTTGTCGAGGCCGCCGGGCTTGCCCCGGCTCTTGCGAAAATTCCCACGGCGGGCTGCGTCTTCCTGTTCAACTTCGCCGCGCGCCGGGCGCTGCTGTTCTCGCCGGATGGCGACAGGACGCTCCGACCGTCATGACGGATCTGACCGCCGAAGAGACGCCCGCGCGAAGAAACGGCGCCGCCGCGCCCGCGCAAACTGCGTTTAGCCTTCCCTTGGGCGCCGCAATCGCCTTGGCCTCGCTCGCCGGCGCCCTGCTGACGCTCCCTCGTGCGCAGAGCGTGTGGCGGACGGGGGCGTTCTTCGATTCCGACGACGCCATGCGCGCGGTCGAGTTGCGCGATTTTCTCGCCGGCCAGCCCTGGTTCGACCTGACGGCCGCCCGCGTCGATCCCCCCCATGGCCTCGTCATGCACTGGTCGCGTTTCGTCGATGCGCCGCTGGCCGCCCTGCAGTCGGCGTTCGGCCTGCTGCTCGCGCCGGATATGGCTGAGCGGGCGACGCGGCTTGCCTTCCCCTTCCTGCTGCTGGCGGCGCTGATGGCGCTTGTCGCCTGGTGCGCGTCGATCCTGGGCGCGAAGACGGCGCGCGGCCCCGCCGTTTTTCTGACGCTGCTTTCGGGGGCGGCGTTCGTGCAGTTCGCGCCCGGCCGCATCGACCATCATGCGCCCCAGGTCGTCCTGCTGGCGGCGGCCTTCGGCTTTTTCCTGCGCGGTCTCGATCCAGCGCGGGCGCCCGCCATGGCGGCCTCCGCCGCGCTCATGGCGGTCTCGATCGCCGTCAGCCTGGAGAATCTGCCGTTCTTCGCCGTCCTGATCGGCGCCCTGCCGGCGCTGCTCCTCGTCGACGGAGTCGCGGCGCGCGGACGGCTCGGCTGGTTTACGGGCGGCGCGCTTCTGGCTTTTCCGGCCGGCTACGCCGGCGCCATTGCGCCGTCTCGCTATGCTCTCTCGGCCTGCGACGCGTTTTCGGCGCCGCATCTCGCCGCGATCCTGACCGGCGCGCTTGCGCTCGGTCTGCTGGCGCTCGCCGCGCCGTGGCTGGAGAGCTTTCGCAAGCGCACAGCGGCGGCGGGCTTTGCGACGGTCGCGGTTCTCACGGCCGTCTTGCTCACGGCGCCGTCCTGCCTCGGCGATCCTCTCGGCGGGCTCGATCCGCTGCTGCGCGAAGTCTGGCTGACGAATGTCGCCGAGGCGAAGCCGCTCCTCGTCTTCATGGAGAAATCTCCTGGCGTCGTCATCGCCACCGCCGCGCCGGTCGCGCTGGCGCTGGGCGTGAGCCTGATCGGCGCATGGTCGGCCTCCGGGATCGCGCGCCGCCGCTGGCTCGTCGCGGGCGCCGTGATCGCGATCGGCCTCGCGGGCGGCCTGTTGCATGTGCGGGTGTTTTCCTCGGTCACGCCATTGGCGATGGCGGCGCTCGCGGCCGCCGTGGCGGGGCTCGCCGGGCGCTTCGCGGCCGTCCTTCGACCCTTCGCCCGTGCGTCGCTCGCGGGCGCCCTCTGCCTCGCGGTCTCGCCCATGGGCCTCGCGCTGGCGCTGCCCTCCCCCGAAACGGGCGACACGCAAGGCGCCGATCTGACCTGTCTCAAACCGGAGGTTCTCGCCCCGCTGGCGGCGCTGGCGCCGGCGCGTGTCGCCGGGCCTGTGGACATGGGCGCGCACGTTCTCGCGCATACGCCGCACAGCGTCTTCGCCGCGCCCTATCACCGCAACAATCGCGGCAATCGCGTCGCGGTCGATGCGTTCCTGGCTGCGCCCGGCGAGGCGGAGACGATTTTGCGCGGAGCGGGGGCGGAGCTCGTGGTCTGGTGCGCGGGCGAAAAGAAGCGGAACGTGCTGGCGAAGCGCGCGCCAAACGGCCTCGCCGCGATGCTGGCGCGCGGCGAGGCGCCGGCGTGGCTGGAGCGGACGGGACCGGCCGGCGGGCCGCTGCATATTTACGCGGTGAAGCCGGGCGGATAATTTGCCCACGCGCCGGCGAAACAGCGCGGCGCGTCGGGACATCACCCGGCGACACGCAAGGAACGTCCGAAAATGAATCTCCTCGATCGCCGCCGTCTGCTCGCGGGCGCCGGCGGCCTGCTTCTCGCGCCGCGCGCTCTGGCGCAGCCGTCCGCGCAGGCGCTGGAGGAGGAGCTGCAAGTCCGCGTCGAAAACAATTCCGTGCCGGAACTGTGCGCGGAGAAGGACAATATCGAACTCGATTTCCTTTCGCCGAAAGTGCGGCGGATGCAGATTCAGGCCGTGCATCCGTCCTATATCGGCACGGTCGTCACCGACCGCTGGGCGCCGGACTGGTCGAGCTGCGACCTCTCGCACGACCCCAAATTCTTCGCGCAGGCGCGCCGCCTGACGTTCTGGGAGACTCCCGAACTCTGGCTGACCGGCTACACCTTTCCCTCCTTCTGGCGGCCCAACGAGGTGCCGGTGCGCGTCGGCGACCGCGTCGAGAAAGGATTCCATCTCGTTCAGCTTTGGATGTGGCATCGGGAGCGCGCCGAGGAAATCCTCGTCTTCTATCCGCCCGACGGCTACTGGCGCGCCCGCCCGCTGCCTTTCGAGGACATGCGCTGGACGGCCTACGGCTCGTCCTTTCTCGTCGGCCCGGTGGAGACGCAGGAACGCCCGATCGTCGCGCTCGAAGAGATCGCTTTCGAGCCCCAGACCCGCAGCTTCGCGCTTAAGTTCAAGCGCGGCGGCGAGGCGCGCGTCGCGCTCAAGAGCATCGATCAGGATCGCGCGACCTTCGACGTGACCTACAGCGACGCCATGCCCGGCGGCCTGCCCTTCGCGGCGCTGCGCTCGATGTACGCCATGCAGAGCATGAGCGACGCCGCCATCGTCGCCTGGCGCAGCAAGCGCGGCAAGGGCTGGGAGGAGGCGCCGGTGACGCGTTTCGGGGGGGCGCTGGCCACCGAGGTCTGGGTGGGGCGCCATCTGCCGTCGCGCCACAATCTGTCGGCGCCCGACATGGTGTTTTCGAAATTCCAGGGCGCCCCGGGTAAATGAGCCGCGCGCCCGCAACGGCCCGCCTCCCCGGCCTCGACGCGGCGCGCGGGCTCGCCGTCCTGGCCATGTTCGCCTATCATTTCATTTGGGATCTCGGCTATTTCCGCTATGTCGATCCCGCCTTCCCCTATACGCCCGGCTTCAAGGCCTTCGGCCACGCCATCGCCGCTTCCTTCCTCTTCGTCGCCGGCGCCGTCCTCGTGCTCGCGCATGGCGACGGGATGCGCTGGCGAAGCTTTGCGCGGCGGCTGGCGGTCCTTACGGGCGCGGCCCTGCTGGTTTCCGCCGGCACCTACGCCGCCTTTCCGAAAAGCTGGGTGTTTTTCGGCATTCTCCACTGCATCGCCGCCGCGAGCCTGCTGGCGCTGCCCTTTCTGCGCGCGTCCTGGCCTGCGCCTTTGGCCGCCGCGCTGGCCGCCGCCGCCGCGCCGATGGTCCTGAGCAGCCCCGTCTTCGACGCGCCATGGCTACAATGGGTCGGCCTCTCGACCGTCGCTCCGCTGACCAACGACTACCGCCCGCTTCTGCCCTGGTCCGGCGCGCTGCTGCTGGGCGTCGCCGCGGCGCGGCTGCGGCGCGCGTCGGCCCCGAGAGCGAGACCCGCCCGCGCGCCGGCCGGTTTTCGAGGCGCGTCCGTCCTCGGTTTTCTCGGCCGCCACAGCCTAGCGCTCTATCTCCTGCATCAGCCGGCGTTCTTCGCGCTCCTTTACGGAGCGGCCCTCGTCCTTCCGCCCTCCGCCCCCGACGGGACGGCGGACTTCGTCGCCGCCTGCGCGACGCGGTGCGGCGCGGCGGGCGGGGCGGCGGATTTCTGCCGCGCCTCCTGCCTCTGCACGGCGCAGGAGGCCGCGCGCCGCCTCCTTGAGAACTCGGCCGACGAAGCCGAACGCGCGCGACGTCTCGACGAGGCGGCGCGGGACTGCGCCGCGCGCGCGCGCCGTCGCCCGTGAGCGTCCGGCAAACGCAACGGAGCCGAGCGCAGAATGCGGGATCGCCGTCGAGGCGGGGCCGCGCCGAAGGGCTCAGCCTCGACCGTCTTTGCCGCGGTCGCTCACCAGCGCCTCAACGACGCCTGGATCGGCGAGAGTGGAGGTGTCGCCCAGCGCGCTGAATTCGCCTTCCGCGATCTTGCGCAGGATACGGCGCATGATCTTGCCCGAGCGCGTCTTGGGGAGGCCAGGGGCGAACTGGATTTCGTCGGGGCTGGCGATGGGGCCGATTTCGCGGCGCACCCAGTCGACAAGCTCCTTGCGCAGATGTTCGCTGGGCGCCGCGCCGTGCATCAGCGTCACATAGGCGTAAATGCCCTGGCCCTTGAGTTCGTGCGGAAAGCCGACGACCGCGGCCTCGGAGACTTTTTCGTGCGCCACCAGCGCGCTCTCGATCTCCGCCGTGCCGAGCCGGTGGCCGGAGACGTTGATGACGTCGTCGACGCGCCCGGTGATCCAGTAGTAGCCGTCGGCGTCGCGCCTTGCGCCGTCGCCGGTGAAATATTTGCCGGGATAGGCGCTGAAATAGGTCTGCGCGAAGCGCTCTTGATCGCCGTAGACCGTGCGCGCCTGGCCGGGCCAGGAATCGGCGATGACGAGATTGCCCTCGCAGGCGCCCTCCAGCACGGCGCCGGCCGCGTCGACGATCTCCGGCAGCACGCCGAACAGCGGGCGCGTCGCCGAGCCGGGCTTCAAATCCGTGGCGCCGGGCAGCGGCGCGATGAGCACGCCGCCGGTCTCGGTCTGCCACCAGGTGTCGACGATCGGGCAGCGGGCGTCGCCGACGACGCGGTGATACCACTCCCAGGCTTCCGGGTTGATCGGCTCGCCCACGGAGCCGAGCAGGCGCAGGCTCTTGCGGCTTGTCGTCTTCACCGGCGCCTCGCCCGCCGCCATCAGCGCGCGAATGGCAGTCGGCGCCGTGTAGAAGATGGTGACGCCGTGCTTGTCGACGATCCGCCAGAAGCGCGAGGCGTCGGGGTAATTGGGCACGCCCTCGAACATCAGCGTCGTCGCGCCGTTGGCCAGCGGGCCGTAGACGATGTAGCTATGGCCCGTCACCCAGCCGACATCCGCCGTGCACCAGTAAACGTCGCTGTCGCGATAGTCGAAGACGAATTCGTGCGTCAGCGCGGCGTGAACGAGATAGCCGCCGGTGGTGTGCAGCACGCCCTTGGGCTTTCCGGTGGAGCCGGAGGTATAGAGAATGAACAGCGGATCCTCCGCGCCCATCTCCGCATAGGGGCAGTCGGCCGGAACGCTCTTCCATTCGTCTTCGTAGCGAAAGTCGCGGCCCTCGATCATTTCGACCTCCGCGCCGGTGCGCGCGACGACGAGCACGGTCTTCACGGGCGCCTTTTCCAGCGCCGCGTCGACATTGGCTTTGAGCGGAACGCGCTTGCCGCCGCGCAGGCCTTCGTCCGCGGTTATCACGATGTCCGACTGCGCATCCTCAATGCGGCCCGCGAGCGACTCCGGCGAGAAGCCGCCGAACACCACCGAGTGAATCGCCCCGATGCGCGCGCAGGCGAGCATGGCGTAAGCCGCTTCCGGGATCATGGGGAGATAGATGGTGACGCGGTCGCCCTTCTTGACGCCGTGCTTTTTCAGCACATTGGCGAAGCGGCAGACCTGTTCGTGCAGTTCGCGATAGGTGACATGGCGCGAGACCGTGGGATCGTCGCCTTCCCAGATGATGGCGGTTTGATCGCCGCGCGCGGCGAGATGGCGGTCGACGCAGTTCATCGAGACGTTGGTCGTGCCGTCCTCGAACCATTTGATCGAGACAGTGTGCGGATCGAAGCTGGTGTTTTTTACGCGCGTGAAAGGCTTGATCCATTCGATGCGCTGCGCCTGCTCGGCCCAGAAGCCGTCGGGGTCGCGGATCGAGCGCTGGTAGAGCGCGCGATATTTCGCGGCGTCGACGCGCGCCGCGGATTTCCAGGCGGCGGGGACGGGGTAGATTTTCTCAGACATTCGCCAAGTCTCCGTCGGCGCCCTCGGCGGGGCGCGCGCATCAAGTCCTGCGCTCCCGCGCCAGCTCCACATTGTGCTGCATCCGCTGCATCATCAGCCGCATGAGATAGAAGCCGAAACGCGGATTTTGCGCGGCGAGCTGCAGCAGGTCCGTATAGCGCACGCACAAGAGCTCTACGTCGTCCGTGGCGACGGCGCCGGCGGTGCGGCGGTTTTCGTCGGTAAAGAGCCCCATCTCGCCAAACAGCGCGCCGGGTCCGAGCTTCACGCCGAGTTCGGGCAGTTCGATCTCGCCCTTGACGACGACGAAGGCGTCCTCGGCGAGTTCGTCCTTGCGGTAGAGGGTGGTTCCCGCCGGCAGCGACAGCGGCCGCATATAGGGCCGCAGCCACTCGAAATCGAAATCGCCCTGCGTCGCGGCGCGCACGTCCTCGATGAGCGTCTGCATCTGGCGCAGCCGCCACACGTTGAGCGGCAGCAGGCAGGCGTTCAGCGCGAACAGCGGGTAAATGCCCTTGAGATAGAAATAGGCGGCGAACAGCGCGCTCGCGAGAATGGCGGCGATGCGCAGGGGAATCATGGTGTTGGAGACGAAGACGAAGACGTTGACCGCCGCCGCCAGATAGCCGACCGCCTCGATGAGCCAGGGATGCATAGGCCGCCTGCTTGTTCCCGCCTTGGACCCGCTTGGGCCGGACGCTCGCGCCGCGGCCCCGCAGCGCGCAAGAATAGGCGCAAATCCGGCGCCATCAAATGCGGCGGCGCAGCGTCTTGACGGACCCGCCCCGGCCAAGTAGCGCGGGGCCTCGGCCGCGCCCCGATCCGCGCGGCGCGACGATTGCCAGGAGGGGACCGGATGTCCGCCGCCAAACCCGCCGCCAAGCCCATCGCGAAGCCGGGAAATCCCCGCTTCTCCTCCGGCCCCTGCGCCAAGCGCCCGGGCTGGTCGCTCGACGCTTTGCAGGGCGCGGCGCTGGGACGCTCGCATCGCGCCAAGATCGGCAAGGACAGGCTCGCTCTGGCGATCGACCTGACGCGCGAGGTTCTGCGCGTTCCCGCCGATTACCGCATAGGCATCGTCCCGGCCTCGGACACGGGCGCCGTCGAAATGGCGCTGTGGTCGCTGCTCGGCCCGCGCGGGGTTGAAGTCGCGGCCTGGGAGAGTTTTTCGAAGGACTGGGTGACGGACGTTCTCGATCAGCTCGGGATCGAAGGCGCGCGCAGCCATGTCGCGCCTTTCGGCGAACTGCCGGACCTCTCGCAGATCGACTTCGACAACGATTTCGTCTTCGCCTGGAACGGCACCACTTCCGGCGTGCGCGTCCCCAGCGCGGATTTCATTCCGGCGGATCGCAAGGGGATGACCATCTGCGACGCCACCTCGGCCGCCTTCGCGCAGCCGCTGGATTTCGCCAAGCTCGACGCCGTCACCTACTCCTGGCAGAAGGTTCTGGGCGGCGAGGCGGCGCACGGGATGCTGATCCTCTCGCCGCGCGCCGTGGAGCGACTCGAAAGCCACACTCCCGCCTGGCCGATGCCGAAGATTTTCCGCCTCGCCAAGAACGGCAAGCTGAACGAGGGGATTTTCAAGGGCGAAACGATCAACACGCCCTCGATGCTGTGCGTGGAGGACTATCTCGACGCGCTGAACTGGGCGAAGTCCATCGGCGGACTCGACGCGTTGTTCGCGCGCGCGAACGCCAACGCGGCCGTCGTCGCGGAGTGGGTGGAGAAGACGCCCTGGATCGAGCATCTCGCCAAGGATCCGGCGACGCGCTCCAATACGAGCGTCTGCCTCGCCTTCTCGGACGCCAGCGCGGCGAAGAAGGCGGAGGCGCGGACGGCGCTGGCCAAAGCCATGGTCGCCATGATCGAAAAGGAGGGCGCCGGCTACGATTTCGGCGCCTATCGCGACGCGCCGCCGGGTTTTCGCGTCTGGTGCGGCGCGACGGTCGAGGCCGCCGACGTGGCGCTACTCACGCAATGGCTCGACTGGGCCTATGCGGAAGCCGCGGCGAAGCTCGCGGAGGCGGCGTGAAACAGGGTTGAATTTCAGGCAATTCGTGATATATATGTTTGAGATATATCAGGGAGCGCGCGCGATGGACAAAGCCAAACTGTTCTGGTCGGGCCGGTCGCAAGCCGTGCGGTTGCCGAAGGAATACCGCATCGACGCCGACGAAGTGCGCATTCGCCGGCGCGGAGACGCGATTATCCTGGAGCCCATCCCGAAAGACTGGTCGTGGCTCGACGAGGTTGCGGGGAAAATGTCGGACGATTTCATGAAGGACGGGCGGGAGCAGCCGCCCATGCAAGAGCGTCCCGAGCTCGACGACCTCTTCTGAATGACGCGCTATCTCCTCGACACGAACGCCGTAATTCAACTTTTGAAGGACGGCGAGTCCCGGATCGCGCGGCGCCTGCGCGAATTCGATCCCGGCGCGGTATGCCTGTCGTCCATCGTAACCCACGAACTCTATTTCGGCGCCTATGGAAGCGCGCGCGTCGAAGCGAGTCTCAGGCGGCTAAACGCCATGCGTTTGGACGTGCTGTCGTTCGATCTCGACGATTCGATCGCCGCCGGCGAAATCCGCGCCAAATTGAAAGCGCGGGGGACGCCGATCGGTCCTTATGACACGCTTATCGCCGGCCAGGCGATGAGTCGGAACCTCGTTCTCGTGACGGCGAACGTGAAGGAGTTTCGAAGGGTGGAGGGACTTAGAGTCGAGGACTGGATCAACTCCGGCTAGACCTCGCTATCGTCGCTTACCGCGAAAATTTCTCTGTCCTCAGGGCTGACCATGCACCCTCGCGTTCTCATCTCGGACCCCCTCTCCCCCGCCGCCGTGCAAATCTTCAAGATGCGCGGCGTCGACGTGGATTTTCAGCCCCAGCTCGGCAAGGACAAGGAGAAGCTCGCCGCGATCGTCGGCGACTATGACGGCCTCGCCATCCGCTCTGCGACCAAAGCGACCGCCGACATTCTGGAGCGGGCGAAGCGCCTCAAGGTGATCGGGCGCGCCGGCATCGGCGTCGACAATGTCGATATTCCCGCCGCCACGGCGCGCGGAATCATCGTCATGAACACGCCCTTCGGCAATTCCGTCACCACCGCCGAGCACGCCATCGCCATGATGTTTGCTCTCGCGCGCGAAATCCCCGCCGCCGACGCGTCGACGCAGTCCGGCAAATGGGAGAAGAACCGCTTCATGGGCGTCGAGATCGCCGGCAAGACGCTCGGCGTCGTCGGCTGCGGCAATATCGGCGCGATCGTCGCCGACCGCGCGCTCGGCCTCAAGATGCGCGTGCTCGCCTTCGATCCCTATCTCTCCGAAGAGCGCGCCCAGACGCTCGGCGTCGAGAAGGTCGAACTCGACGAACTTCTGGCGCGCGCGGACTTCATCACGCTGCACACGCCAATGACCGCGCAGACCCGCAACATTCTCTCCGCCGAGGCCATCGCCAAGACGCAGAAGGGCGTGCGCATCGTCAACTGCGCGCGCGGCGGCCTTATCGACGAAGAAGCCCTGCGCAAGGCTCTCGACTCCGGCCATGTCGCGGGCGCCGCGCTCGACGTGTTCGCGACCGAGCCGGCGAAGGCGAACCCGCTGTTCGGCCGCGCCAACGTCGTCTGCACGCCGCATCTGGGCGCCTCGACCACGGAGGCGCAGGAAAAGGTGGCGCTGCAGATCGCCGAGCAGATGGCCGACTATCTCACGCGCGGCGCCGTCTCCAACGCGGTCAACTTCCCTTCGATCACGGCGGAGGAGGCGCCGCGCCTTCGGCCCTTCGTCTCGCTCGCCGAGAAACTCGGGCTGTTCGCGGGACAGGTCGCGCATAGCGGCGTCGAGAAAGTGTCGATCGTCTACGAGGGCGCCGTCGCGCAGCAGAAGACCAAGGCGCTCACCGCCGCGGCGATCGCCGGTCTGCTGCGGCCGATCCTCAACGACGTGAACTTCGTCTCCGCGCCGATCGTCGCCAAGGAGCGCGGCGTCGCCATCGAGGAAGTGACGCGCGAAGCGGAAAGCGACTACGAGTCGCTCGTCACCTTGCGCGTGACGGCCGCGCAGGGCGAGATCGCCGCGGCGGGTACGGTGTTCCACGACGGCAAGCCGCGCGTCGTGCGCGTCGGCGACATCGCCGTCGACGCCGAATTCTCGCCCTCGATGATCTTCACGACCAACGAGGACAAGCCCGGCTTCATCGGGCGCTTCGCGTCGATCCTCGGAGAGACGGGCGTCAACATCGCCACCTTCGCGCTCGGGCGCGACCGCGCCGGCGGTTCGGCGGTGGCGCTGGTCGCCATCGACGGCGAGGCTCCGGCCGGTGCGCTCGCGGCGATCCGCGCCTTGCCGGGCGTGAAAGAGGCCATCGCGCTGAGGTTTTGAGGACACTGCGCGCCGCGTGGCCCGCCCGCGGTCAAATCAGCTTCAGGCCCTTGAAGCTGGCGTGGCCGTTGCGTCCGACGATCAGATGATCGTGCACGGCGATGCCGAAAGGCTGCGCGATGGCGATGATGTCGCGGGTCATGCGGATGTCGGCGGAAGAGGGCGTCGGATCGCCCGACGGGTGGTTGTGCGCCAGGATCAGCGCGGTCGAGCCGAGTTCCAGGGCGCGCCGCACCACTTCGCGCGGGTAGACCGGCGTGTGGTCGACCGTGCCGACGCCCTGCACCTCGTCGGCGATCAGCGCATTGCGCTTGTCGAGGAAGAGGACGCGAAACTCCTCGCGTTCGCCATAGGCCATGGCGGCGCGGCAATAGTCGATCACATCCATGAAGGAGGCGAGCACCATGCGCTTTTGCAGGGCGCCGCGCGCAAGCCGTTTCGCCGCCGCCTCAACGAGCTTGATTTCGCAGATTGCGCCTTCGCCCAGCCCCTCGATTTCGCGCAGCCGCTCGGGACGCGCAGCGATCGCTTCCGAATAGGAGCCAAAGCGCGCGAGCAGGGATTTTGCAAGCGGCTTCACGTCCCGGCGCGGCAAGGCGCGAAACAGCAGCAGTTCGAGCAATTCGTAATCGGCAAGCGCGCTCTCGCCCGCCTCCATGAAGCGTTCGCGCAGGCGCTGGCGGTGGCCGTGAAAATGCGGCGCCTCCTCGCTCAGGCCGGTCTGCGCGCCCGCATCCGTCGCGGTTTCGGCCCGCCGCCCTGTCATGCCGCGGCGGGCGCATGGGTGGGGTTGTCGAGACCCGCCGGCGAGAGCGTGAAGATTTCCGCGCCGGTCTCCGTAACGCCGATGGAGTGTTCGAACTGCGCCGACAGCGAGCGGTCGCGCGTGACCGCCGTCCAGCCGTCGGCTAGGATTTTCACGGGCGCGCGCCCGAGATTAATCATCGGCTCGATGGTGAAGAACATGCCGGGCCGTAGTTCGACGCCCTGTCCTTTCGCCCCGTAATGCAGGATGTTCGGCTCGTCGTGGAACACGCGGCCGAGCCCGTGGCCGCAGAATTCGCGCACGACGGCGCAGCGCTCCCCTTCCGCGAATTTCTGGATGGCGGCGCCGATGTCGCCCGTCGTGGCGCCGGGCTTGACTGCTCCGACGCCGCGCAGCAGCGCCTCGTAGGTCACGTCGACGAGACGCTGCGCCTTGCGCGGGATTTCGCCAACCGCGAACATGCGGCTGGCGTCGCCGTGCCAGCCGTCGACGATGAAGGTCACGTCGATGTTGACGATGTCGCCTTCGCGCAGCGGCTTGTTGTCCGGAACGCCGTGGCAGACGACGTGATTGATCGACGTGCAGATCGACTTGCGATAGCCCCGGTAGTCGAGCGGCGCCGGATAGGCCCCATGGGAAACGGCGAAGTCGAAGACGAGATCGTCGAGCGCCTGGGTCGTCACGCCGGGCTTCACATGGGGAATGAGCATGTCCAGCGCTTCGGCCGTCAGTTTGCCGGCCTTGCGCATCCCCTCGAAGTCTTCCGGGCCGTGCAGTTTGATTTGCCCGCTCTTGCGCGCGGGCGGCGCAAGATGGGCCTCGATAAAGGTCATGGTCTCGTCTTTTTGTCTCATGGGACGGTTTTCGACAAGGTAAGACTTTGACGGCGCAAAGCAAGGCGGCGCGGCGTCCGCGGCCGCGCCAGGCTCCCGATGTCCCCCGTGCGCCTCGCCATCGGTCCGGCGGTCCGCTATAGCGTCGAAGCCGGACGCGCCAAACAGCCGCGCCCTGCGCGAGATGCCGCCCATGCCCGAACTTCCCGAGGTGGAGACCGTCCGACGCGGCCTGGCGCCGGTTTTCGAAGGCGGGACGATCGCGCGCGTCGAGGCGCGCCGCAAGGACTTGCGTTTTCCGTTTCCGCCGCGTTTCGCCGCGCGTCTTGCGGGCCGGCGCGTGCTGGCCCTGCGCCGGCGCGCCAAATATCTGATCGCCGAACTCGACAACGGCGAGGCGCTGGTCATGCATATGGGCATGAGCGGCTCGTTCCGCGTCGACAAGGATGACGAACCGGGGAACCCGGGCGTTCCGCGCGGCAAGAAGGCCGCACACGATCATGTCGTCGTCCATTTCGAAGGCGGAGCGCGGGCGACGTATAACGATCCGCGCCGCTTCGGATTCATGTTGCTTTTCGGCGACGGCGAACTCGCGACGCATCCGCTGTTTCGCGGGCTCGGGGTCGAACCGCTCGGCGAAGGGCTGACGGTGCGCAGCCTCGCCGAGGCGCTACGAGGCCGCACGGCGCCGATCAAGGCCGCGCTGCTCGATCAGCGCGTCGTCGCGGGGCTCGGCAATATTTACGTTTGCGAAGCGCTGCACCGCGCCCGCGTCTCGCCCTTTCGCACGGCGGGGAGCCTCGTTGCAAAATCCGGCGCGCCGAGCCGGGACTTGACGCGCCTCGCGGCGGCGATCGAAGCGGTGCTGCGCGAGGCCATCGACGCCGGCGGCTCGTCGATCGGCGATCATCGCCTCACCGACGGCTCGCTCGGCTATTTCCAGCACAGTTTCCGCGTCTATGGCCGCGAGGGCGCGGCCTGTTCGACGCCGAGCTGCAAGGGGACGATCGCGCGCGCTGCGCAATCGGGCCGCTCGACCTTCTATTGTCCCCTCTGCCAGAAATAGCCGGCGCTTGCGGCGCGCCCCTGCCCGCGCATATATGCGGGCATGTCAGGCGCTCCCCACAGGTCCGGACCGGCGCTCGCCGTCGCGGGCCTTCGCAAGAGTTACGGCGGGGAGAGCGTCGTCGGCCCGCTCTCCTTCGCGCTCGTCCACGGCGAGGTCGCGGGGCTGCTGGGCGGCAACGGCGCCGGCAAGACCACGACCATCGGCATGATTATGGGGCTGATCGAGCCGGACGAGGGGTCGATCCATGTCTTCGGCCTCGACATGGCCGTCGACCGCTACGACGCGCTGGCCCGCATGAATTTCGAGAGCCCGTACGTCGACATGCCGCACCGCCTCACCGTGCGCGAGAATCTTCGTGTCTTCGCCATGCTCTACGGCGTCGCGGATGTGGAGGCGAAGATCGCGCGACTCGCGGAAGACCTCGCGTTGGACGAATTCCTCGATCGCCCGAGCGGGCGGCTCTCCGCCGGCCAGAAGACCCGCGTCGCCCTGGCCAAGGCCCTGATAAACGATCCCGAACTGCTGCTGCTGGACGAGCCCACGGCCTCGCTCGACCCCGACACGGCCGACTGGGTGCGCGCGCGGCTGGAGGCGCATCGACGCACGCATAATTGCGCGATCCTGCTCGCCTCGCACAATATGGGCGAGGTCGAGCGCCTGTGCGACCGCGTGCTGATGCTCAAGGAGGGCGTTATCGTCGACGACGGCGCGCCGGCGGAGCTTCTGGCGCGTTACGGCCGCGGCAATCTCGAAGAGGTGTTTCTCGATGTGGCGCGCGGGCGCGGCGAGGGAGCGACGGCGTGAGCGCTTCCGGTTTCTCCTTCGGCCGCGTCGGCGCGATGACGCTGCGCTACGTCTATCTCCTGCGCTCCTCCGTGCCGCGCATGTTGGAGATGATGTATTGGCCGCTGATGCAGATGCTCACCTGGGGCTTCATGCAGACATATCTCGCGCGCGCGGGCGCCGGGGCGGACGGCGGCGCCGTCGCGGCCGGAACGCTGATCGGCGCCGTGCTGCTTTGGGACATTCTGATCCGCGCGCAGCAGGGCTTCTCCTTCTCCTTTCTCGAAGAACTGTGGTCGCGCAATCTCGCCAATCTCCTGATGAGCCCGCTGCGTCCGACCGAGCTTGTCCTCGCTTTGATGACGATGAGCGTCGTGCGCCTGAGCGTGGGCATGATTCCGATCATCCTTCTCGCCATGGCGTTTTTCGATTTCAACCTGCTTTCCCTTGGTCTCGCCTTCGGCGCGTTCTTCGCCGTGCTCGTGTGCTTCGCCTGGAGCGTCGGCCTCTTCGTCTCGGGGCTGCTTCTGCGTTTCGGGCTTGGGGTCGAGAATCTCGTCTGGTCTGTGATCTTCATCGTGCAGCCGCTCGGCGCCGTTTATTATCCGGTCGCGACGCTGCCGGCTTGGCTGCAGCCCGTGTCCTGGGCGCTGCCGCCGACATACGTCTTCGAGGGCCTGCGCGGCGTCCTGCTCGATCGCGCGCCGCGCTGGGACTTGCTCGCCCAAGGATTCGCGCTCGACGCGCTGCTGTTCGCGCTCGCCGCCTTCGCCTTTACGCGCCTGCTCGCCGCGGCGCGGCGGGCGGGGACGCTGCTGCAGATGGGGGAGTGAGGATGAATGCGAAGCGCGCCGACGCGGCGCTGGCCGAACGCGGGCTCTTTCCCAGCCGCGCCAAAGCGCGCGAGGCGATTGAGGCCGGGCTTGTCAGCGTCGACGGCCGCATGATCGCAAAGCCCTCCGAGCCGATCGCGGCCGGCGCGCAAATCGTCGCGCGCGCGCCCTATCCCTGGGTGTCGCGCGGCGGCGTAAAACTCGCTCACGCGCTCGACGCTTTCGGCGTCGATCCGAGCGGCCGTTTCTGCCTCGACGTCGGCGCCTCGACCGGCGGCTTCACCGACGTGTTGCTCGCCCGCGGCGCCCGCCATGTCACGGCGGTCGATGTCGGCCATGGGCAATTGCACGATAAGCTCGCGCGCGATCCGCGTGTAACTTCGTTCGAGGGCCTCGACGCGCGCGATCTTCGCACGGCGCACCTTCCCGAGCCGCCCACGCTCGTTGTCTGCGACGCGAGCTTCATTTCGCTTGCGCTCATCTTGCCCAAACCGCTGTCGCTCGCCGCCGAGGCGACCGAACTCGTCGCGCTCGTCAAGCCGCAATTCGAGGCGGGCCGCGCCGCCGCAAAGAAAGGCGTCGTGCGCGACGAGGCGGTCCACATGCAGGTTTGCGTGCGCATCGGCGAAGAGATCAAGCGGCTCGGCTGGCGGGTTCTCGCCGTCGTTCCCTCGCCGATCGAAGGCGGCGACGGCAACCGCGAATTTCTCCTTTGCGCGCGTCGCCCATGAGCTTGTGCCCATGACTTTGGAGCGTCTGACGATCGAGCGGCTCGGTTCGCGCGGCGAAGGCGTCGCGCGCCTGTGCGGAACGCCCGTCTTCGTTCCATACGCGCTCGCGGGCGAGACCGTGCTCGCCGAGGTCGAGGGCGATCGAGCGCGGTTGGTCGAGATCGTGGAGCCTTCGCCGGAACGCGTCGCGCCGATCTGTCCGTATTACGGCATGTGCGGCGGCTGCGCCGTGCAGACGCTCGCGCCCGCCGCCTATGCCGAATGGAAGCGCCGCCTCGTCGCGGACGCGCTGCGCAACGCGGGAGTCGATGCGCCGGTCGCGCCGCTGATCGACGCTCACGGCGCCGGCCGGCGGCGCGCGACGTTTCACGCGCGCGTCGAAAAAGGCGCGGGGCGCGTCGGCTTCATGCGCGCGCGGGCGCATGAGATCGTCGAAATCGACGCCTGTCCGCTGTTTGCGCGCGAACTCGCGGGCGCCCTGCCGGCGGCCCGCGCCGTTGCCGGAGCGATGGCGGCGCGCGGCAAGCCGCTCGACATCACGGTCATCGCGACATTGGACGGTCTCGATATCGACATTCGCGGCGCCGGGCCGCTGGAGGAGCGCGAATCGTCGGCGCTGCTCGAAGCCGCAGCCGCGCACGATCTCGCGCGCCTGTGCAATCACGGCCGCCTCGTCGCGCTGCGCCGCAAGCCGCGACTTGCGATCGGCGCAGCGCTCGTCGCGCCGCCGCCCGGCGCCTTTCTTCAGGCGACGCAGGCCGGCGAGGACGCCATCGCGCGGCTCGTGCTCGACGCTGCGAAGGGCGCCGCCCGCGTCGCCGATCTCTTCTGCGGTCTCGGCGCCTTCGCGCTGCGGCTCGCGGCGCACTCCCGGGTTTGCGCTTTCGACAGCGACGCCGCGGCGATCGCCGCGATGCAGGAAGGCGCCCGCGGCGGCGCCGGGCTGCGCCTCGACGAATCGGGCGCGCGCGATCTGTTCCGCCGCCCGTTGAGCGCCGGCGAACTCTCCGCCTTCGACGCCGTGGTCTTCGATCCGCCGCGGGCGGGCGCCGAGGCCCAGGCGCAGGAAATCGCTAGATCGGCGCTTGGCCTTGCGGTCGCCGTCTCCTGCAACGCCCGGACATTCGCGCGCGACGCGAAAATACTGGTCGACGGCGGCTATGCGTTCGGCGCCGTAACCCCTATCGACCAGTTTCGCTTTTCGCCGCATGTGGAGATTGTCGCGGTCTTTCGCCGCGCCGGCCGTTCGCCGCGCAAAAGGTCGCTGTTATCGCGTTGAGGTCTTAACATCCGGTTAAGGTGTTTGTGCCGAGAATGTCACACAAGGGAAGCAAATGCGTCGTCGCCTCCCTGAAACCTCGGAAATCCGCTTGCCGGGCAAAAAATTCGGGCATAGGATTTGCGAAGTGGTCCAGCGTGAATGGGTAAACACTTGGTTTTCCCGCGAATCTGGAAGGAGATGGTCATGATGAATGCGCTCTTCGCCGCAACATTGTGCAGTGTCGTCCTCGCAAGCGCGCCCGTCGCCGCCGCTTACGTCTATGCCCGGCGCACCGACAAAAGGACCACGCGGCGGCGTTATCGCTGACGGATCCCCATTCGACGACAAGGGCCGCTGTCGCTGATCGCGATGGATAATCGGCCGGATGCCTCCGGTCTGCTCGCGCGCTTCGCGGCGATCGTCGGCTGTTCCGGCGTGCTGACCGAGAGCGACGCGATAGCCCCCTATGTCACCGAGCCGCGACGGCTCTATCACGGACGCGCGCTGTGCGTCGTGAAACGCAGGACAACCGAGAAAGTCGCGCAGGTTCTCGCGGTCTGCAACGAAAGCGGGATCCGCGTGACGCCGCAAGACGCCAACACAGGGCTCGCGGGCGGCCAGACCCCGGACACGAGCGGCGCGTAAATCGTTCTGCCGGAGCAAAAGCTCGATCGCATCCGCGAGGTCGCGTCGTTCCGAGCTGTCACCCCCGCGCGAAGCGCCAGTCCGGGCGGGCGGATTTGACCAGCATCACCTCGGCGATGGACTGGCGGGTGAGGAGCCCGAGCAGGCGGCCGTCCGCGTCGACGACGCCGACCGAGGCCGAGGCCGCAAGCTTTTCGACCGCCTTGTCCAGCGACGCCTCGGCGTCAACGGTCGCGGGCTCGCGGCGCGCAAAGGGCGCGACCGGGGCTCCTGCGTCGGCGTTCTGGAGCGCTTCGATGATGTCGGCGCGCGCCAGCAGGCCGTCGAGCCGGCCGTACGAGTCGACGACGGGAAATTCTTCCTGTGAGGTGGCGAGGACGATGTTCACCGCCTCGCCGACGCTGGCGCCGCGGTCGATCACCGCGATATGCGTCTCCATGGCGTCGCCGGCGCGAATGTCGCGCGTCGTCTCGGAGACGATGGTCATCTGCGCTTCGCCCGCCGCGGCGAAATAAACGAAGAGCGCGATGAAGACGAGAATGGCGTTGCCGCCGGTCAGGCCCAGGAAGCCGAGCAGGAAGGCGAAGCCCTGGCCGATCAGAGCGGCGATGCGGGTCGCTTTCTCCTGGCCGAGCCACATAGCGAGGGCGGCGCGCAGCACGCGGCCGCCGTCCATCGGAAAGGCGGGAACCATGTTGAAGACGGCGAGAAACACGTTGGTCGCGGCGAGACGCTGCAACAGGCCGACCGCCGGATCGTCGACGCGGGTCACGTCGGCGACGTCGATGGCCCCGAGCGTCAGAAACAGACCCGCCGCGATGACGACGTTCACCAGCGGCCCCGCCACCGCAATCAGCAGCTCCTGGTAGGGCTTGTCCGGCATCTTGTCGACGTCGGCGACGCCGCCGATCGGCAGCAGCGTCACCGAGGGCGAGACGATTCCGAACTGGCGCGCGGTCAGGATGTGGCCGAATTCGTGAAGAACGACGCAGGCGAAGACGGCGAGGATGAAGACGACGCTGTCGCGCGCAGCGACCGGGCCGCCGCGTTGCCAGGCCGAATAGGCGATCCAGGCCAGGAAGAGCAGGAAAGTGACGTGAATGCGGACGGCCGTTCCCTTGAACGAGCCAAGCGTGATCGACCAACGCATGACGGGCGCTCCGCGCGATAGGATTCGGTCAACCCTGAGATAGTGCGGCCGGCGCAGGAAAGCCAGAGCGGCGCGGCAAACGGTTCAGAAACGAAAACCGCCGGAGAAGTCCGCCTGTTGCGGCGGCGTTTCTCCGGCGTCGAGGCCAGCAGGAGAGACGAAGAACGGAAGGCGTCGGCCTTGCGTCAGAGGCGGTAGCGGATCTGATCGGTCCAGAAGCGCTCCAGCCGCGTCAGCGAGGTGTTGAGCGTGAGGAATTCGTCCCGCGAAACGCCGCCGATGTTCTCCACGGTCGTGGCGTGCTTTTCGTAAAGCCGGGCGACGACGTCGTGCACTTCCTTGCCCTTGGGGGTGAGGCTGATGCGCACGGAGCGGCGGTCGAGGCGCGAGCGGGAGTGATGCAGATAGCCCATCTCGACGAGCTTCTTGACGTTGTAGGAAACGTTGGAGCCCAGATAGTAGCCGCGCGTGCGCAGTTCGCTGGCGGTCAGCTCCTTGTCGCCGATGTTGTAAAGGAGCAGGGCCTGGACGGAGTTCACGTCCCCGCGGTCGCGGCGGTCGAACTCGTCCTTGATGACGTCGAGGAGGCGGCGGTGCAGACGCTCCACCAGCGTCAGCGCCTCGATGTAGACCGGGCGGATCTCGTTGATGCGCTCGGCGCGGGCTTGCTGCGGCGCAACTTTCAATATGGCGTTCATGGCTCGACTCCGTCTCATCGCCGGATGCACAAAGCATCTCTTGATGGCCTTTGATGACCGCAAGCTATCCGCCCCGGATGAAAACCCGCTTAAACAACAGCCTGAATCCGCCATTTACCCCAGTTGCGCCAGTCGCGGTGAACGCCGAATGAATTCAATCGTCGATTTACCCTGAAGCTTCGTTAACCCTTGAAGGCGCGCGACGCGCTTTCGCGGGCCTTACGCCACGCCTCCTCCATTACGCTTTCGCGCGGCGGCGGCAATGGCGCGCGCCGTCCGCCGCGGCGTCGGCGCCGCTGCTCGTGCAGGCGCATCGCCTCGTAGTCGCGGCCGGCTTCGAAGGTCAGCACGAAATAGACGACGATCAGCACCAGGTCGAGGCCGACCAGCCAGTAACCGCCGACGAAGAAGCCCGGCATGTTGACGCTGACGAAAATCTGCGCGCTGGCGATGAGCAGCCACAGCACGCCGCCCCAAGGCGTCGCGAGCCACAGCCCGACGCCCGCGACAAGATCGAGCACGCCGAAGAAGATCACCGCGAAGGCCGCGCCCGGCGGCATGACGTCGAAGACGGATTTTTCCGCCACGAGCACGACTTCCCACAGCATCAGCCCTTGCAGCAGCCAGAACAGCGCGACGATGCGCATGAAGCGCGTGAGCAGAAAACCCCATTTCGTCGCTTCGCTCGACGGGCCGGGATCGCCGACGCGAATGGCGCGGTAGGGATCGTCGACGTCGTCGTAGATGGTCGGGTCCGGCATCCGTGGTCTCCACTCGGCGAATGGCGAATAGCAAATGGCGAGTAGCGAATAGCGATCTGCGTTGTGCTTCTACGCCAATCCGGCGCCGGCAACTCCCTATTCGCTACTCGCTACTCGCCATTCGCTACTCACTCTACTGCCCCTTCTTCGCCCTTGTCGCGAAGCGCACCGCCTCCTCCGCCGCGCGGAACAGCGCCTTCGACTTGTTCACGCATTCGCGATGTTCGTAAGCGGGCTCGCTGTCGTAGACGACGCCGGCGCCCGCCTGCACATGCATCCTGCCGTCCTTGACGATGGCCGTGCGCAGCACGATGCAGGTGTCCATCTGCCCGCCCGAGCCGAAATAGCCGATGCAGCCGCCGTAGATGCCGCGCTTGTCGGTTTCGAGTTCGTCGATGATCTCCATCGCGCGCACTTTCGGCGCGCCCGACACCGTGCCGGCGGGAAAGCCGGCGGCCAGCGCGTCGATGCAGTCGAAGCGCGCCGCGTCCAGTTCGCCTTCGACATTGGAGACGATGTGCATCACATGGCTGTAGCGCTCGATCGTGAAGCTGTCGGTGACGCGCACCGTGCCGGTCCTGGCGACGCGTCCCACGTCGTTGCGTCCGAGATCGAGCAGCATCAGATGCTCGGCCCGCTCCTTTTCGTCGGCGAGCAGTTCCTCGGCGAGGCGCCGGTCCTCGGCTTCGTTTGCGCCGCGCCAGCGCGTGCCGGCGATGGGGCGGATCGTCACCTTTCCGTCTCTGACGCGCACCAGAATTTCCGGGCTCGAACACACGATCTGAAAGGCCTCGAAATCGAGGAAGCACAAAAACGGCGCCGGATTGACGCGGCGCAGCGCGCGGTAAAGCGCGAAGGCCGGCAGCGCGAAGGGCGCGGTGAAGCGTTGCGACAGCACGACCTGAAAAATGTCGCCGGCGCGGATATATTCCTTGGCGCGCTCGACCATTTCGAGGAAACGCGGCTGGGGCGTGTTGGAGACCGGCTGCTGCGCGAGCAGCATCGGATCGGCGCCCAGTTCGCGGTGTTCGAGCGGCGCTTCGAGCGTCGCCACGACCGCCTCGAGCCGCGCCAGAGCCGCTTCGTAGGCCGTCTTGGCGGAAACGCCGGGACGCGGACGCGCCGGCGTGACGAGGGAGAGTTCGTCGCGCACCGTATCGAAGACGACCATGACGGTCGGGCGCACGAGCAGCGCGTCGGGACAGCCGATCCTGTCTTCCTTCGCGGGCGCCAGACGCTCCATCTGGCGCACCATGTCGTAGCCGAGATAGCCGAAGACGCCGGCGGCCATGGGCGGAAGACTGGCGGCCTGCGGCGCGGCGGATTCGGAGATGAGATCGCGCAGCGCCGCAAGCGGCGGCTTGCCGCAGGCTTCGAAAACGCCGCCTTCGAGCGCGCCGCGGTTGATCTCCGCCGTATCGCCGCAGGCGCGGAAAATCACGTCCGGATCGAGGCCGATCATCGAATAGCGCCCGCGCGCGGCGCCGCCTTCGACCGACTCCAGCAGGAAGGTCGCGCCCGCGCGCCCGCGCGCAAGCTTCAGATAGGCCGAGACCGGCGTCTCCAAATCCGCGACCAGCCGCGTGACCACGAGACTCGGCTTGCCGGCCTCGTAGTCGGCGGCGAAGGCGTCGAACGCAGGCTCGAAGACGTCGGCGCTCACTTTTCGGCTTCCGCTCCGGTGGCGGCGGCCAGCGCCTTCTGGTTGATGTCGACGTTGAGCGCTTTTTCCAGCCCGCCGACATATTGTTCGAGGATGTCGTTTTGCAGCGCCGGCTTCAGTTGTTCGGCGATGGTCTTGGCTTCGATCGACTGCGGATCGAAGGCGGGAGTCGCCGCGTCCTTGACGACGAAGATCAGCCGCCCGCCCTCGACCGGCGCCGAGCCTGCGCCGTGGGGCGCCACCTCGAAGAACTGGCCGATGGTCGCGGCGGCGAAGTCCGGACGCGGCGCGCGCTTGACCTCGGTCGCCCGTTTGACGTCGAGACCAAGCTCCTTGGCCGCGTCCTCGATCGGCTTGCCGGTTTCGAGCGCGCCGACGATCGCCTTGGCCTTGTCCAGCAGGGCCTTCTGCGCGGCGTCGGCGCGCATCGCCGCCTCCACTGCGCCCTTGACCTCCTCGAAGGTCTTCTGACGCGCCTTTTCGATGGCGTTGACCTCGAACCAGACATAACCGCCGTCGCGCGTCGCGACGATGTCGTTGTCGACGCCGACGTCCGAAGCGAAGGCCGCCTTCAGAAGATCGAGGCTCGCCGGCAGGTCGAGATCCTTGCCCGACGCGTCGCGGCCGGCGTCGTCGACGGCGTCGACGGCTCGCGTCTCCAGTCCCGCCGCCTTCGCGGCTTCCGCGAGCGGCTTGCCGGAGGCCCGCTGATCCTCGATCGCGTCGCGCAGCCGGCGGGCTTCGGGCGTCGCGCGTTGCGCGGCGATCTCGGCGCGCAATTCGCCCTCCGCCTGTTCGAAGCTCTTGGAGAAGACGCCGGGAACGATCCTGCGCACTTCGGTCAGCACCGCGCCGAAAGCAGTGCGAACCAGCGGAGCGTAGCCGGGCGCGTCGAGCGCGAAGACCGCGTCGCCGACCTTGGAGTCGCCGAAATCGCGCTTTTCGACGAGGCCGAGATCGATGTCCTTGGGATTGAGTTTGCGCTCCTCGATCAGCTTGTCGAAGGCCAGCCCGTCCTTGAGGCGCGCCAGCGCCTCCTCCGCCTCCTTCTCGGTCTTGAACACGATCTGGCGCACCTCGCGCTTTTCCGGCGTTCCGTAGCGCCGCGTCTTGACCTCGTCGTAGAGCTTGCGCGCGTCGGCCTCGGACACGTCGGCCGGCTTGCCGAGCGTTGCGGGCGTCACGGCGAGGATCGTGAGCTTGCGATACTCCTTGGCGCGAAAGCTCGGCTCGTGCTCGTCGTAATATTTCTTGAGCTCTTCTGGCGTCGGCGCCGCTCCGGCGCCCGCCGCCGAAACCGGCAACAGGAAGTAGTCGATCGAGCGCGCCTCGTTGCGGAACTTGTGAACCGCCTCGATCATCAGCCGCGGCGGCTCCAGCCCCAGAATGACGGCGTCGGTCAAGGCCTTGCGCAGATAGGCGGTCTTCTGATCGATCAGGAACGAGCGCTCGGTGAAGCCGGCGTCGCGCGCGATCGCCTTGAAGCGTTCGGCGTCGAACTGGCCGTCCGGGCCCTGGAAGGCCTTTTCGGATTTGATGATCTGCTGCGCGGTCTCGTCGCCGATGGCGAGGCCCATCGTATGGGCCTTCTGATCCAGCGCCACGTCGGTGATGAGCCGTTCGAGCACCTGAAGATCGAGGCCGGCGGCGCGCGCCTCCTCGTTGGTGACGGCGCGGCGCAGCCGCTGCTGGATGCGGCGCAGTTCGTTCTGATAGGCGGATTTATAGGCGTCGATCGTCACTTCGCCGGCGCCGACCTTGACGAGCCGCTGAGTGGAGAAGCCGCGAAACACGTCGCCGACGCCCCAAATGGCGAAACTGACCACGATGACTCCCATGACCAGCGCCATGAGCGTGCGGCCGATCCAGTTCTGCGAGGCGACGCGCAGGCCTTCCAACATGGTTTCGCTTCCCTTTTATCCTTTGCGCGGACGGCGCGCCCCCATTTTGGCGCGGACTATAGGGAGGGGCGGCGCGCGTGGCAATCGGAACCCCGCGTCATGCAGGGCCACCCTCCGAAGGCTCGCAACTCCCTGTCATGCCCGCGAAAGCGGGCATCCAGCTATCAAGACCGCACATGGCGGCGTTTACCCTTGGATTCCCGCTTACGCGGGAATGACACGCGCCTTTACTGAATTGCCCTGTGCGTCATGCAATTCCGCGTCTTGGCGGCGGCGCTCCGGGGCGGCGTCGGCGCGCCGAAACACAAGACCGCGCCCGCCCGCCGCCTTGAAAGGGATAGCCGGAAACACTATGCTAGCAGGCATTCGGTCCCTGCTAGCAAGCTTGCCCCCCATGCCCCGCCAGCTCAACATACGCAGCGACGAAGGCTACGATATCGCCCATCGCCTCGCGCGGCGCCTCGGCAAGACGGCGACGGAAATCGTCGTGTCGGCGCTGCGGGACTATCAATCGCAGCGGCGCATTGCGAGCGAGCGCGTCACCGCCGAACAGGCGGAGGCGAACTACGGCGCGCTCATGGCGTCGCTCGAGGCGGCGAACACGAAAGCGCCGCCTGCGATCTTGGGCGACGACGAGATGTACGACGAATCCGGATTGCCGAAGTGATCGCGGTCGATTCCTCGGCGCTTTACGCGATCGTCCGGCTTGAGCCGGAAGCCGGCGAATTCGCGCGGATATTGAGCGAAAATGACTGCCTGATCGGCGCGCCGACCCGACTCGAAGCCTATGTCGCCGTTCGCGCGCGAAGCAGCGACCGGCATGTCGCCATTCTCAATGCGATTTTCGCCTGGCCGAATATCCTGACGGCGGAATTCACGCAGGCGCATTTCGAGAGCGCGCGCGAGGCTTACGACCGTTTCGGGAAAGGACGTGGGCATCCTGCGCAACTGAACTTCGGCGACTGCCTCTCTTACGCCGTCGCCAAGGTTCACGGGCTGCCGCTGCTTTTCAAGGGCGAGGACTTCTCCCGCACGGACCTCGCGGCGGCATGGGCGCCGCCCGAGGCGCCGAATTACCCCCGATGATACGGGCGCCCCGAGACGATGGTCAGCGCGCGGTAAATCTGCTCGGCGACGAGAATCCGCACGAACTGATGGGGCAGCGTCATCGCGCCGAAGGAGAAGACCGCGCTTGCGCGCGCCCGCAGGCGCGCGTCGAGCCCCTCCGCGCCGCCGACGACGAACCACAGCGCCTTGCGGCCAGCGTCGCGCTCCTTCGTCAGAAAGGCGGCGAATTCCCGGCTGGTGGCGGGTTTTCCCCGCTCGTCGAAGGCAGCGACGACGGCGCCCGGGTCGAGCGCCGCAAGCAGGGCGTCGCCCTCACGCGCGATGCGCTCGGCTGCGTCGCGTACGCGGCTTTCGTCGATTTCCTTGAGATCGAGCCCGTCGAAACCGAGGCCACGCATCATTTGGATGCGGCTGGCGTAACGGGCGTAAAGCTCGCGCTCTGGGCCGGCCTTCAGGCGCCCCACGCAGAGAAGCCCCAGCCGCATCGCGCGCCTAAACAGCCCGCAATTCGCTCGGACGGCCGCCGCCCCACATTTTCTCCAGATTGTAGAACTGGCGCACTTCGGGGCGGAAGATGTGGACGATCACGTCGCCCGCGTCGATCAGCACCCAGTCGCATTGCGGCAGGCCTTCGACTCGCGCCTGGACGCCCGCGGCCTTGCAAGCCTTGACCGCCTTGTCGGCGATGGCGCCGACATGCACGGTCGACCGACCGGTGGCGATAATCATGTCGTCGGCGAGGGCGGTTTTTCCCCGCAAGTCGATCGAGACAACGTCCTCGGCCTTGGCTTCGTCGAGGCTCGCGAGCACGCCATGCATCACTTCGCCGGGAGGCGAACCGTTCGGCCCCCGCGCCCGGGCCAGGGCGACGCCTGCGGCCCGCTGAAGACTTGTTTGAAGACTTGGAGACAGTTCTATACCCCTCCCGCTGCGCGGCGTTCTTGCTGCGCCGATAACATGGGGCGCTTTGCCGCGGATTGCAACAAAAAGGAAAATGCCGCGCATTCGCGGCTGGAATCGGGATAGGGGAAGGCCCGCGGGCCGGGCGCCGAGAACAAGCCGATCGGCGGAGAATTCGCGCCTGCGAAACCCGCGGAGCGGTCGGAAAAAAACGTTCCCAAGGCGCGCTCGTTCTGACGCCCGGCGAAGCGCTCAGGCTTTGACCATGCGCCATTGCAGAACCGGCAAGGCAGGTTCGAGCGCACGATAGCGCCCCACCGGACGCGCACGCGCGATCTGAAGCTGAACGAGGTCGCCACCTTTTTCGGCGTAGGCGGTCGCGAGAAGCGCCTGCGTTTCGAGCGTCACGGCGTTGACGACGATGCGCCCGTATGCGGGCAGAGCGTCCCACGCTGCGTGCAGCGTCGCGGCGTCGCCGCCCCCGCCGACGAAGATCGCGTCCGGCGCAGGGAGGCTTGAGAGCGCTTGCGGCGCCGCGCCGGCGACGATTTCAAGTCCGGGAACCCCGAGCGCCGCCGCGTTACGCGCGATACGCGCAGCGCGTTCGTTGTCGCGCTCGACGGCGATGGCGCGATTGGCGGGATCGGCGAGCATCCATTCGATCGCGACAGAACCGGAGCCGGCGCCGATGTCCCACAGCAATTCGCCCTTGCGCGGCGCGAGTGCAGCGAGGGTCACGGCGCGAATGTCGCGCTTGGTGATCTGGCCGTCGTGCTCGAACCACTCGTCCGGCAGCCCTGGCGTCAAGGGGATCGCGCGCGCCCCGGGCGCAGCCTCCACCTCGATCGCCAGCGTGTTGAGCGCGGCGACGTCGTCGAAGGCAAAATCGCGCGCGCGCATTTCGCGGACGCGCTCGTGCGGGCCGCCGAGATGTTCGAGCACGTGAAGGCGCGAGCCGCCCATGCCGAGCGAGACGAGATGCGAGGCGACGCGCGCCGGCGTCGTCTCGTCCCAGGAGAGAACGATCAGCCGCGCGCGCGGCTGCAGATGCGGCGTGAGGCGCTCGAAGGCGCGCCCGTGCAGCGACAGCAGCGCGCAGTCCTGCTGGCTCCACAACAGCCGGGACGCGGCGAGCGAAAAGGCGGAAGGGCTCGGCAGCGCAACGATTTCTTCGCGCGCAAAATTTCGCGCGATGAGATCGCCGACGCCATAGAAGAACGGATCGCCCGAGCCGAGCACGACCGTCGGCGCGCCGCGCCGCGCCGCGATCGCGGCGATTGCGTCCCCAATCGGCGAAGGCCAGACGAGGCATTCGGCGTCCGTCTCGCCGATCAGCGCAAGATGTCGCGCGCCGCCGACGATCAGTTTGGCTTGCATTATGAGCGCGCGCGCGGCGCCGCTCAGCCCGTCGAGGCCGTCCTCGCCGACGCCGACGATGGCGAGCCAAGGCGCCATGGTCATCGTCCCTTCCGCGACGTATAGACCCACGGCCGCGCGCCTTCGCGCGCAATTGCGCGCGTGCCGCTCGCGCCGACGATCGCGAGCGTCGACATGTCGACGAGGGAGACATCCGCCTCGTCGAGCCGCGCAACGAACAGTTCTTCCTGCGGACGACCGACGGATTTTGCGAAGGCGACAATGGTCTCGCCCGGAAGAAGGCGGCGCAGCAGCGCGAACGCGTCGTAAATGCGCTGCGGCCGCGCGCGCGAGGCGGGATTGTAAATCGCGATCGCGAAATCGCCGCGCGCCGCGCATTCGAGCCGCTTCTCGATCGTCTCCCAGGATTTCAGATTGTCGGACAGAGAGACGACGCAGAAATCGTGGCCGAGGGGGGCGCCGAGCCGCGCCGCCGCCGCCTGCATCGCCGAAATTCCCGGCAGCACGCGAATGTCGAGCGCGCGCCAAGCCGCCTCGCCCGTCTCCACCGCTTCGAACACCGCCGAAGCCATGGCGAAAATTCCCGGATCGCCGCCGGAGACGACGGCGACGACCCGTCCCGAGGCGGCGCGTGAAAGCGCCTCGCGCGCGCGCTCGATCTCGACGCGATTGTCGCTCGCAAGCCGCGTCTGGCCGTCGCGTTCGGGAACGCGCGCGACATACGGCGCGTAGCCGATCACGTCTTGCGCGGCGGCGAGCGCCTCGCGCGCTTCGCCGGTTAGATAGGCGTCGTCGCCCGGGCCAAGCCCGACGACATACAGGCGCCCCGCCTCCGTCACGGCCGCCGTCCCCGGCCGGGAACGAGAACCATCGAGAAATAGGGCGCGTCGTCGTCGAGCTTGTCCGCGAGCGGCAGGATTCTCTCGCCCGTCATGGCGCCGCGCTCGACATAGATCGCGCGCTCCAGCAGCCCGGCGCGCGCCAGCGCCCGCCGCAGCTTCGCGAAATTGGCGCCGAGCTTCATGACGACGGCGGCGTCGGTCGCGGCGAGACGGCGCACGAGTTCGTTCTCCGAAAGCGTCGCCGGCAGCACGGTGAGAACGTCGTCGCCCCAGGCCATCGGCTGGCGCGCGGCGGCGAAACAGCCGGACATGCCGGAGACGCCGGCGCAGACCTCGATGCGGAAACGGCCGTCGAGCCGCACGAACACGTGCATGAAGGAGCCATAGAACAAAGGGTCGCCCTCGCACAGCAGGGCCGCGTCGCATCCGCTTTCGAGCACGGCCGCAAGGCGGCGCGCGCTCTCTTCGTAGAACGCCGCGAGCTGCGCGACATAGTCCGGATGGTCGAAGGGAATTTCCGTCGTCACCGGATAATCGAGCGCAAGCTCCTCGCAGCCCGGCGCAAAATAGCGCTCGGCGATGGCGCGCGCGTGGCTCTTTCGTCCGCGCTTGGCGAAATAGGCGACGACCTTCGCCTCGCCGATCAGCCGCGCCGCTTTGATCGTCACGAGTTCCGGATCGCCCGGCCCGAGGCCGACGCCGTGCAGCACGCCCAATGCGGCGGCGGCGTCGCGGCCCAGGGACGGATCGAGCGCGTTCATTCCGCGTCGCTCGCCAGCGCGTTGATCGCCGCGGCAGCCATGGCGCTCCCGCCTTTGCGGCCCGTCACGATCATGTAGGGAACCCGGCCGTCGGCGCGCAGCGCTTCTTTCGATTCCGCGGCGCCGACGAATCCGACCGGCGTCCCGATCACCGCCGCCGGCGGCTCGGCGCCTTCGTCGAGCATTTCGAGCAGGCGGAACAGCGCCGTCGGCGCATTGCCGATGGCGACGACGGCGCCGCCCAGCCGATTGCGCCACAGCTCCATGGCGGCGGCGCTGCGCGTATTGCCGATCTCCGCCGCGATCGCCGGAACGCTGGGGTCCAAAAGCGTGCAGACGACGCGATTGTCCGCGGGCAGGCGCGAGCGCGTGACGCCATGCGCGACCATGTTGGAGTCGCACAGGATCGGCGCGCCCGCTTCGAGCGCCGCGCGCGCCGCCTTCGCCATGCCGGGCGAAAAGACGATGTCCTCCGCGACCTCGACCATGCCGCAGGCGTGAACGATCCGCACCGCGATCCTTTCTTCCTCCGGCGTGAAGCGATCGAGCTTCGCTTCCGCGCGAATGATCGCGAAGGAGCGCTCGTAGATCGCCGCGCCGTCGCGAATGTAAGTCAGTGCGCTTGGCATCAACGCGTCTCCCTTTCCGCCATCGCCGCGAGCGCCCGCTCCGTCTCCTCCAACGTAAGCGCGGCGCCAGACGGCGCATCGGACGCTCGGCCGTTCTCGATCAGATCATAACGCTCGCCGCGCGTCACCAGCGTTACGCGCGTCGGACCGGGCCGCGCGCAGCCCTTGGCGCAGCCTGAGACATGCAGCGTCACGCCGTCCGGCGCAAGGGCGCGCGCCGGCGGCGCGAGGCGATCGAGATGCGCGCGCGTTGGGCCAAGCGCCTGCGGGCACTCCGGCGCGCCGGGACAGGCGGCGACGGCGAGACGCGGATCGCTTGCCTCGACGATGAGGCCGCGCGACTTCGCCGCCGCACAGATGGCGCGCGCGGAATCGAGCGAAGGCGCCGGGACGAGAAGCGCGCGCCAGGGCGTCAGGCGCAGTTCGCGGCGCCCAAGTTCCGCCGCGAGATGCGCGAGCGCCGCGAGTTCGTCCGCGCGCCAACGCCCGAACGGCGCGCCGGCGCCCGCGTAGAAAACTCCGTCCGCCGCCTGCGCGCCGAAACTCGCCTCCTGCCGCGCCGCGCGACCGGGCGCGACGACCGCGCGCATCTCCAGTTTCGCTTCGCGTTCGAGCGCGGCGATCCCCAGAGCGCCGACAAGCAAGCGCATCCGCCGCAACTCAAACGCCCGGCCCTCGCGCAGCGCAACGAAGGCGCGGGCGATGTTCAGCGCCGCGTCGATCGCATTCTCCCGAGCAAGCACGACAGCGCGATCCCCCGCGCCGGCGGCGATTACGGCGACGCCGTTCTCGCGGGCTTCGAGACGAATGTCCGCCTCGACGTCCGCCAGGCCGAGCGCGCTCCCGTCGTCGATCAGAAAAAGAAATTTTCCCGGCAAGGCGCGAAGGCCCGCGTCGCCCATGATCGCGTCCGCCAATTCGCGCGCCAAAGCGTTTCCGTCGAAAGACGCGCGCGCGTCGAGGCCGGCGAGCGGCGAGGAGAGGACATTGAGCACGCTTTCCGTCGCCGCGTCCGGCGCGAGCATCGCCAGCGCGTGGAGGCGCGTCAAAGCCTCACCGAGCATGCGCTCCGTCACGCCGCGCAGTTGCAATTGCGCGCGCTGCGAAAGGTCGATCAGGCCGTTGCCGCAGGCGGATGCGATGTCGGCGATTTCGCGCGCGGCGGCGGCGGGCAGCGCCGAGCCGACCGCCTTGGCGCGAACGAGCAGCCCGTCGCCGCTCGCCATCGGCCGCAAGGCGCCGGGACACCAGCCCTTGATTTCAGGCGCGACGTTCATCGGCCCGCTCCTTTGTCGTCGCCAGCGCAGCGGCGACGCTGTTACGCCGCGTGCGCCATAGATCGCGCCGCAGCGCCTCCTCGAACACATGCGCGATCGCCGCAGCGGCGCGCGGATTTCGCTCGATGAGAAACTTGCGCACGGTCTCGTTGCCGAGCGTCGCGGAAAAGGCGAGATCGAACTGCGCGTCGCCGACAAGGCCCGCGGTCGCGGCGAAGGCGTAAAGATTGTCGATCGCTTCGGCAATCTCGCCGGCGCCGCGATGGCCATGGCGCATCTGTCCTTTGATCCAGCGCGGATTTGCAACGCGCGCGCGAACGACGCGCGCGATTTCCTCGCGCAGCGGGCGCACGCGCAAGCGGTCCGGCGCCGTGGCGTCGAGATGCAGCAGCGCGGCCTCGCCGCCGAGCGCGCGGTTGGCGGCGGCGAAACCGCCTTCGAATTCGGCGAAGGCGGCGCCTGCGAGCACGTCGGTTTCGGCCATGTCCTGCGCGTGGAGCAGCGCGTCCGCCTTGGCGACGCGCTCCGCGAAGGCGCCGCGCGCAGGCGCCGTGTCGCCGTCGCGATCGAGCGCGTGGCCGGCGGCGTCGAGGAATGCGGCGCCGAGTTCGTCGCGCGACGCCCATTCTCCCCGCGCGATTTTTTCGGCGACGCCCAGTCCGTAGCTCCCGGAGGCGGCGCCGAAAACCCGCTGCGCGTCCGCTCCCGCGAGCGTCAGCGGATTGAACGCGGCGTCTTCGTCGAGCGAGGCGACGGCGCGCGCGGCGTCGTGAAACAGCGCGACCAATCCCGGGAACATGTCGCGGAAGAGTCCCGAAACGTGCAGCGTCACGTCGACGCGCGGAAGATCGCGCCGCGCCTGCGGCTCGATCTCGAAGCCGACGACGCGCGCGCTGGCGTCGTCCCACACAGGCGAAACGCCGATCAGCGCCAGCGCTTGCGCGAAATCCTCGCCGCCGGTGCGGATCGTGGCGCTGCCCCACAGATCGAGCAGGATCGCGCGCGGATAGTCGCCATGCTCCTGCGCGTGACGCGTCATCGCTTCGAGGGCCGCGCGGCGGCCGATGTCGCAGGCCGTGCGCGTCGGCGCCTGGCGCGGATCGATGCAATAGAGATTGCGCCCCGTCGGCAGCACGTCGGCGCGTCCGCGCGAGGGCGCGCCGCCGGGCCCCGGCTCCACGAAGCGCCCGTCGAGCGCAGCCAGCAACGCGCGCATCTCCGCCGCGCCGTGCGGTCCGCGCCCGAACACGTGCAGGCCGTCGCCGACGCGCATCTCCTTCACGTCGCACAGCCAGGCGTCGAGACGCGCCAATTGCTCGGCGATGTCCGCATCGCGCTTGAGGCCGCATTCGGCGGCGAGGCCGCTGCGCTCGGCTTCGTCCAATATGGCGCCGGCGATCAGCCTGGCGCGGCGTGGATCGAGCGAGGCGGCGTTGGCGTATTCGTCGAGCAACGTCTCGATCTGCGCCGCCGCGCCGGAAAGCCCCGCCTCGGCGAGCGGCGGCGTCATATGGCCGATGGTCACGGCGCCGGCGCGACGCTTCGCCTGCGCGGCTTCGCCCGGGTCGTTGACGATGAAGGGATAGACCAGCGGCGTCGGCCCGAGCGCGGCTTCGACCACGCAGTCCTGCGACAGCATCGCGGACTTGCCAGGCAGCCATTCCAGCGTGCCGTGCGTGCCGAGATGGATGAGCGCGTCGATGCGGCGGACATGACGCAGCCATAGATAGAAGGCGAGATAGGCGTGGCGCGGCGGCGCGTCCGCGTCGTGATAGGTTTCGCGCCGATCCGCGCGCGCGCCGCGATCGGGCTGAAAGGCGACGACGAGTTTTCCCGCCTCCAGACAGGAGAAACGGAAGGCGCCGCCGCGAACCGCCGGATCGTCCTGCGGGGCGCCCCAGGCGGCCGCGACGCTTTCGCGAACACGCGCGGGAAGCGCGGCGAACAGGCGGCCGTAGTCGGTAAGCGGGAGTGTCGCGGCGAAGGCGGCGTCCTCAAGCAAGCGGATGAAAGCCGGTCGTTGGCGCCCCTTCTCCCGCTCGCGGGAGAAGGTGTCGTCACGAAGTGACGACGGATGAGGGCCGGCGCCCTCACCCGACCCCGCTTCGCGGGGCCACCCTCTCCCGCAAGCGGGAGAGGGATAGGCCCCATCCGCCCCGATTTCGTATCCCGCGCCCTCCAGCGCCTCGATGATCGAAAACGCGCTCGCCTCCGCGTCCAGCCCGATGGCGTAGCCGCCGCGCCCGCGCCGCGCGGGATAATCCGAAAGCACGAGCGCGAGACGCTTGTCGCCATTTGGCGTTCGCCGCAGCCGCGCCCAGTTGACGGCGAGATCGGCGACGAATTCTACGCGCGACGAGTCGGGAGCGTGGCGCACCTGCGCGAATTCACTTGCGAGCGGCGACGGCGCCGTCTCCTTGAACGAAATAGCCCGCGTGAAGATACGGCCGTCGACTTCGGGAAGCACGACATTCATCGCGAGGTCGGCGCCGTTGGCGCCGCGCGCGGATTTCTCCCAGGCGTCGCGCGTCGAAGTCGCGAGCGCGACCTGAAACACCGGCGCGTTGGCGCGATTGAGAATGCTTCCCTTGTCGCCGCGCGCCGAAAACGCAGTGGCGTTGAGAATTGCGTCCGGCGCAAACATCTCGATTGTTCGCGCGACAAAGGCTTCGCTTTCGGCGTCCTTCAAACTGGCGACGAAGACCGCCTCCACGGCGAAACCTCGCAGGGACAGCGCATCGGCCAGCGCGAGGATCGGCGCGATGTCGCCCGCTAGCTGCATCGAGCGGTAAAAGACGATCAGCGCGCGCGGCGCCCCTGTTGCCGCCGGGCGCTGCGCGGCCGCGCATTCGCCGGCGTTCGCGAGCGGCGCGCTGTCGCGCCAGGGCGCCGGCTTGCCGACGAACGTCGAGGCGTAGCCGAGGAAGGAGCGTAGATTGTCGGCGCCGCCGTCCTGGAACCAGGACCAGAGCCGGGCAAGCTCCCCCGCCGGCAAGGTCGACGCGCGCGCAAGGCGCGGATCGTCGTGGCCGTCGCCGGGAACGACGGCGAGCGCGAAACCATGGGCGCGCGCCGCCGTTTCGATTTGCTCGACGCCGTAGGACCAATACTCCTTGCCGCCGAGCAGGCGCACGACGACGAGCCGCGCATGACGCGCGACATTCTCGACATAGAGATCGACGGAATAGGGATGCTTCAACTGCGCGAGCGAGGCGCAGCGCAGGCTGGCGAAGGACGACGCGTCTCGTTCATAGAGGCGCGCGAGCAGACAGAGTTCGGAATCCGAAAAGGAGAGAAAGACGATCTTCGCCGGCGACTGCCCAAGATCGACCGCCGCGCCCGCGTCGTCGAGGCCATGAATGTCGCGCGGCAGCAGATGCATGGCGCATCACGGCTGTGTCAGGGCGGCGGTTACGCCCGCGCGATCGAGGCCTTTTTCGCCGATGACGACGATGCGGCCGACGCGCGCTTCGCCCGTACGCCAGGGCCGATCGAAATGATGCCGAACGCGCGCGCCGACGCCCTGCACCAAGAGGCGCATCGGCTTGCCCGCGACTTCGGCAAAGCCTTTCACACGCAGCACGTCATGCGCCGCGGCAATGTCCGCAAGGCGCGCGGCGAGCACAGCGGGGTCCGCAACCGGCGCCAACTCGACGACGAAGCTCTCGAAGTCGTCGTGATCGTGTCCGGCTTGCGCATCGTGATGCGAGGGGCGCCCGCCGAGATCGTCCTCGGCGGCGGCGGCGAGGCCCAGAAGCACGCGCGCGTCGACGCGCCCCTCGCGCGCACGCACGATTCCTGTCCCGTGGCGCGCGCCGTCGCGCAGGCGCCGCGCGACGGCCGCTTCTTCGTTGGCGTCAAGGAGGTCGGTCTTGTTGAGAATGACGAGATCGGCGCAGGCGAGCTGATCTTCGAACACTTCTTCGAGCGGATTGTCGTGGTCGATCGTCGCCGCCTCGGCGCGCTCCGCCGCGATGGCGTCTGCGTCGTCGGCGAAGCGCCCTTCCGCCACCGCCTTGCCGTCGACGACCGCGACGACGCCGTCGACCGTGAGGCGCGAGCGGATCGCTGGCCAGTCGAACGCCTTCACCAGCGGCTTGGGCAAAGCGAGGCCGGAGGTTTCGATGATGATGTGATCGGGACGCCGCTCGTGCGCGAGCAACGCCTCGATCGCCGGGACGAAATCGTCGGCCACGGTGCAGCACAAGCAGCCATTGGCGAGTTCGACGATGTTTTCCTCGGGACAAGTCTCGATTCCGCAGGCGCGTAGAATCTCGCCGTCGACGCCTACGTCGCCGAATTCGTTGATGACCAGAGCGAGGCGCCGGTCGCGCACGGTCTCCAGCACGTGACGGATCAGCGTCGTCTTGCCGGCGCCGAGAAAGCCGGTGACGATGGTCGCCGGAATTTTCGCGCCCGCGCTCACGGCGCGGCGTCCTCGCGCTCGCCGAGCAGCCGCCAGACGCAGCCGACGAGCGCGCCCGCCAGGATCCAGGACAGCGCCTGCACGGAAATCGACGAGGCGGCGAAGCGCGCGGCGAGTTCGGCCGGAACCGTGCTCTCGGGCGCGGCCGGCTGCGGCGCGCCGTAAAGATGTGGCGCGGCGAGCGCGAGCGCGCCCGCAAGCTTCGCGGCGAGGCCGCCGACGCGCAGCAGCGCGAAGAGGCCGGCGGCGGTGAGACAGGCGGTCGCAAGCCACCATATCTGGCGGCCGGCGAGATCGGTTTCGGCGGCGCCGGGCAGTTGCGGCGCAAGGCCCAGGCCGGTCGCAAGGCCGGTGGCGGCGAAAGCGCAGGCGCCCCACAGCGCCGCGCGACGCGGCGCGATCCGCTCGCCGCAGACAAGCATTGCAGCGAGCAGGATCAGCGCATAGCCGATGGAGACGCCGACGGCGGCGAGGCCGGTCGTCGCCGTGCGCGCGAGATCGCCGGCCGGCGCCGCGGCGTCTGCTGCGCCGCCATGGCCCTGCTGCGCGGCCTCAAAGACCTCGGCCGCGAGGATGAGCGGCGTCGTCGTCATATGCTGCAAGGCCGCGATCGCAAGCCCCGCGGCAAGGCCGGCGACAAGGCCGACCGTCAGAACGCGCTGGATCACCAGCTTTGGCCGTTCGCCGTCAGTGGCAGGGAAAGGACAGCGCGTGGCGCGCGTCGTGCGCCGCGTCGTGCACGCCCGCCGTCGCGGAAAAGCCGGCGAGATAGACGAGGCCGAAACCGAGAAAAAGCGCAATGAGCGCGGCCTTGAGCGTCTCGACCTTCGAGGACTCGACGCCGGCGCCGGAAACGGAGCGGGAAATCATGGCTCTCTCCTTGCCGCCCCACCGGCGGCGGTTGACTCGTCGTGCGCGACGGCAAATCTCTCTTTGACGGCAGGTCTCTCTTTGACGGCAGGTCTCCTGGCTTCCGGGTCGCTGGCGCACGCCGCCTTCCCGAGTTGCCCCAGTGGCGGAATGGCGCGGCCTCGCCGGTCACAGTTGCGGGGGCAGCCGCGGAATGAAACCGCGTTCCCTTTTCACTTCTTGCGAAGAACCGTCGCCATCAGTCATAAAGGCGCGTCGGCGCTACGTCAAACGCCGAAGAACGGAGAAGACATGAGAATACGGGACGCTCTTCCATCGGACGAGGCGGATTGGCGCGTCCTGTGGCGCGGCTATACGGAGTTTTACGAAACAGTTCTGGACGAGGAGGTCACGGCGGAAACGTGGCGCCGCATCTTCGACGGCGGCTCTGCTATTTCTTGCCGAGTCGCGGAGGCGGAGGGCCGTCTTCTCGGCTTCGCAACACACGTGCTGCACGCGTGCACCTGGACCCTCGCGCCCATCTGCTATCTTGAAGACCTTTTCGTGGACCCGGCCGCGCGCGGCGCCGGCGCCGGTCGCGCCCTGCTCGAAGACCTCGTCGCGCTGGCGCGGGAACGTGGCTGGGCGCGGCTCTACTGGCACACGCGCGCCGGCAATGTGACGGCCCGCCGGCTCTATGATCGCTTCGCCACGGCCGACGATTTCGTGAAATACCGCATCGCCATGAAAGGCTGAGCCTTGCAATGATTTCGAGCGACGACGATGCGACTCGCCACCGCGCCAAAATGGCGAAACGCAAGGCCGTGCAGGACGCGGAAGTGGCGGGAAAGACCGTCGCGCGCAGGGGCCTGCTGATGGTCCACACCGGCGCCGGCAAGGGCAAGTCGACGGCGGCCTTCGGCCTCGTCCTGCGCGCCCTCGGCCATGGCTGGAAAGTCGGCGTCGTGCAGTTCGGCAAGGGTGCCTGGACCAGCGGCGAGCGCGCGATCTTCGAAAAACTCGCCGCCGACACGGGCCTCGTCGAATGGCGCACGCTCGGCGAAGGCTTCACCTGGGAGACGCAGGACCGCGCCCGCGACGAAGCGGCCGCGCGCCGCGCCTGGGACGAAACACGCCTGCTGATGGACGATCCGAAGCTGCGCCTGCTCGTTCTCGACGAACTCAACATCGCGCTGCGCTACGAGCATCTGCCGGCGGGCGAGGTGATAGTCGCGCTGAGGGCGCGGCGCGACGATCTCCATATCGTCGTCACCGGCCGCAACGCCAAACCGGAACTGATCGAAATCGCCGACCTCGTCACCGAGATGACGCCGGTCAAGCATCATTTCGCGGCGGGGGTGAAGGCGCAGGAGGGGATCGAGTTCTAGCCGCCGCTCCGAAGGCGCGCCTTTTCGGACAATCGTGTAAAGGAGACGACGACGCGCTCATATCCGAACAAGGATCCCCCATGCTCGCCTCCGCCATCCGCACGATTCCAGACTATCCCAAGAAAGGCATTCTGTTTCGCGACATCACCACCCTGCTCGGCGACGCCAAGGCGTTTCGCCGCGCGGTGGACGAACTGGTGCAGCCCTGGGCGGGGACGAAAATCGACAAGGTCGCCGGCATGGAGGCGCGCGGCTTCATTCTCGGCGGCGCCGTCGCGCACCAGCTTTCGGCCGGCTTCATTCCCATCCGCAAGAAGGGCAAGCTGCCGCACAAGACCGTCTCCGTCTCCTACGCCCTCGAATACGGCGTCGACGAGATGGAAATGCACGCCGACGCCGTCGCGAAAGGCGAGCGCGTGATCCTCGTCGACGATCTCATCGCCACCGGCGGCACGGCCGAAGGGGCGATCAAACTGCTGCGGCAGGCCGGCGCAGATGTGGTCGCGGCCTGCTTCGTGATCGACCTGCCCGATCTCGGCGGCGCGAAAAAGATCGAGGCGATGGGCGTCCCGGCGCGCACCCTCGTGGCGTTCGAGGGGCACTAGTGGCTTGCTTCATTCGACATGAAGGGACTCTGTATGCGAGCCTGAAGGCTCGCGGTCCATGGCCGCACTTGGACCGCGAGCCTTCAGGCTCGCATCGCAAACCCATTCAAATCGGACGACGCAGGGCGCTAGAAATCCCCGGCCTGCCGTTTGCCTCCGGGCGCGGCGCCCGCTAATTTCGCCGCAAACCGAGGCTATGACCGCGCCGATGACGCCGCGCCGCACCGCTTTGATCTTCTTTGGGCTTGCATTGGCCTGCGCCACCGCGGGAGTCGCGGTTCTGCGTCTGCTTCCCGCGGCGAGGCGCGCGGAGACCGCGGCCGTCGCGCGCAGCGAACGCGCCGCCGCGGCGTTCCTGCAGGATATGCGCCGTCACTCCGCCCCTGACGTCGTCAACGAGCCCGCCCCCGAACCGCCGGCGCCGGACGCCGAGGCCAGCGTCGCGATCGCGCCGCAGGCAGAGGCGCCTGCCGATCTGCAGGCCACGCCGCTCGACGGCGATGCTCCCTTGCCGCCTCCCCGGCCTGCGGACCTCGCCGAACTTGCGCAGCAAACTCCCACGCCGCCCAGGCGCCCGAACGATCTCGAACTTCTCGCCGAGGCCGCGTCCGTCCCCGAACCACAGCCCGCCCCGCAGGCCGCGGCGGCCCCTCCTCCTCCCGCCGCCGCCCCGGAGCCCGCCCCCCAGCCGCAGCAGCCGGCGACGCCGCCAAAGGAGGTCGCGCGCGCGAACGAGCCGGTTCTGCGCCCGGCGCCGGACGACGCCTTCACGCAGGAGCCGGCGCCGGCGCGCTTTCGCATGGGCCAGCCGGCCTTCGTGCGCATTTTCAAGCAGGAGGGGCAGCTCGAACTGTGGCTCAAGCAGAACGGCCGGTTCACGCTCTACAAGACCTACCCGGTCTGCAAATGGTCCGGCCAGCTCGGACCCAAGCAGCGCGAGGCCGACTATCAGTCGCCCGAGGGCTTCTACAGCGTCTCGACGAAGCAGCTCAATCCGCGCTCCAATTACCATCTCGCCTTCAACGTCGGCTATCCCAACGCCTACGACCGCCAGCACGGGCGCACGGGCGGTCTCGTGATGGTGCACGGCAATTGCAAGTCGGTCGGCTGCTTCGCCATGACCGACGCCGGGATCGACGAAATCTACGGCTTCGTCGCGGCGGCGCTGTCGGGCGGCCAGCGCGAAGTGCCGGTGCACATCTTTCCGTTCCGCATGAGCGAGACCGCCATCGCCAAACATACGGGAGCGGGCGGCGGCTGGCTCGCCTTTGTCGGCGGCGCCGCGGCCGCCCCGCAGTGGGGCGACTTCTGGCGCAATCTCAAGGAAGGCTACGACCTGTTCGAATCCACCGGCGAGCCGCCGGCGGCCTTCGCCTGCAACGGCCGCTATTCCTTCGGCGCCGCCGGCGCCGCCTGCAAGCGCATCGCCGGGTGGTGAGGGGACGCGGCGCCGGCGCCGCCGAACGATGTCGACGCAAGCCGTCCGGAAGGCGCTCGTGAGCTTTGAATCGCTCGCTTGGCTGTTTGCGGCTGCCGTGACCCTGCACAATCTAGAGGAAGCCATCTGGCTGCCCGCCTGGTCTAAGGCCGGGCCACGCTGGCGCGTTGCCGTCGATGCGGCGGAGTTCCGCTTCGCCGTTAGCGTGCTGACGATCGTCGCCTATGCGTGCGCTTGGTTCGCGGCGGCCGGGAGCTCCGTTGGCGTCTATCTTCTTTGCGGTTACGCATTGGCGATGGCGCTAAACGCGCTGATTCCGCATTTGGCGGCGACAATTTTCTTTCGTGCGTACGCTCCGGGCGCTGCGACAGGGTGTCTGCTCAATTTCCCGATTTCCGTTATGTTGCTAATGCGAGCCGTTACGGATTTGCGTCTCGATCTCATGACCTTCGCTTGGGCCGGTCCGCTGGCGGTTGCAGCTCTCGCGCTGTCGATCCCGATCCTCTTTCGAATTGGACGGGCGGCAATCTCTCTTGGGTTCTTGCGTAAGACTCCGTCTTCGCCCGAGCGGCGCGATGGGCTATCCTTTCCCCGCAAGGAGCGCGAATCGCGATCATGACCGAGCCGACCTATTACGAATTCTTCGCCGGCGGCGGCATGGCGCGCGCGGGGCTGGGCGAGGGCTGGCGCTGCCTCTTCGCCAACGATTTCGACAGGAAGAAAGCCGAGAGCTACCGCGCCAACTGGGGCGGCGACGCGCTTTTCGTCGGCGACGTGCGCGCCATCGAGACAAGCCAATTGCCCGGCCGCGCCGATCTCGTCTGGGCCTCCTTTCCCTGTCAGGACTTGTCGCTCGCCGGCGCCGGCGCGGGCCTTGCGGGCGAGCGCTCGGGGACGTTCTGGCCGTTCTGGGAGCTGATGAAGGCGCTGCGCCGGGAGGGCCGCGCGCCGAAGCTGATCGTGCTCGAAAATGTTTGCGGGGCGCTCACTTCGCACGGCGGCAAGGATTTTACGTCGATCTGCGAGGCGCTAGCGCAGGAGAACTACAAATTCGGCGCGCTCGTCATCGACGCGGCGCTGTTCGTGCCGCAGTCGCGGCCGCGGCTGTTCGTCGTGGCGGTGCGGGAGGATGTTCCCGCTTCTCTGGCGATCTCCGCCCGTCATTGCGAGGCGACGAAGCCGACGAAGCAATCCAGAAATGCTGAGCGCCCCCTGGATTGCTTCGCTCCGCGCGCAATGACGGATGCGGAGGCGTCGCCGCACGTGACCCGCTCTTTGCGCGCGGCATTTGCGCGTCTGCCGCAGCCCTTGCGCGACAGGTGGCTGTGGTGGCGCCTACCCGCGCCGCGCGCCCGAAATACGACGCTGGCCGAGTTGATCGAGGACGACCCCGCAGATGTCGCTTGGCATAGCAAAGCGGAAACGCAAGCTCTCCTAGACATGATGAGCGCGGTCAATCTGGCGAAGATCGCGGAGGCGAAGCGCGCCGGCCGGAAGATGGTGGGGACGCTCTATCGGCGCACGCGCTATCGGGACGGCCAGAAAATCCAGCGCGCCGAAGCGCGTTTCGACGATGTCGCCGGCTGCCTGCGCACGCCGGCCGGCGGCTCCAGCCGCCAATTCGTGCTGATCGTCGAGAAGGGCCGCGTGCGCTCGCGGCTGATGTCGGCGCGCGAGACTGCGCGGCTGATGGGACTTTCCGACGACTACGCTTTGCCGAAGAGCTATAACGAGGCCTACCACCTCACCGGCGACGGAGTCGTCGTTCCCGCCGTGCGGCATCTCGCGGCGTATGTGCTGGAGCCGCTGCTCGATCCTCGCGCCTTGCGCGCCGCGGCGTGAAAGCCGAATCCCCCGCCCAACGCTCCGCCGTCATGCGCGCGGTGAAGTCGCGCGATACGTCGCCCGAACTTTTCGTGCGCAAAATTCTGCGAGGGATCGCGTCCGGCTATCGCCTGCATCGCAAGGATATCCCGGGCAATCCCGACATCGCCTACATCGGCTCGAAGCGGGCGATCTTCGTGCACGGCTGTTTCTGGCACGGGCACGACTGCGCGCGCGGCGCCCGTGTGCCGAAAGCCAATGCGGACTATTGGCGGGGCAAGATCGCGCGCAATGTCGCCCGCGACGCCGCGCATCGCGAAAAGCTCGCGGCGCTCGGCTGGCGCGCGCTCACCGTATGGGAGTGCGAGTTGAAGGACGCCGCGGCGTTGGAGGAAAGGTTGCGGGCGTTCCTGGCGTAAGGCGACGCGGCGAAATAACTGCGCCGCTGTGATTCAGTTGTCTCGCCGCATCGCCTTACTCCAGCCGCAGGGGCGTTTCGAACGCGCCTTGGCTGGTTATCACGGTAAAGGTCGCCGCGGCCCCGCTCGGGGGCGCCTTGGCGGCGTCGCCCCACATGGAGACGAGCTTCACGTCGAAGCCGCTCCCGTCGGCGGCGCGCGCGCTGTCGAGGAACAGCGGCTCGGCAATCTCCGAAAAGAGATCGCTCGCCTCGCCGGGGCCGACATAACGAACGCGCCAGACGGTGTCGCCGCGTCGCTCGATCGCGATCAGCGCTTTCGCCTCCGCCTCGCTCGCTTTGCGTGGAACCCGCCGCTCCGCCGCGGCGATGGCCTCGGCGTAAGGCGAAGCGCCGGACAGGGGCAGCGCCAGCGTCAGTTTCGCCTGGGCGGGCAGGCAGATTTTCGCGCAGGCGGCGTAATCGAGCGTGAGACGCAGCGTCGCCGGCGCTTTCGGATCGCGGGGGGTCACCCGCGCCGGAAAGACGACGCGCGCGTCGTAACCCGCGACGACGCTGCCTTCCTCCACGATATGCTTGGGAGCCGGATAGGCGATTTCGACGGCGGCGATGTTCTCGGACGCAGAAAAATCGAAGACCGGCGGCGATCCCGCTTCGCCCGGCGAACGCCAGTAGGTGATCGTTCCGGGGGCGAGATCGATCTCGACGCCGGCGCGATAGACGCCGCCCTGCACTGGCCCGGCAGAGAGAAGACGCGCCGACGACTGCGATTTGCCCGGCGCGGAGGCGTAGCCCGCCTCCTCCGCAAGCGCGGACGCGCCAAGAAGCCCGGCGGCCAGAGCCGCCCCTCGCCAAACGCCGCAAATCGCCTGCCTCGCGCCGACGCGCATTCGAGCCCGTCCTCTCCTTGGGGCGATTCCGGCCCACTGTCCCGTTGGCCCCGCTTGTGAAGCGAATGCCGGAAGCGTAGCATAACGCCATGAGCGAACTCGGCAAGAAGCACGGAGCCCAGGGTCTCGGCAAGGGCCGGCGCGCCGACGGGCGGCGCTATCTCGACGGCCAGATGCTCGTCGCCATGCCCGGAATGGCGGACCAGCGCTTCGCCCGCTCGGTCATTTATCTTTGCGCGCATTCGGAAGAGGGCGCGATGGGCATCGTCGTCAATCAGGCGGCGCCCATCAAGAATTTCCCCGATCTGCTCGTTCAGCTTCAGGTGATCGCGCCCAGCGAGCGCATCAGCCTGCCGCGCGCCGCCGAGAACGTCCAGGTTCTCTCGGGCGGCCCGGTTCAGACCGACCGGGGCTTCGTGCTGCATTCGCCGGATTTTTTCATCGACAATTCGACGCTGCCGATCGACGAGGGCGTCTCGCTGACGGCGACCATCGACATTCTGCGCGCCATCGCGGCGGGCGAAGGCCCGGACAAGGCCGTGCTGGCGCTGGGTTACGCCGGCTGGGATGCGGGGCAGCTCGAAAACGAAATTCAGCACAACGGCTGGCTCAACTGCCCGGCCGATCCGGCGCTGCTGTTCGACCGCGATCTCGGCTCGAAATATTCGCGCGCGCTGCGCTCCATCGGCATCGATCTGGGCCGCCTTTCGGAAAGCGCCGGACACGCCTGAACCGGCCGTTCACGGCGCCGGATTGCTGCGCAACTGATGAATGGCGTCGATGCGCCGTTCGATGTCCGCCGTGATCTTCACCTCGATCGAATCGATGTCGGTCTTCAGTTGCTCCATCGTCGTGGCGCCGATGATGTTCGCGGTGACGAACGGCCGCGACGTGACGAAGGCGAGCGCGAGTCGCGCCGGATCGAGGCCGAGTTCCTTCGCCAGGTCGAGATACTCGGCCACGGCCTCTTCGACTCCCGGCTTCTCGTAACGGTCGCCGCGCGCGAACAGCGTCATGCGCGCGCCGGGAGGCCGTGCGCCGTTCTGATATTTGCCGGTCAGATAGCCCTGCGCCAGCGGCGAATAGGCGAGCAAGCCCACCTGCTCGCGTTCGGCGAATTCGGCGAGACCCATTTCGAAAGTGCGGTTGGCGAGGTGGTAGGCGTTCTGAATCGAGACGACGCGCGGGCCGTGGCCGAGTTCGCTGGCGCGCAGGAAGCGCGCCACGCCCCAGGGCGTTTCGTTCGAGAGCCCGACATGGCGAACCTTGCCGGCTTTGACGAGTTCGTCCAGCGCCTCCAGCGTCTCCTCGATCGGAACCTCGTCGCGCCGCGTCGGCGGACGGTAGATCGTGCCGCCCGCGCCCCAGAGCGGGAGCGAGCGGTCGGGCCAGTGCAACTGATAGAGATCGATGTAATCGGTGCGCAGGCGCTCGAGCGACTTGTCGATCGCGTAATGGATGTTCTTCTTGTCGAGAACCGGCCGCCCGCCGTTCGCGCGCAGCCAGGTCGCGTCGCCGCGACCAGCGACCTTCGTTGCGATAATCGCCTTGTCGCGGTTTTTGCGCGCGGCGAGCCAAGAGCCGATGATGCGCTCGGTCGAGCCTTGCGTCTCTGGTCGCGGCGGAATGGAGTAGATTTCCGCCGTGTCGACGAAATTGACGCCGCGATCGAAGGCGTAGTCGAGTTGCGCATGGCCCTCGGCCTCGCTGTTCTGCTGGCCCCAGGTCATGGAGCCGAGACAGATCGTGGAGACTTTGAGATCGGTGCGGCCAAGCCGGCGGTATTCCATGCGCGCTCCCGTTACTTGTTCGGCGACCGGGGCCGAGCGCCCTCATAGGCGGACGGCGTCAATTGACAAGGGGCTACTGCGCCGCGGTGGGGATCGCCTCTGTGTTCAGCCGGAGAGCAAGCCCGCGCGCCGCCAAAGGGCGCGACCGAGCGCAAGGAACATCGCCGCGACGCCCTCGCCGGTCTTGGCGCTGGTGAAGACGGCTTCGCCGGGCTGAAACCCTTCCGCCTCGACGCGAGGCGCGGCGAGATCGATCTTGTTGACGATGCGCAGCACGGGCCGGCCGGGAAAGGCTTCGTCGAAACGCCGCGCAAGCGCCGCCATCTTGACGAGGGTCGCCGGGCGCGTCGCGTCGGCGACGACGATGGCCCCGGAAGCGCCGGCGAGATAGACGGTCTCGAAGATGCGCGAGCCGAAATCGCCGTCGGTGTCCCACAGAACCATGCGTAAGCGCGCGTTCTCGCATTCGGGGCCAAGATCGACGTCGTGGGTGAGCACGTCGACGCCGATCGTCGTCTTGTAGTCGGCGTCGAACTTGTCGAAGACGAAGCGCTTGGCGAGCGACGTCTTGCCGACGCCGATGTCGCCGAGCAGCATGACTTTGGCGGACAGGCGCGCCGCGTTCATCGCACCTCGAATTCGCGGGCGTAGGGCCGCTCGAACACGACGCGCCGGCTGCGCGCGGCGTCGAGGCCGGAGTCGGCGATCGGGGTTGCGGCGGCGCGCGGCGCCAGCGCCAGCTGTTCGCGCGGCACGCCCCGCGCCGTCAGCATGGCGACGATCTTGTCGGCGCGCTTGCGCGAGGCGGCGCGGTTGGCGGTGATCGAACCGTTTTCGTCGGCATAGCCGACGACGCGCAGATTCTCGCCCGTCGTCAGAAGCAACGCCGCGAGTTCGTCGAGCCCTTTGCCCGCCGCCTCGGGATCGACCAGCGCGTCCTGCTCGGTGAAGAAGACCGCGAAAGTCTCGATGAAGCGGGTCAGCCGCGCGGCGGGCGCGTCCGTTTCGCTCCGCCACTGGTCGATCGCCGCCTTCGCCTGCGCGACCTTGGCCTGCAGTTCGGCGAGCTGCGCGCCGGCCTTTGCGCCGTCGGCCTGCAGATCGGCGGCCTGCGGCGCCAGCACCACCACCTTCACGTCGCGCACGGCCGCGTAAGGTATTGCCGCCGGCGCGATGGCGTCGACGACGGCCTGCGGCTCGCTTTCGTCGGCGGTCAAGCCGCGCAAAATCACGCGGGCGTTCGCATGATCGATTTCGAGACGCAGCGGATAATCCGCGAGGGCGCCGCGCGCAGCCATGGCGGCGTCGAAAGCCGCATGGATTTTCCGCTCGCGCCAAGCGCGCACCGCAGGATCGATCGAAAACCAGATCGTCGCCCCCGCGGCCAGCGCGCCGACGACGATCGCCGGCGCCTTGCTGGTGGGCGGCGGCGGCTCGTCGCGCAGCGCCTCCTCCAGCGGCTCGCCCATCGCCTTCGCGGCGAAGCCACTCTCGTCGCGTTCGTGCGCTTCGACGATAGAGAGAAAAGCGTCGTCGAGACGCCGCTCGCGCCCGCCCGACAATTCGCCCGCAAATTCGGCGGCGACGATCACGCGCGTCGAGGCGCGCAGAAACACGTGGCTCGCGCCCATGTCCAGCATCCGCAATTCGCCGCCGCGATCGGCGTAGACGGTGGCGGCGAATTCCGTGATGGCGGCGATGAGGCCGCTCGCAAGATCGTCGTGATCCGCCTCCTCCGCCGCCTCGGGCCATGTCGCGAGAACGCGGCCGCTGCCGCGTTCGAGCAGCAGCGCCCGCTTGAGAACGCCGGCGTCGGCTTCCGCCATCGCCACTTCCGCCATCGAGCGGCCGGTGGCGAGCGCGCGAAAGCGCAGGCGCCAGGAATGCGCCGAAACGAGCGCGTCGATGCGGCGGTTCAGGTTCTCGACGAGATCGCGAAAAGCGCCAGCCACAGCCGCCGTCACCAGCCGGCCGGTGATCGGATAGAGCGCCTCGACCATCATCTCCTTGGAGTTCTTGATCTCGGCGCGGATCGCCGCGACCACGAGCGGCGCCAGCGCATTGGCGAATTCGCGGTGGCGCTTGACCTCCGCCGTGCGGAGCGCTTCAACCAGAATGTCGGCGGTGGCGGCTTCGAGTCGCTTCGATTCGCCGACGAAGGCGTCGATCTTCTCCACTCGCGCGCTCAGGTCGGGAATCTCGGCGACGCGCGATTCGACGGCGTCGAGGCGGCGCGTCGCCTCGCCGACGAACAAGTCTCGCAGCTTTTCGAAAGCCTTGTCGTCGCCGCCGCCGGCGGACATGTCAGCCGCCCTTGCCGCGCGCGCTCATGTTCTGGACGGTGGCGCCGAGCTGCGCGATCGCGCCGCCGATGGCGTTGATCGACGCCGCCTGACTGCGCTCGGTCTCGCGCGCAAGATCGACGAGGCGGCTTTCGAGCGTCGCGAGACGCTCCAGAAAATCGGCGCGCATCGCCTCGAGTCTTTGCTCGATCGCGTGCGCTTGCGCGTCGCTGGCGCGTCTGGCCTCGCCGAACAGGAGCTCGCGGACCTGGTCCATCGGATCGATCGCCGCGCCATTGCCGGCGCGCGGCGTCTCCTCTGTCTCATTCTTCAAACGCGCCATTTCTCCACCCTCGCATTCACGCGCCGTCGCCGCAGCGAAACCTTTTCCGCGCTTGAGCATTTTAGTCCCGCCCAAGTCGAAAAATACAAGTTCCCGTTGATTTTCGTTCTCTAGCACGCCCGCTGCGCCAAGACGAGCGGCAATCGCTCAAAAGCGTTAAGCGGCGGGACGAATTCCCCTTTTGCTGAAATGCGTTGCGACTCGGATTGTGCGCCGTCGCCGAAAGTCACGCGAGGAGTGTGACCTATGGCACTTACGCGCGAGGCCGGGGTTGAGCACCTTTCCTATTATCCCGACTCCGTAAGCGCTTACGCGGCGGCGCGCGAGACGGACGGAGGCAGGCGGCAAAATGTCCGAGTCAGCAATCATGGCAAGCGCGGCGATACTTTCGAAAAAGGGCGGCGCCCCAAGAAATCCCGGCGACGGCGACGGCCGTCGTTCTCGGGGCGCCTTGACGCGTCAGGATCTGGCCCAGGCGATCCATAGGCGCTGCGAGGGGCTCTCCCGACGGGAAGCCAAGCGGCTTGTCGATTCCGTCATCAACGAGATGGTGGAGACTCTCTGCCGTGGCGAGACGCTCAAGCTGCACGATTTCGGCTCGTTCATCGTGCGCCGGAAAAGCGAGCGAGCCGGCCGCAATCCGCGCACGGGCGACACGGTGCCGATTGTCTCGCGTCGCGTCGTGGTGTTCAAGGCGTCCCCGAACATGAAGGCGACGGTGAACGCCGGACCGGAGACGTCGAAACCGCGGGCCGCCAAGCACGACGCCGCCGCGCGCGGCCGAGACGCGAGCGCCGACTGAAGTCCCGCCGCCCAGCGCCGCCGCCCTCTCCTCCCCGGGTGGCGCGGCGCGCGGCCCCGGAGCCCGATCGCGCCCCTCGTTCTTCGCTGGCTCATGATCGGGCTCCGGTCTGGTTCGAAGGTCGCGCACCGCGCGTTGCGGCGCCCACTCGAAATTACGGCAACAGGGCGCGATTGAGCTTGCCGTTGGCGTTGCGCGGCAGCGCGTCCAGCACCGCCACGGCGCGCGGACGCTTGTAAGCCGCGAGATGCGCGGCGCAATGGGCGAGGATCGCCGCTTCGTCGAGCCGCGCGCCCGCCCGCGCGACGACATAGGCCTTGATGATGGTCGCGTCCTTGTCGCGCCCCGGCCGCTCCGCCGCCGCGGCCTCGGCGACGCCCTCGATGTCGAGCAGGCACTTTTCCACCTCGGCGGGCGAGACGCGATAGCCGCCGGCGTTCATCACCTCGTCGGCGCGGCCGTGATGATGCATGTAGCCGTCGGCGTCGAACGCGACGAGATCGCCGGAGACGAACCAGCCGTCGCGAAAGGCCTCCGCTTCTTCCTCGGGGCGATTCCAGTAGCCGAGCATGAGGCCCGTCTCGTCGCGCCGCACCGCCAGCACGCCGGTCTCGCCGGGCGGCAGGGGCGTCGTTCCGCCGTCCCTCGGCAGCGCCGCGACGATCCGCCCGGGCTGGGGGCGGCCGGGCGAGCCGGGCCTGACCGGCGTCGTCGGCCCGCTCGAAATGAACGTCGAAATTTCGCTCATGCCGAAGGCTTCGTAAATCTCCCTGCCCGTGCGTTCGCGCCATTCAACAAGCAGACTCGGCGTCAGTGCGGCGCCGGCCGAGAGACAGTGGCGCAGGCTGGCAAGATCGCCTGCCTCGGGCGCGCCGTGCTTGAGCATCTGGCGATAGACGCCCGGCACGGCGGCGAAGATCGTCGCTCTGTATTGTTCGATGAGACGCGGCCAGACGGCAGGATCCGGCGCGCCGTTGTAGAGCACGGCCTGCGCGCCGTTCGCCAGCGGATCGACGATCCCGACGCCGAGCGTGTAGGTCCAGTTGATCGCGCCCGCGTGCAGCATCACGTCCGTCGGCCCGAGCCCCTCCCAATGGGCGTACATCGGGCGTCGCCCCCAGGCGGCGCGATGGGCGTGCAGCACGCCCTTGGGGCGGCTGGTCGTGCCCGAGGTGTAGACGAGATAGGCGGGATCGTTCGCGCCCGTGTCGGCGTAATCCCGCAGCGGCGCGCTCTCCATCAGCCGCGCAAGGTCGGCGGCGCGCAGCACGACGAGGCCGGGAAGCGCGTGGCGCTCGGCTTCGAAGGCGGCGCCGAGCACGAGAACGCCCGCGCCGCAGTCCTCGATCAAGAACTGCGCCTCTTCTTCGGTCAGCAGAGACGAGGCGAGCAGCGCCACATGGCCGGCGGCGATGGCGGCGAAATAGGCGAGCGCCGCGCCGGCCTCGTTGCCCATGCGGATCATCACACGCGAACCGCGCGGCAGGCCGAGCGAGGCAAGACCGGCGGCGAGACTCCGGACCTTGAGATCGAGCTCGCCCTGCGTGAAGCGCAACTCGCCGGCGTCGCCGAGGACGGTCAAAGCGAGCGCGTCCGGCCGCGCCCGCGCGTTCTCGGCAAGGCAGTAGCGGGCAAGATTGAAGCGGGCGGGGACGGGGTCGCGTATCATTCCGGCTTTGTCGCGTCCGTCGCGGAGCGGCGACAAGCGGACGTTGGGTTAATCCTGGCTAGAGCGGTCTCCGATCAAAATGGATCGAAGACGCGCTCTAGAGTCTTGTTTTGTCGCGGTCTCTTGCGCCGAACCGGCATCCACTTCGGCGGAGACCGCTCTAATCGACCGAGCCGCGCGCAGAAGGCCCTGTAATCCGTCGTCAGCCCCCCGATCTCCTTGTCGGCGAGTTTGGCGAAATCAAGGTTCATGCGCTTCTCGACCGGCGCGCTCATCCCGGAAACCTACGCGCGATGACGAGTCATGTCTTGTGGCGTTTGCGCCATGAGACTGGGATGACCTCCCATTTTCGGGAGGTGATGGCGGCGTCCGATTGAGCTTAGCTAACCACATCAAAGGCTTGGGTGTGGGGCTGCGCGATGATTACAATTATTCCCGGAGAGATGCGCGGACGATTTCCGCGACTCATCGACCAGATGCACAGGCTGCGGCGCTGCGTGTTCCACGAGCGTCTCAACTGGGAAGTTCCAGTCATCAATCGCTGGGAAATCGACGGCTACGACGCGCTGAATCCACTTTACGTGCTTTCGCTCGACGACAGCGAACGCGTCGTCGGCGGCCTGCGGCTGTTGCCGACGACCGGCTTCAACATGCTCAACGACACTTTTTCGGAGCTCTTGCCCGACGGCGCGCGGATCGAAAGCCCGCTGATCTGGGAGGCGAGCCGTTTCGCGGTGCGCCTGACGGGCGACCGGCGCGCCGACGGGCCGATCGTCGGCCGCGCCACGGCCGAGCTCGGCCTCGCGCTCAACGAGATCGGCAAGGCGGCCGGCCTGACGCACATCATCGGCGTCTACGACCGCGTGTTGCACCGCCTGCTGACGCGTTGCGGCTGCGCGGGCGATCCCATCGGCGATCCGAGAATCATCGGCGGGGTCGAAACCTACGCCGTCGTCTACGAGGTCGGTCCCGAATGGGACGCCCATGTGCGCCAGCTCGCGGGCGCCGCCGGCGTGGCGGTCGACGCCGGCGTCGTTCGGCTGATGAAAGCAAGATGCGCCACATAATCAGGCGACGTAATCCGGCGACGCGGCGCCGGACGACAGGGGAACTGGCGAGAAGGGCTGGAGGCGAAAATGATGTACTTGGTTACGGACGAGAATTTCCATCTGCTCGAAACGCGGATCGAAAGAGCGTGCCGCCGACGCGCCGCTCGCGCGGCGATCGCGCGGCTGCGTTCGTCCTGGCGCGCCTTGTCCGAAGATTTCGCGGATGCGCTGAGCCTCGTCAGGGAGTGCGACGCCGCCGCCCTCGCGACGCCGCCCGGGCGGGCGACGCGCAAGGAAGGCGCGAAACGCCTCCCGGTCGCCGTCGAAGCATCGTGTTCAAGGAGAAACGTCGCCGGGTCGGGCCGACGTCAGCCGCCGCCCATGGCGAGCACTTTCGCGCGGCGAGTCGGGCGGGCCATGCGCTGCGCCGAAACCGCGGCCTCCGCCGCGACGCCGCTCGAGAATTTTTCGGCTTCGAGCCCCAGGAAGCGCGCGCGGGGCAGCCGCCACTCCCCGAGATAGCGGCGCTTCGCTCGCATCGGGAGCGGCGCGCCCCAATCGCAGCGGGGCCGCGGAACGACGTTCCGCGGCCCGGCGCTCGATACGTCGATCGACGTCAGGCGTTGACGAAGGCCGTAATCGCCAGCGTAATGGCGGCGACGGTGGCGGCGACCGAAAGAATAGCGGTAACGGCGTTCATTTCGCTTCCTCTCCTCTGCCTGTGGAGCCGCGATTCGTACGCTTTTGCGCGGCGCCGGGGCCTGTCTTGGGGGCCTATCTTTGGGGCTCGTCTCGAAGGCTTGCCTTGCGCCCCACATGCGACATTTTAACGCAGAGGGTGACGAAAGGTTCACCGGGAATTGCGCTGCGGCGCAATGGAGGCCGGGGGGAAGTGAGCGCGCGTCCGCCGCTCGCTTGGCCGGAGACCGCCTCGTTTCGTTGGGGTGACGACGAGCTTGCAGCTCGGGGGCATCTTGGGTGCATCGCCGCGACGATTGTCGCCCCCACAGCCGCGGCCAAGCCGGATTGGCGGGCAGTCGGCGGCCCGTTCCGGCCCCAGCCGGTTTCCCTCCCCCAGAGGCGGCTACGGGGAGCACAGTTCTTGCGCTTGACGCGAAGCGATCGGGCGCGACCCCTTTTCCCGCATCGGGCGTCGAGAGACGCCCGTCTTGCGGCGGGCTACGCTGGAGAAGGACGGACGCGGCGTTCTTGACGAATTTTGCGCCGAATTTGGCCATTGCGCCATCCTGACCTAGATTAGTTCTAAGAGCAGGATCGCCGAACCGCGGCCCTTGGAGCAGGTTCCGAAAAAGTCGACGGATTTTTTCGAGAAGCGCCTGCCCTAGCTTGTTGATTTAGCGTGATTTCTTATCGGCCGAACGATTCCGTTCGGCCCGAAGGCGCGCTAAGGGTTCGGTCGCGGCTGCGAGAAGGGCCCGCACGGCCGCCGCGCGCGGCGCGGGCGCATGGAGGTTGGAGCATGAAGGCGAACTGGAAGAAATGGGCGCCGTGGATCGTCATCGGCGCGCTGGTGGCGATCTTCGCCACGATGTTCCAGCAGCATCAGTCACGGACGCCGATCCGCGACGTGACGTTCAGCGAGTTCCTCGTGCAGGTGGACGAGGGCCGCGTACACGACGTGACCATCGCCGGCAACGAGATCACCGGCCACTTCAACGACAATCGGATGTTCACGACCTACTCGCCGAACGATCCCAGCCTGGTGCAGAAGCTGGAGGCGAAAAAGATCCAGATCAGCGCCAAGCCGGCCGGCGAAGGAACCGGACTACTGTCCACCATCCTCGTCAATATTCTCCCCCTGGTGCTGTTCATCGGCGTGTGGATCTACATGGCGCGCCAAATGCAGGGCGGGGCGGGCGGCCGCGCCATGGGCTTCGGCAAGTCGAAGGCGAAACTTCTGACCGAGACGCAGGGCCGCGTGACCTTCGAGGACGTCGCCGGCGTCGACGAAGCCAAGGAGGATTTGCAGGAGATCGTCGAATTTCTGCGCGATCCCCAAAAATTCCAGCGCCTTGGCGGGCGCATTCCGCGCGGCGTGCTGCTCGTCGGGCCGCCCGGCACCGGCAAGACGCTGCTGGCGCGCGCCATCGCCGGCGAAGCGGGCGTGCCGTTCTTCTCGATCTCGGGCTCCGACTTCGTCGAAATGTTCGTGGGCGTCGGCGCGTCGCGCGTGCGCGACATGTTCGAGCAGGCCAAGAAGAACGCGCCCTGCATCATCTTCGTCGACGAGATCGACGCCGTGGGGCGCCATCGCGGCGCCGGGCTTGGCGGCGGCAACGACGAGCGCGAGCAGACGCTGAACCAGTTGCTCGTCGAGATGGACGGGTTCGAGGCGAACGAGGGGATCATCCTGATCGCCGCGACCAACCGGCCCGACGTGCTCGATCCGGCCCTTATGCGCCCGGGGCGTTTCGATCGGCAGATTCAGGTGCCGAACCCGGATTTCATCGGCCGCGAGAAGATTTTGAAGGTTCACGCGCGCAAGGTGCCTCTGGCGCCGGATGTGGACCTCAAGGTCGTGGCGCGCGGCACGCCGGGCTTTTCGGGCGCGGATCTGATGAATCTCGTGAACGAGGCGGCGCTGCTGGCGGCGCGGCGCTCGAAGCGCATCGTGACGAACGCCGAGTTCGAGGACGCGCGCGACAAGATCATGATGGGCGCGGAGCGGCGCACCTTGATGATGACGGAGGAGGAAAAGAGGCTCACGGCCTTCCACGAGGGCGGCCACGCGCTCGTCTCGCTGAACATGCCGGGATCGACGCCGATTCACAAGGCGACGATCATTCCGCGCGGGCGCGCGCTCGGCATGGTCCAGAGCCTGCCGGAGCGCGATCAAATCTCGCAGACCTACGAGCAGCTGATCGCAATGCTGGCGATGGCCATGGGCGGACGCGTCGCGGAGGAAATGGTGTTCGGCCACGAAAAGACCACGTCGGGCGCGGCGAGCGACATTCAGCAGTGCACGCGCGTCGCGCGGGCGATGGTGACGCAGCTTGGGTTTTCCGACAAGCTCGGGACGGTGGCCTACGCCGATCCGCAGCAGGAGCAGTTTCTGGGTTATTCGATCGGACGCACGCAGACGCTCTCCGAAGCGACGCAGCAACTGATCGACTCGGAAGTGCGCCGGCTGGTGCAGGAGGGATACGAAACGGCCAAACGCATCCTGACCGAAAAGCGCAACGATCTCGAGACGCTCGCCGACGCGCTTCTCGAATTCGAGACGCTCACCGGCGAAGAGATCGTCGGGCTGCTGAACGGCAAGCGTCCCGTCCGCGAGGATACGGGCGCGGCTGCGCCCCCGTCCCGCGGCTCCGCCGTGCCGTCCTCCGGCCAGAAGCCCGAGACCGACTCCGGCGGCATGGAGCCGCAGCCCGCCTGACGCGGGGTTTCCGCACGGCGAAAGCAGCGAAAGGCCCGACGCGCGCCAACGCGCGTCGCGGCGCGCAGGAGCAGCGAAGCGAGGCCGATGTTTTTTGTCGCGAGCGCCTTGCCGCAGCGAAGAAAAGGCTTAGCTCCTGTTGGCGCGCCCGGCGCCGCCGTTCGAAACAGGAGGCTCGACGATGAACGATCTCTTGGCGATCGCCTTCCCGACCGAGGAAAAAGCCGAAAAGGTGCGGGAAAAGCTCTTTTCGATGCAGAAGGAATATCTGATCGAACTGGGAGACGCGGTAGTCGCGGTCAAGCGCGACGACGGCAGCGTGAAGCTCAATCAGCTGTTCAGCACGGCGGCGGTCGGCGGCGCGTCCGGCGCTTTCTGGGGCGCGCTGATCGGCCTCATATTCATGGCGCCGCTCGCGGGCGCGGCTATCGGCGCGGGCGCGGGCGCTCTGTCGGGCGCGCTCACCGATTTCGGCATCAACGACAAGTTCATGAAAGATGTGGCGGAGGCCGTGCCGCCGGGCGGCGCGGCGCTGTTCGTGCTCGTGCGCAAGATGACCACCGACAAGGTGCTCGACGGCCTCAAGGGCGTCGGCGGAACGGTTCTGCGCACCTCGCTCGACAAGACCATGGATCAGGCGCTGCGGGACACGCTCGCCGGGCGGGCCTGACGCTCTATGCTTGCAAGAACGCGCCGGTCTCGATTTGCGAGAGCGGCGCGCCTTCGCTTTTGGAAAGCCCCCGGGTCAGGCGCTCTCCGTGGCCTTGCGCCGCTCCGAGTGCATGGTCAGCCACAGGGTCGCGGCGATGAAAATGAGCCCCACGATCGCGATCAGGACGAACAGCGAGGACGTTTGAATCAACGCCATCGCCGGCACGGCGAGGGCGAGAAGGGCGCCGACGACGCAAATCTGCCACGCCGCCGCATGTACGCCGGCCAGGAAGGTCGACAAAGCGAGAATCGTCATGAGCGCGAGGCTGGCGGCGTTGTTGTTCGCCACCGTCCGCACCGGGCCGAGATAAACGATGTTCATCGCGACGAGGCAGGCGAGCCAGTGCAGCGCCTGCGTCCAGCCGAGCCGGATGCGCGAACTCCTGTCCGGCGCATGTCGCCAGCCCGCCCAGATGCAGAAGCCAGCATAGATGAGCGCAAGCTCCTCCCACAGCAGCGGAACCGGCTCGCCCGTGACGCTGACATAGCCGACGGCCGCCAGCGCCAGCGACAGCATGACGATATAGGGAAGATCGAATTTGACGACGTCGAGGAACAGGACCGACGGCGGCTGCGTGGCGACTTCCTCGGCCACGTTCTCGATGGTGTCCTCGACCGCCTCGATTTCGTGCTTGATCGTGCTGAGCCAGCCCTCCGACTCCTCGGCCGGCTTTGCGGCGTCGCCGGCGGGTGCGGCGGCATCGTCCGGGATTTTGGCAGGTTCGTCGCCGCTGGACATGACACAGGCCCCCTCTTGCTTGGCTTGGACCGCGCGGCGCGGCGCGGCGTCGATCTCCGCCTCGGCCGTCCCGGCCGCCGCGGCCCTCGGGGGAAAATAGGAAGGGCCGGCGCAAACCGCAACCGGGACGGCGCCCGGCAGGACCGGGCGGTCCGCCGCGCGCGTCCGTGATGTCGGAGAGTTCGCCAGGCGCGTCCTTTGGTCACGGTTCGGGCGCGATGTCTTATCGACCGAACGATTCCGTTCGATCGATAAGCGCTCTAATGCGTCCCCGGCGCGATCTTCAGGCCGCGGCGTTCATGCATGACGTAGGAGATGATCGCCGTCATCTTCGGGTCGTTGGCCGCGAGCGCGCTGCCTTGCAGCGGGTTGACGATGCACCAGTTCACCATCTCGAAGAACTGCGCGACCTTGCCGAGCTGCTTCTGGAACTTCGGATAGGTCTCGGGATGCGTGTTGGCGGCGTTGGGATGGCATTGCGCGCAGGCGACGCCGTTGGTTCCGAGCGCGCCGCTCGTCCACAGCGCGCGGCCGTCCTTGGCCACCGCCTCGAACTCTTTCTGCCAGCGATCGAGGTCGGCCTTGGTGAATTCGTCGGCCGCAGCGGGACCGACAAGGAGCGAAGCGCCCAGCGCGAGGGCGGCGAGAAAGCGAGGCATGGGCCGTCTCCTGCAATCAGTAGTGGGTCTGCGGCGGCTTGCGCCGCGTGGGCTCTTGGAAGGCGAGATCGACGGGCCGGCCCTGCTTCTGGTCGAAGGCGACCGTGCGCGGCTCGTTGTCCCACAGTTGATACCGCAAGGCGCAGCGGCCGGTGCTCGCGTCGATCAACTGCCAGCCGGTGGCGTCGCGCTCGAAGAAGGGATCGCCGCGATTCATCGGCACGGTCAGCACCGGCACATGCGCGCCCGCCTGCGCATAGGCGTCGGGATAAGGCCAGGGCCACGCGGTGGCCATCACCGAATTGAAGCTGATATTGCCGATCTGATTGTACTGAATCTGGTGGACGTGCCCGTAGATCACGCTCACGGTCTTGAACGGCTGCAGCAGCGCCTGCACCTGTTCGGCGTCGTCGGTCCAGAAATTCCAGCCCTTGTAGATTTTCTGCAGCGGCGAATGCGAGAAGACGATCAGCGGCGTCTCCGGCGAGACTTTGGCGAGGTCTTGCGCGAGCCAGGCGCGCTGCTTGTCGCCGACCATGAAAGGCGAGCCGTTGGGATTGTCGAGGCCGGCCATCTCCAACATGCGCTGTTCCGCGGACGGCCAGCGATGGAAGGTCCAGTGGTCGTCGGTCAGAATCGAGTTCAGCACGACGAAATGCACGCCCTTGTGGTCGAAGCTGTACGAATGCGGACCCCAGAGCTTGCTCCAATATTCGCCCAGATCGAGATAATAGTCGTGCTCGCCCATCACCATGCGCAGCTTGCTCTTGAGGTGCGAGAGGATTTCGCCGCCATGGTCGAGTTCCTCGCGCTTGCCGAGCTGCGCGAGATCGCCGCCGAACATCACGAAGTCCGACTCCGGCGTGACGAGATTGGCTTCCGCCACCGCGCGCTTGAGCCCCATGTCCCAGTTGCGCACGAAGGTCGCGCCCTTGATCTGCTGGATGTGGGAATCCGAAATATAGGTGAAGGTGAAGTCGTCGCGCGTTCCGCCGAAGGCGAGCCGCACCATGCTGATCGGCGGCGTCGCCAGAATCCCCGCCGCGCCGGCGGCGCCCGCCGCGATCGCGCTTCGCCTCGTGATTGCCTTGCTCATCTTTGTCCTCCCGCCGGCGTTTTTTCGCCTCGCGCGCCCGGCGCGCCTGTTTCTTTATGCGCTTGTCGGATCGGGGCGCGGCCTCCCGCGCCCGCCTTCACGGATTGCTCGCCTTGGTCTTGGCGCCGAAATAGCCGGGGCTCGTCAGCGCCTCCATGAAGGTGACGAGGTCGTCCATCTGCTGTTCGGTGAGATTGAGCGGCCGGATGCCGCCGGAGAGATAGTCGTTGACGGAGGGATCGCCCTCGCTCTTGCCGCCCTGGTTGTAGTGTTTGACCACGTCCTTGAGCGTCTTGAGCGAGCCGTCGTGCATATACGGCGCCGTCACGCCGACATTGCGCAGCGTCGACGTCTTGAAGGCGCCCATTTCGTCGAAACGCGTGGTGACGGCGAAGCGCCCCAGTTCCGACGTCTTGGGGTCGGTGAGCACGGTCTTGTCGACCGAGGCGCCCGCGGCTTTCGCCTTGAGATATTCGGCCGCGAATTTCGGCACGTCGGCCTGAATCTTGTTTATGCCAATGCCGATGTTGTGGAAGCGATTGTCCGTGAAGAGCGCCTGCGTCTGCTCGACGACGTGGCACGAGACGCAGCGGCCCTGGCCGACGAAGACTTCGAAGCCGCGCTTCGCGCCTTCGCTCAGCGCATTGGCGTCCTTGCCGTAATACCATTTGTCGAAGGGCGAATCGCCCGAGACGATGATGCGCTCGTAGCTGGCGATCGCCTTCTTCACCTCCTCCATGGTGACGTCCTTGCCGCTCTTGCGGAACACCTTCTTGAAGGCCTCGACGTAATCGGGATCCTCCCGCACGATCTTGAGGATCGGCTCGTGCGAGGGCAGCCCCATCTCGATCGGATTGAGGAAGGGATGCTGCGACTGGTCCTCGAGCGAGGCGGCGCGGCCGTCCCAGAACAGGCTGTCGAAATAGGCGGCGTTGACCACGGTCGGCGCGTTGCGCGTGCCGGTCTGCGCCTTGATGCCCTGCGATGTCTTCAGCGGCCCGTCGGTGAAGGCCTTGTCGTCCGCGTGGCAGTGCGCGCAGGCGATGGTTCCGTCGCCGGAAAAGCGCGTATCGTGAAACAGCTTGCTGCCGAGCGACACCTTGTCCGGCGTCTGCGGATTGTCCGCCGGAATCGGAACGGGCGGCAGGCCGAGCGGCGTCGGGAAGGGATCGACGCCTCCCTTTCCGGGATCGGCCGACGCCGTCCCCGACATGATTGCGAAAATCGCGATCGCCGCTCCCACGCGAAGCCGATTGCCCATTTTTCCCCTCCGCTTCGTCCCGGCGCGGACTTGGGTCCGACGCTCGTTTATTTGTCGTTGAGCGCGATTTTGCTCCCCGTTTACAGCTTGGGCAAGTCTTGATCGTGACAAGACCCGGGAATGAGGAAAATTGCGCGCCGACGCCGGCGCGGCGAATATTTTGCAGTGCAAAGTTATACTTCCTGCCTTGGTCGATGATCGTCGCGGCGCGGCATATTTGCGCAAACGCGATATGAATTCTGTCCGGCTGCGCCTTAGCAATTCAGTATTGTGGCGGCCAAGCTATATAGATATGATTTGTATGAAAAACTGAGAACAAAATTGTCTCTGGCCGCCGTGAGCGTGGCTTTTCCGGGACGCGGTTCCATGGTACGGGAGCGGGCGGCGGCGCGTCCCTGGTGCGGCGCACGCGCGCGCCCGTTTGGCCGCGCCACAACGTCCCCAGAAGGAGGAGCACGAGATGTCAAGGGTCTGGACCGCCCCGTTGATCGCGATTTTGGCTATGCCCGCCGCCGCATTGGCCGGCGACCTGCGTCAGGACGCCAGCGCCATCTTCCGGCCGATCGACGCCGCCAGCGTCGCCGCGGTGGTCAAGAACAACGAGATCACGCCCGCCAAGGTCGAACTGGGGCGCAAGCTGTTTTTCGATCCGCGTCTGTCGAAAAGCCAGATCATCAGCTGCAATAGCTGCCACAATCTGGGAACGGGCGGCGTCGACGCCGGCCCGACCTCGATCGGACACGGCTGGGCGAGAGGCCCGCGCCGCGCGCCTTCCGTGCTCAATGCAGTGTTCAACGTCGCGCAGTTCTGGGACGGCCGCGCCGTCGACCTGAAGGCGCAGGCCAAAGGGCCGGTGCAGGCCGACGTGGAGATGAACAACACGCCGGATCAGGTCGAAAAGACTCTGCGCTCCATGCCGGCCTATGTCGCCGATTTCCGCGCGGCGTTCCCCGGCGACAGCAATCCGGCCAGTTTCGACAATATGGCCAAGGCGATCGAAGCCTTCGAGGCGACGCTGACGACGCCCAATTCGCGCTTCGACAAATTCCTCGTCGGCGACGCAGCGGCGCTGGGCGACAGGGAGAAGCAGGGCCTGCGCCTCTTCCTCGATAAGGGCTGCGCGTCATGCCACGGCGGCGCGAATATCGGCGGCAATGGCTACTTTCCCTTCGGCGTCGCGCAAAAGCCCCAGCCGGAGATCCTGCCGGTTTCGGACACCGGCCGACAGAAAGTCACGGGCAGTCAGGCCGACCAGTTCGTGTTCCGCTCGGCGCCCCTGCGCAACGTGGCGCTGCGCGCGCCCTACTTCCATACCGGCCGCATTTGGACGCTGGAGGAGGCGGTCGACGTAATGGCGAAGGACCAGCTCGGCCAGACTCTGTCGCAGGACGAGATCGGCGCCATGGTCGCCTTTCTCGGGACGTTGACGGGCGATCAGCCGAAGGTCCAGTATCCGAGTCTGCCGCCCCGCACGAAGGACACGCCGCGTCCGCAGTAAGGACGATTCGCTCGTTCGAAGTCCCTGCGGCGCGGCGGACACGCAGTTCGTCGCGCCGTTTCCCTGTTCAGTCCGCGTTCAGTCGGAATCGCGCAGTCTTCGATCCTCGGCCAGCCCAGGAGACTCCCGATGCGCCGCCACGTTCTCCCCGCCTTCGCCGTCGCCGGCCTGCTCGTCGCCGCGCCCGCCGTCGCCGCGCCGTTTGCGCCGGCGCCCGTTTCCGCCGGCCCCGCCGCCGAGCCCGTTTACTGGACCCAGAGATGCTGGTGGGCGCCCGGACCCTGGGGACCGCAGCAGCGCTGCCGGCCCGTCTGGATCGAGCCGGGCTGGGGCGGCCACGGCGCCTATGGCGGCGGCTGGGGCGGCGGCTGGAGCTGGGGCGGACATGGCCGCCACAGCCACCACGGTTGGGACGACGACGACAGGCGCGGCGGCTGGGAGCATCGCCGTCACGACGGCGGCGGCTATGGCGGCTGGGGCGGCGGCCGCGGTCATGGCGGCGGCGACTGGCGGTAGCCCGAACGGCGGGCGAAAGCTTCCCCGGCGGACGGCGCCAGCGGCAGCGCGCGTCACTTCAGGCGAAAGGCCGAATGGCAGGCGGCGCAGTTCTGCATGACCGCGACAAGATCCGCGAGCGCGGGCTTCACGTCGCCGCCGGGCGCAATCTTTTTCGCCGTCTCGGCGAACTTGCTCGCCGATTCATGCATGGTCATGCCCATCGCGCGCATGTCGTCCGGCATGTGCTTGGCCATCATCGCCGCCATGTCGCCCATTGCCCCCGACGCTGCGCCGGGCTTGCAGGCGGCGGCGCCCATGGACGAGACGCCGAGGCGCTCGTCGGCGATCTTGCCGGCTTTGGCGCCGTCGCCCGCGGCGAGCGCCGCCATGACTTCGCTGACCGCCTCATGTTGCGCGCGCATGTTGGCGAGCATCCGCTCGCGCATGTGCGCGGGCACATCCACGACATGACGATTGTCCGGCCCGGGTGGCGCCATGTGCCCGGACATCTCGCCGCGCGCCTGTTCCGCAACGGCCGACGCCGCGCCGAGCGCGACGCCGAAAGCCGCCGCCGCGATCCAAACCGTCCTGCGCATCGCCCCCTCCTTTGCTCGCTCCGGTCCTGAATTTTAGCGCCGTCGCGCAGGTAGGCGAGACGGCGCGCATGGGTCGTATTGTCACGGCGCGGGAAGTCCGATTGTCTGTCCGGGCCGCAGCCGGCGCGGATCGAGTCCCGGATTCGCGGCGACGATGTCGCGCCACCGCCTTGCGTCCCCAAGCTGCTTCGCTGCGATGCGGGCGAGCGTGTCGCCGGGCGCGACCACGTAGGTCCGTCTCGGTTGCGCGACCCGCTCGGGCGTTCGCGCCGGCGGCGGCTCCTCCGCGGCGTAGACGAGGGTCGCGACGACCGCGTGCGCGTGCTGTCCCGGCGTCGGCAAGACATCGACGACCTCGAAATGGCCGTGCAGCATCCCCATCCAGCAGCTCCAGGGAATGACGCCCGTCTCCTGCGGCGTGAATTCGATGGTTTGCCGGCCCAAGGCGACGGCGAAGTCCAGATCGAGTTTGGGAACCACGATGCGATTGTTGCAGGTGGTGATTTCCTTGCCGGCGATAATCCACTTCACTGGAACCGCTTTCATTACGATGAAGCTGGTCGGAGCAAATCCGAAAGCGTTGGCCTCCATGTCGACGGTTTGGAACGCCGGCTGCGGCTTTTCGCTCGGCACAGGCGCGGGTTCCGTTTGGGGCGCCGGCGCGCCGCGAAAACCGGCCAGGATCGAGCCGAGATCGTAGCCGGAGCCGGTCAGAATCAGTCCGCGATTGAACATCACGGCGCCGAGCAGGACGACGAGAACTCCCGAGAGCTTGAGCAGGCGATGCGTCATCGCGCCGGAAATCACGGTGGCGAGCATCCCGAAGGCGGTGAGCGCGGGCAGGGTGCCGACGCCGAAGGCGAACAGCATTTTCGCGCCTTCGACGGCGCTGCCCGTGCCCGCCGCCGAGACATACATGGCCTGCAAGGGGCCGCAGGCGATCATCAGCCCGTTCAAGAGGCCGATGACAAACGGACGATGCCGCCGGCCGGCCTGGCTGCTGATGAAATCTTGCAGCGGCGCCGGCAGACCGAGACGAAACCGGCGCAAAGGGGTGAGGAACCCCAGCATGTTGAGGCCGAACCCGACGAGAAAGACGCCGGCGAGCAGGCCGACGGCGCCGCGCAGCAGCGGCGTGAACGCGACGAAGGCGCCGAGCTGACCGAAGGCCGCGCCGATCGCCGTGTAGGAGAGGGTCTTTCCCGCGCCGTACAGCAGATGGGAAAGATAGGAGCTTCGGCCCGCCTCGGCGTCGTCGGCGGCGTAGCTGAGAACGAAGGGGCCGCACATGCCGACGCAGTGAAAGCCCGTCAGCAGACCGAGCGCGAAAATGAGGCCGAGGCTCAGATGCTGCGTAACGTCCGGCGCGCCGCCCCGGCTGATCCAGGCCGTGTCGAAAAGGACGATGGCCCCGATGGCCGCGGCGGCGGCGATTGCGCCCGCGATCCTGAGGGCGAGTCCGCTGCGGCGGACTGGGTCGTCGAGGGCGAAGACGCGATAGCCCGCGCGCTCGACGACGTCGCGGATGTCGTCGTCGCTGGAGAGGGCCGGGGCGTTCGCGTCGAGTTCGATCCTGACCGTTTCGGTCGGATAGTCCGCCTTGACGGCGCGAACGCCCGCGAGCTTTTCGATCGCGTGCTCGATTATGCGCTCGCACCCATGGCAATGCATACCGTGGGCGCGGATCGTGATCTCGAAGAGACCCATCGCCGCACCGCTGTTCCGCCGTGCGCGCTCCAAGCGCCCGGCGCCGGCTCTCGAACATCGAGCCGCCGCGTCCGTGGCCTGACCGGCGGTCCCCTTGCCTTATTGCTCCGCCTCCTCGGCGGAGGAAAGCGCCGGCGGCTACTTGCCGACCGTGCTGACGCCCAGCAGCGTGTAAAGCGGGCAGAAGCTCATTCCCGCCGTCGCCAGCGGCACGAGGCCGACGAGACCCCACATCGTCTGCGGGCCGACGAAGACGAGGCTGAGAAGCCCCAGCCCGATGACGACGCGAATGATGCGATCGGTTTTTCCAACGTTCATAGACTGCCCTCCGGTTGCGCAGATTTCACACATGATTCACCCTATGCTGCCGCAGCCATTCCTCTATGTGACATAGTCTCGTTTGCCGCGCGGCGGATCGTCGCGGACCCTCGTTAGAGCGCATTCCGAAAAAGTTGACAGACTTTTTCGATAAGAATGCGCTCAAACTTTTCGATCCGGCGCGATTTCTTATCGACCGAACGATTCCGTTCGGTCGGAAAGCGCGCTAAGAGCGATCCGCGACGAGACTTCGGCCCGTTTCGCGCTCACAGCACGCGGCGCAAACGCTCTATGCCGAGCAGCTTCATGATGTAGCGCTCGTAGACGGGTTCGCTCTGGCCCTTGCGCACCTTGCGCAGGAAGTATTTCTCGTAGGCGACCTTCGCCCAGTGCACCCATTTGCCTTCGCTCGCCCAGTTGACGTTGCGCGGCGGTATCTGCGGCAGCGCGACGAAGGCGACGCCCTTGTCGCCGAAATCCGCGAGGCAGACGGCGTTCCACGTCCCTTCCTCTTTGGCTTCCTTGCCGTCGATCAGCGCAGTGATGTTGTGCGCGGTCGCCGTGACCATGGATTCGATCATGTAGCCGGTCTTGGGCGTTCCGGTGGGAACCGGCGTCGCTTCGACGGGCGGGATGGCGACGCAGACCCCGACGCTGAACACGTTGCGATGCATGGGGTTGCGTTGGTTCTTGTCGATCAGGATGAAGCCGCGCGGATTGGCGAGGCCCTCGACGCCGATGACGGCCTCGACGCCCTTGAACGCCGGAAGGATCATCGAGAATTTGAACGGGACTTCCTGCTGCTTCTTGAGCTGGCCGTTCTCGTCGAGTTCGTCGCATTTGAGCAGACCCTCCTCGACGCCGGTGATCTTGGCGTTGACGATCCATTTGATGTGGCGGTCGCGGAAGGCGGACTCCAACATGCCCTTGGTGTCGCCGACGCCGCCGAGGCCGAGATGGCCGATATAGGGCTCGGACGAAACATAAGTCATCGGCGCCTTGTCGCGGATGCCGCGGCGGCGCAGGTCCGTGTCGAGAATCATCGCAAATTCGTACGCCGGGCCGAAGCAGGAGGCAGCCGGCGCGGCGCCGATGACGATCGGACCGGGGTTCTTGCAGAATTCCTCGTAGGCCTTGGAGGCGATCTCGGCGTGCTGAAGCGTGCAGATGGACTGCGTGTGGCCGCCATGCGGGCCAAGGCCCGGCACCTCCTCGAAGGCGAGATGCGGACCGGTGGCGATCACGAGATAGTCGTACGAGACACTGTCGCCGTTCGCCAGTTCGATGCGGTTCTCGGTGGGGTGGACGCGCTTGGCGGCGACGGGAATAAAGTCGATGTTCTTCGCCTTGAACACCGGCGCCAGCGGCACGCGGATGTCGTCCGGCTTGCGCCAGTTCACCGCGAGCCAGGGATTGGACGGCGTGAACTGGAAACAGTCGAGATTGGAGACGACGCTGACCTTGTGCGCCGCCTTCAATTCGTCGCGCAGCTCGATGGCGACGGCGATTCCGCCGATGCCCGCGCCGAGAACGACAACATGCGCCATACCGATTTCCTCCCGTATTGGCGTCCGCGATCGTGATGGATGGGGCGCGCGGTTGAAGTTTCGTCGGCCCGCGCGGCCGGCCCTTAGCTCAAGTCGAGCCCCGCGCGGCGTTACTCGCCGCGCGCAAGGCGCCAGGATTTCCCATGCGCGCAAACCCGCTCGCGGTCTGCGACTTAGTCACCCTCCGCCTCGCAGAGCGCGCGCAAGGCGCGCAAATCAAGTATTTCCACGCCGCCGCGCGAGAGTTTCACCCATCCTTCGCGCTCGAAGATCTTCAGAGTGCGGCCGACGACCTCGCGCGCCGTGCCGAGATCGGCGGCAAGCGACTGCTGCGTGACGGCGACGCGTCCCTTGTCGTCCTTGAGCGCGAGAAGGCGCTCGGCGAGGCGCACATTGACCCTGGTGCAGATGATTTCCTCGATGCGCGACATCAGCGTCGCGATGCGCTTGCCATAGCCGTCGAAGACGAGCGCGCGGAAGTTCGGCGAAGCGTTCATCAGGGCGTTGAAGCGGTCGGCGGACAGCACATAGGCGACGACGTCGGTCTCGGCGACGCCCTCGACGGAATAGGCTTCCGCCGAGATCAGCGAGGCCGTGGTGAGGATGCAGGTCTCGTTGGCGGCGACGCGATAGAGCACGATTTCCCGGCCCGACTCCGTCACGCGCTGCACGCGCACGGAGCCCGATGCGATCAGGGGGAACTGCACGCATTGATCGCCGGGACGAAACAGCACGGCGCCGCGCGGAATCTGCTTGCGCGCGGCGTGCTCGCGCAGCGCCGTCTTCGTCGCGGCGTCGAGGGTCCGCAACGAAGGCGCGGAATCGATCCAGTCCGGCGTCATCGTCCGTCCCTCATCGTCCATCCGGTTCGAGGCCGATCCAACTGTCCTTGACCTGTTCGTAATGGACATTGGGATCGTAGAGCGCCACGTCGAGATCGAGGGCGCCTACGACGACCCGCCTGCGCGGTCAGAAGGCGGCGCCGGGCTTGACCCCGAAGCGCTTCAGGATCATCGCCAACGGACAAAAACCGGTGAAGGCCGCCTGCATAAGATTGACGCCGACGAAGCCCGCAAGCAGCAGCCACCAGGGATCGACGAACCAGGACAAGGCAAGGCTGAGCAGAACCATGGCGCCCGCGAAGGCCATGACGACGCGATCGATGCTCATGACGCGCGATCCTCTTCGATTGGTTCGGTCAGCGCCGAACCGTTCGTCCCGCTCGGCGAGCCGCATTCCCGCGCGCAGAACATTTCGTACAGCAGGCCGATGAAGCGCGAGACGCTCTCGTTCGCCAGGGAATAATAGATGGTCTGCGACGACCGGCGCGTCTTGACCAGATCGTCTTCGCGCAGCCGGGCAAGGTGCTGCGACAGCGAGGACTGGCTCAGGCCGATAGACTGCTGAAGCGCGGTCACCGAAAGTTCGCCCTTGTGGAGTTCGCACAGCACCATCAGGCGATGGCGGTTGGCCAGCGCCTTGAGAAAGCTCTCGGCCTGTTCGGCCTTGGGAGCGAGCTCCGATACATTCATATTCACTAAATTATCGATACAGAATATAAAGTCAACCCGCGCGTTCTACCCGCGGGTTCTCGCGAACGGCGAAGAGAGGCGTGGCGCGCAGCGTCATGGATCATTTTGTCGCATTTTTTCCGGGGCGGCGAGACTTATATTAAAATACGGTAATTTAAAAAAAGACGATGGAGGAGGGGGTGATGACGAATTCCAACCGCAAAAGCTCCGCGAGGCGGGAGGCGCCGCCGACGCGCAGGGCGGTTTTCAAGGTTTTCAGCGGCGCCGCCGCGATATTGGGGCTGAGCGCGACGGGGGCCGAGGCCAAGTCGAGCCAGGCGGGCGCCGCCTATCGCAGCTCGCCGAAGGGATCGCAAAGCTGCGCCAATTGTTCGTGGTTCCAGCCGCCGAGCGGCTGCGCCGTGGTCAAGGGGCCGGTGAGCGCGCGCGGCTGGTGCCGGCTGTGGGGATGAGGCGGCGAGTCGCATTCCTTTCGACGGCCGGCGCGGTCCGTCTCACAGGGCGTCGATGGCGTTCGCCAGCCGGCTTGCGACCGCCTCGGCGACCTCCGTGAGGGCGGGATTGCCGATGGCCTGCATCGCCTGGCGCGGATCGATGGCGGCGACTTCGATCGCGCCGCCGCCGGCGTCGCGCACGACGACGTTGCAGGGCAGCATCACGCCGATCTTGTCTTCCGCCGCGAGCGCCTTCTGAGCAAAAGCGGGATTGCAGGCCCCGAGAATCCGGTACGCCGGGATGTCGGCGCCGATCTTTTGCTTTAGGGTGGCGGCGATGTCGATGTCGGTGAGGACGCCGAAGCCTTCGTTCTTGAGCGCGGCCACGGTCTTCTCGACGAGCGCGCCGAACTCTCCGCGCAACGACCGCGCGACATAATAAGCCATTCCCCGCTCCTTTCGCCGGCGCCGCAAATCACGCCGCTCTTAAATTCGCTATTGCTAATTTATATGTTTCGAATATAAAGATCAAGTCCGTGCGAAAAATCATCAATCCGGGGAGCCGATGCGTCGAAATTTTCCAGCCGCGCTGGTCGTGTTTTGCTTGGCTGCGAGCGGCGTCGCGGCGCCCGCGCGCGCGGGCGAAACCGTCGTTCACCCCGCCGCGATCGACGACATGAAGGCGGTGGTGGCGACGGTCGAGCCGGTGCGCCAGCTTGTGGCCCGCGCGCGCATCGGCGGCACGGTGGCGTCGCTCAAGATCAAGGAGGGCGACGTGGTCGGCGCCGGGGCGGAAATCGCCGCCATCGCCGATCAGAAGCTGTTCTTGCAGATGCAGGGCCTCGATCAGCGCATCCGCTCGCAGGAATCGCAGCGCGACAAGGCCCGCGCCGATTTCGAGCGCGCCCAGGAGCTGCTGCGGCGCGGCGTCACGACCAAGGTCGTGTTCGATCAGGCGAAGACCGCGCTCGACGTCGCCGAGCGGATGCTGGCGGCGATCCGCGCCGACCGCAGCGTCGTCGAACAGCAGGCCGCCGAAGGTTCGGTCAAGGCGCCGGGGGCGGGACGCATTCTCTCCGTGCCGGTGTCGCTCGGGCGCGTGGTCATGCCGGGCGAAACCATCGCGACGCTCGCCGAAGACAGATACATTCTGCGCTTGAGCCTGCCCGAGCGGCACGCCCGCTTCATGCGCGCCGGCGATCGCGTGCAGATCGGCGCGCGGGGCCTGAAAGACGAAGCCGCGGCGCCGCGGCGCGAAGGCAAAGTGCGCATCGTCTATCCCGAAATCCAGGGCGGGCGCGTCGTCGCCGACGTCGATGTCGAAGGCTTGGGCGACTATTTCGTCGGCGAGCGCACGCGCGTTTACGTCGCGACGGGACGGCGCGAGGCGATCGTCGCGCCGCGTCAGGCCGTCTACCGCCGCGCCGGCGTCGATTTCGTGCGCCTCAAAGATGGAACGGAGGTGGTCGTGCAGACCGGCGCGACGCGCCCGGACGGCGTCGAAATCCTGTCCGGCCTCCATGACGGCGACGTGGTGACGACGCCATGAAGTTCGGCATTTCCGGCGCGCTGACCCGCGCCTTCATCGACAGTCCGCTCACGCCGCTGCTGCTGCTCGCCGCCGTGCTCGTCGGCCTCATCGCCTTGCAGGCCATGCCGCGCGAGGAAGAGCCGCAAATCTCCGTGCCCATGGTCGACATTCTGGTGTCGGCGAACGGCTACAAGGCGGAGGACGCGATCGAACTCGTCACGCGTCCGCTCGAAGACATCGTCAAGGGCGTCAACGGCGTCGAGCATGTGTATTCGCAAACGCGCGACGACAATGTCGTGGTGACGGCGCGCTTCTTCGTCGGCACGCCGCAGGACAACGCCGTGCTGCGCGTGCACGACAAGATACGCGCCAACATCGCGGGCCTGCCCAAGGGCATTCGCGAGCCGCTGATCGTCGGGCGCGGCATCGACGATGTCGCCATCGTCGTCCTGACGCTGTCGGCCAGGCCCGAGCGCGCCGGGCGCTGGAGCGACAACGGCCTCCATCAGGTCGCCGAAGAGCTTCAGCACGAACTCGTCAAGGTCGAGAATGTCGGCCTCAGCTACATCGTCGGCGGCAGTCCCAATCAAATCCGCGTCGAGCCCGACCCGGACCGCTTGTCGCTCTATGGGATCACGCTCAATCAGCTCATCGACAAGCTGAGCAACGCCAACCGCTCGTTTCAGGTCGGCGCGCTGCGCGAGCAGGGTCGCTCCATTCCCGTCGTCGCCGGCCAGACTCTGCAAGGCGTGCCGGACATCGGCCTGCTGCTGCTCACCTCGCGCGACGGGCGGCCCGTTTACGTGAAGGACGTGGCCGACATACGCGTCGGCGCCAGCGAACCCGAGCGGCGCGGCTGGACGATGACCAAGACTGCGGCCGGCGGCCTCGACAAGCGGCCCGCCGTCGGTCTCGCCATCGCCAAGCGCAAGGGCGCCAACGCCGTTGTCGTCGCCGAAGAGATTCTGGAGCGTCTGGAGACGGTCAAGGGCCGCATCGTCCCCGAGGATGTGGAGATTACGCTCACCCGCAACTACGGCGAGACGGCGACCGAAAAGGCGAACGAACTGCTGTTTCATCTCGCGCTGGCGACGGTCTCCATCGTGGCGCTGATCGTGTGGATGGTCGGCTGGCGCGAGGGCGTCGTCGTCTTCGTCATAATCCCGACGACGATCCTGCTGACGCTCTTCGCCTCCTGGATGATGGGCTACACCATCAACCGCGTCAGCCTGTTCGCGCTCATTTTCTCCATCGGCATTCTCGTCGACGACGCCATCGTCGTCGTCGAGAACATCGTGCGGCATTGGCGGATGCGCGACGGACGCAACCAGATTCAAGCGGCGATCGAGGCGGTCGCGGAGGTCGGCAATCCCACCATCGTCGCGACGCTGACCATCGTCGCGGCGCTGTTGCCGATGATGTTCGTCTCCGGAGTCATGGGGCCTTACATGAGCCCGATTCCGGCGAACGCCTCGTTCGCCATGATCTTCTCCTTTTTTGTCGCCATGACGATCACGCCCTGGCTGCTCGTAAAGATCGCCGGCGGGCGTCTTGCGGAAAGCGGCGGGCATGGCGACGCGCACGACTCGGGCGCCATGGGCCGCTTTTACGAGCGCATCGCCGGGCGGCTGCTGGAGGGACGCGAGCGCTCGAAGCGCTTTCTCTGGGGCGTCGGGATTGCGACGCTGTTGTCTTGCGCGCTGTTTGCGACGAAGAGCGTGCGCGTAAAACTTCTGCCGTTCGACAACAAGTCGGAGATCGCCGTCGTCGTCGATCTGCCGCGCGGCGCCTCGCTCGAAGAGACGGACCGCGTGCTGACGGCGGCGGCCGAGCGCCTGAAGGACTTGGAGGAACTCACCTCGGTTCAGGCCTATGCGGGAACGGCGGCGCCGTTCAACTTCAATGGTCTCGTGCGCCATTACTATATGCGCGAGGCGCCGGAGATGGGCGATCTCGCCGTCAATCTCCTGCCCAAGGACGAGCGCCGGCGCGCGAGCCACGCCATCGCGCTCGACATCCGCAAGCGCTTGCAAGGCCTGCCGGCGCCGGCGCATACGGCGATCAAGGTCGTGGAGGTGCCGCCCGGCCCGCCGGTGCTCTCCACGCTGCTCGCGGAAGTCTATGGCCCCGACCCGGAGACGCGCCGCGTGTTGGCCGCCAAGACCCGTGAAGCCTTCAACGCGGTCGATTTCGTCGTCGACTCTGACGACAGCTTCGGTCAGCGCGCCGAGCGTCTACGCGTCGCCATCGACCAGGAGGCGCTGGAGTTCCATGGCGTCGAGGAGCAGGCGGTCTATGACACGATCGGCGCCCTCGTCGGCGGCGTGAAGATCGGCTTTTCGCAAAAGGGCGGCGGCGCCAAGCCCATCGACATTTCCGTGCAGTTGCCGCGCGCGGCGCTGGGGCCGGCGGAAAAGCTGCTGTCGACGCCCGTGCCCGCCGGCGGCACGCGCCGACAAGGCGCCAATGTCGAACTCGGCGACGTGGTCAAGACTTCGCGCGAACTCGGCTCCTATCCGATCTTCCGCCACAACGGCCGCTTCGCCGAAATGGTCAGCGCGGAAGTGGCGGGACGTTTCGAAGCGCCGATCTACGGCATGTTCGCGGTCGAGGATGAAGTCGACAAGCTCGATTGGGGAGCGCTGGGAAAACCCACGATCAAATATCACGGCCAGCCGCTCGACGATTCAAAACCGACGCTGCTGTGGGACGGCGAGTGGGAAGTCACTTACGTCACCTTCCGCGACATGGGCGCGGCCTTCATGGTCGCCTTGCTCGGCATCTATCTTCTCGTCGTCGCGCAGTTCGGCTCATTCAAGCTGCCGCTGGTCATTCTCGCGCCCGTGCCGCTGACGCTCGTCGGCATCGTGATCGGGCATCTCCTCTTCAACGCCGCCTTCACCGCCACCTCGATGATCGGCTTCATCGCGCTCGCCGGCATCGTCGTGCGCAATTCGATCCTGCTGGTCGATTTCATTGGGCATCTGCGCGAGAAGGGCCTGCCGCTGCGCGCAGCGCTGATCGAAGCGGGCAGCGTGCGCTTCAAGCCGATCTTCCTCACCGCGGCGGCGGCGATGATTGGCGCGGCCTTCATCCTCACCGATCCGATCTTCCAGGGCCTCGCCATTTCGCTGGTCTTCGGTCTCGCCTCGTCGACGGTGCTGACGCTGCTCGTCATTCCGGCGATCTACGTCGTGCTGCGCGACGACGGCGTTCCGCTGGCGGGCGCGGCGGCGAAGCAATCCTGACAAACGGAGAAACCAATGATCGACAATTGGCCGGAACTCACAAGGCTGCTCTCGGCCGACATTCGCGAGCTGCGCGGTGGAACGCCCGAGGTGATGAAAGCTTTCTCCTCCATGGCGATGGCCGCCGGCGCGCCCAAAGCGCTCGACGCCAAGACCAAGGAGCTGATTGCGGTCGCCGTCTCCGTCGCCGTGCGCTGCGACGACTGCATCGCTTTTCACGTCAAAGCGGCGCTCGATCGCGGGGCGACGCGCGAGGAGATCATGGAGACGCTGGGCATGGCGATCTACATGGGCGCCGGCCCATCGGTGATGTACGCGAGCCACGCGGTGGCGGCGGTCAAACAGTTCGAGGCGGCGAAAGCCGCGGTCAACCAAGGGTGAAAACAATGTCTCTCGCCAGCCTTCTCTCGCGCATCGGCGGCGGCGGCGCGCTGCCGACCATCGAGCACGACGATTTCACTTGCGCCGTCGACGCGAAGTCCTGCGTCGTCGTCGACGTGCGCGAGCCGCACGAATATGCGATGGGCCATATTCCCGGCGCGATCAATCTGCCGCTGTCGCGCTTTTCGCCGCGCGAGCTTCCGGGCGGCAAGCGAGTCATTCTCGTGTGCCAGGCGGGCGGACGCTCCGCCAAGGCGCTGCAGGCGGCGCTCGGCGCGGGCCTTACCGAGATCTGCCACTATGCGCCCGGCACCGGCGGCTGGCGCAATCGCGGCGGCGCGCTTGAGGCGTAAGCCGCGCCACGGCGAGCATATCGCATGACCGCCCTCGCCATCGCCCTCGCCGGCGCGCGAGCCATGTCAAATGGCCGCGCGGCGCGGGCTTGCATTCGGCCCGCGGGTGGTGAACAACCGCGCCGATTTCCCCGGACCGCCAGACAGAAACTTCGCGAGGCCGCATGATCCCCCGCTATTCCCGTCCCGAGATGACGATCATCTGGGAGCCGCAGACGCGCTTTCGCATCTGGTTCGAGATCGAGGCCTATGCCTGCGACGCGCTCGCCGAAATCGGCGTCATCCCGAAGGAGTGCGCCAAGGCGATCTGGGACAAGGCCGACTTCGTCACCTTCGACGTGGCGCGCATCGACGAAATCGAGCGCGTCACCAAGCACGACGTCATCGCCTTTCTCACGCATCTCGCCGAATTCATCGGCGCCGACTCGCGCTTCGTGCATCAGGGCATGACGAGTTCCGACGTGCTCGACACCTGTCTCGCCGTGCAGCTTTCGCGCGCAGCCGACCTCTTGATCGCCGATGTCGACGCGTTGCTCGCGGCGATTAAGAGACGCGCGTTCGAACATAAATACACGCCGACGATCGGCCGTTCGCACGGCATTCACGCCGAGCCGACGACCTTCGGTCTCAAGCTCGCGCAGGCTTATGCCGAGTTTACGCGCGCCCGCGAGCGGCTCGTCCATGCGCGCCGCGAGGTCGCGACTTGCGCCATTTCCGGCGCCGTCGGCACCTTCGCCAATATCGATCCGCGCGTCGAAGCGCATGTGGCGCAGGAAATGGGCCTTCATCCCGAGCCGATTTCGACGCAGGTCATTCCGCGCGACCGCCACGCCATGTTCTTCGCGACTCTCGGCGTCGTGGCCTCGTCCGTCGAGCGGCTCGCCACCGAAATCCGTCATCTGCAACGCACCGAGGTCTTGGAGGCGGAGGAATATTTTTCCACCGGCCAAAAAGGCTCCTCGGCCATGCCGCATAAACGCAATCCGGTGCTGACGGAGAATTTGACCGGCCTCGCGCGGCTCGTGCGCGGGATGGTCACGCCGGCGCTGGAAAATGTCGCGCTCTGGCACGAGCGCGACATTTCGCATTCCTCGGTCGAGCGCATGATCGGCCCCGACGCCACGGTGACGCTGGACTTTGCCCTCGCGCGCTTAACGAACGTCGTCGAAAATCTCGTCGTCTATCCCGAGAACATGCAGAAGAATCTCGACAGGTTAGGGGGCCTCGTGCATTCGCAGCGCGTGCTGCTGGCGCTCACGCAAAAGGGCGTCTCGCGCGAGGACGCCTACGCCATGGTGCAGCGTAATGCGATGCCCGTCTGGCGCGGCGAGGGAGAATTTCGTGAGCTCCTGGGGCAGGACAAGGACGTGAGCGCGAAACTCTCGCCCGCCGAACTCGACGATCTCTTCGATCTCTCCTACCACTTCAAACACGTCGACACGATTTTCGCGCGGGTGTTCGGGGAGGGGTGACGCGCCATTCCCTTCCAATGCTTCATTTTTCGTCCGCTGAGATTAATCGACCTGAAAAGCTGGCGTCATTCGAAAAGCTGGCGTGATTCAACGAGTCGACAGGTAAAGAAAACCCCAACACGAATGCGACAATAAACGCAATTGCTACTGCCCACAGAGCTATTCGCAATTGCTTTTTTGCACCATCGAGATCAAATTCCGTCGACACCAATTGTTCCTTCAAATCAATTACCTGTTGAGAACGTTGGCGCTCGGTTTTCCTGAGCGCCTCATCACGCGAATGGATGCTTTTTTGAACCAAGCGACCGACTAAGTCCCACTGGCCGCCATATCTTTTGACCCAATGCACATTACGTTCGCTGAGCCACTGTTCGGTTTCGCCCGTGGCCGCCTGCGAAAGAAGATCGCTATTGGTCCGTTCAAACCGCGTCGCCTGGACCACCAGAGACCGCCACAACTGCCCGTCCCGGAATTCCTTCTCCAGCCACCCCTCCCGCTTCGCCGCGATCTTCCCCCAACACCGGATCACCGATTCATGGCCGATGTCGATCACGGTCTTCGCCTCGATCGGCTCGGGCGCGTAGGGGGTCAGAAAAGACACGCCCTCGACCCGGAAGGCGTCGAGGATGGCGCGGACATCCGCCTCCCTCTCCTCTCCACCGCAGACGGCGATGAGTTCGCCGAAGGTCTGCGGGCGGCGGATCGCCTGGCTTTCGGCGTTGCTGTCGGTGAGCGCGCGGAAAATCTGTTCCGCGGCGCGCAGGCGCGCTTCGTCCGGCGCCGCCTCCGCCAGCACCCGGTCGGCGTGGCCGGAGAGAAGCGCCGCGAGGCCCCCTGCTTCGTCGAGCAGCCGCGCGTCGAGCAGGATCGTCTCGCCCTCGGGCGTGCGCGCCGTCGCCTCGTTCCACATCAGCATCAGCGCGTGCTGGATGAGCGGCAGTTCGTCGCTCTGCCCCCGCGCTTCGGCGATCAGCCGCTCGGCGAGGCCCGGCGCGACGGCGCCGCCATAGAGCGCCGCCGGCCTCGTTATTGCGCGCTCCAACCCGTCGCGCTCGATGCGCGGCACGAGATACTGCGTGCGGTTGATGAGTTCGGCGAACCTGTCGAAACGCGCGCATTCGCCGAGGAATTCCGAGCGCATGGTGACGACGACATGCGCGGCGCCGCTCTCCTTTCCCTCGCCGATTTCGCGGGTCAGCAGGTCGACGAAGACCTCGGCCTCCTCGCGACTCGTCTCCTTGGCGAAGCGGAACAGCTCCTCGAACTGATCGACGAGAATGCAGAGCTTCTCGCCCGCCATGCCGTCGAGCGTGGCGGCGACGGAGGAGAGGGTGGCGTCTTCAAGGTTGAAACAGCGGGCGATCGCCTCGACGCGGTCGAGATCCTCGCCGCGTCCTTCGACCCCCGCGAAGGCGCGAGCGAGGTTCCACAGCGGCCCCCCGGAGGGACGCATCAGGCAGGCGCGCCACACGCCGCCCTGGCGGCGTTGCTGGCGAGCGAGCCGCGGCAGCACGCCCGCGCGCACCAGCGATGATTTGCCGGAGCCCGACGAGCCGTGCACGAAGACCAGGCGGTCGCGCGCGAGACGGTCGATCACCTCGTCGACGATGCGGTCGCGGCCGAAGAAAATCGGCCATTCGTTGGGTTCGAAGGCGCGCAGGCCCGGATAGGGCTGCTTGGGCTTTTCCGGCCGCGCGGCGACGGCGACGCTCATGACGCGCGTCCTGGCGCAGCGCGGTCCGCCCAGGCGCGCAGTTCGTCGCGCCAGCCCTCGCGCGTGGCGTCGATGCAGGCGGCGTCCCAGGCGGCGGGAGAGAAGCTCAGCCGCCCGCCGGACCGGTCCAGCACGACGCAGGGCAGCGGAGCGCCGCGCTCCCCCTCCATCACTCTGCGGTCGTCGACGCAGACCTGAAAGAACTCGTCTTCGTCGGCGGCGCCGCCCGTTCCGGTGACAAAGACGAGCGCGTCGCAGCGCTTCGCCTGATTAAGGCGCGAACGCCGCTCTTCCTGGCCGAAATCGGCCGCGGAGGGCGCAGCGAGGCGCGTCGAGACGGGGTGCAGCCCGTCTTGTTCGAGCGCACGTTGGACGGCGTCGCGCGCCTCGATCTGCGCGGGGGCGGCGTGGAGATAGAGACGGCGGGAAATGGCGCCCGCCGATGCAGACATGAAGGAGACCGGAGCGGCGTCGGCGGCGCGTTCCGAATATTTTTTCTTAAATTCGTGCAGCCGCTTTATCAGCGCGGTCAGCAGAGTGTTGAGCGCCTGGCGGAACTCTTCCTTTTGTATGACCAAGTCCGGCCAGCCGTACGGCATTTCGGCGTCGGCCGCGCAGAACTGAAAGCCCAGGAGGGCGTGGCCGCGCTCATCCCGCAGGAAATCCGGCCACTTGCTCGCGTCGGTCGGCTGCGCGCGGATGATGAACACCCGCCCCTGGTCAAGTTCCGTGCGCTCCTTGATCTGGTCGCGAAACCACTCCAGTTCGTCCTTGCACCACGCCGAACCGAGATAGTAGCTCGACATCACGATAATCAGAATGCAGGAATGCTTCACTCTGTCTCGCAGCGCTTCGGTGAGCTTTGCGGTGGGATCGTGCTGCTCGTCGCGCCACAGCTCGATTTCGGCGAAATCCGGGTAGAGCGAACGGATTTCCTTTTCCAATTTTTGGATGAGCGCCAGGGTCCACTGCTTTAAGGGCGCGTCTCCCAGGCCCTTCGGGTCGCCATGCGAATAGCTCACGAAGGCGTCGGTCTTGAAATCGCGCGCGAGGTAGGCCATCGTCGAACCTTAACCGAGGTAACAATTCCAGCCCAATCTTACTGGCGCGGCAGCCGCTGTCCAGAGGCTCGAATGTTGCCCGCCCGCCACACCGCAGGTTTTTCGCGCGTCTGCGCCGGCGCGACGGCCGCGGACAATTTCGGATCAACCAATCCCGCGTTAGAATCGCTCAAAGTGCGGTCTCGCACAGCGGCGGCGCCCCATATCCTGTTTCTCGTTGTGGCGGTCTTCGCGCGCATCCGGCGCGGCGCAGCGTCAATGAGGCACGGTCATGGGGTTGGCCATGGGATTCGGCGTTCCCTTTCCACGTCGTTTTTGCCTGGGCGCGGCCGTCGTCGCCCTGGCCGCGGCGCCCGCGCTTGCGCAGGGCGGGCCGCGCCGTCTCGACTTCGCCAAGCCGCCGGCCGTCGTCGCGCAGATGGAGTTTTCAAGCGCGCGGATTCCCGCCGGCGGAGCGGGGCTCTTTCCCGTCGCCGGCGACCCGCCCTTGGTCGAGTGGCTCGCGGGCGTCCGCCCGAGGGTCTCGCGCGCCGCGGAAAACGCGAACGGCCTCGATCTCGCCTTCGAGCTTCTGAGCGACGACCAGCGCGCGCTCGCCTTTGGTCTGGAGGGCTGGACAAAAGCCGCGCCGAACGCTGAGCGGCGCCGGCTGCGCCTCGCCGTCGCGGGCGCTTACGCCGCCCGGGATTATCGCCTGTTCTGGCGCGAGGGCGGTGCGTCAAGCGGCCATTGGAGCGGCGCGGCTGTGGCCGTCGAACGGCGCCTGCGCGGCGCGGAGGAGGACGCGCTCGATCTGCGCGCCTACGACATTCCCACGACGGAGCGGGGCATGGCGGCGCTCGCCGACGAACTGGCGATGTCGGAAGCGGTCGCCGCTTACGCCATGCAGGCGCGCGGCGCGCGCGTCGATCCCTCCCGCATCTCGCAACTCATCGGCGCGCGTCCCGCGCTGCCGGACATTGGCGCGGCGCTCGCTGGCGTCGCGGCGGCCGGCGCCGGCGCGGCCCAGGCGCTGCGCGCGTTCAATCCGCCTCACTACGGTTATCAGTTGCTGCGCGACAAGCTCGTGGAGCTGCGGTCGCAGCGGGCGCTCGGCGAGGCGACGTCCCTCATCCGCGTGACCGAAGCGCGCGCCGAGGCGGTGGCGGACGACGGGCCGCCGGCGGGCGCCCGGTCGCCGCGCCGCAAGCGCGCCGCCGCGAGCGGCGGGACTTCGCGGCTGGAGGCGGAGGTGATCGCCAATATGGAGCGCTGGCGCTGGCTGCCGCGCGACATGGGCGAGGATCGGGTCGAGGTCAATATTCCCGATTTCGAGCTCGCCGTGGTGCGGGACGGCGAGGTCGCGCATCGCACGCGGGTGATCGTCGGCAAGGAGCAGACGCCGACGCCCGTCTTCTCCAACGCGATGCAGTACATCATCGTCAATCCTTACTGGCATGTGCCGCCGTCGATTATCCGGAACGAGTGGGGCGGCGACGTGAGCCGCGCGGCGGCCAAGGGCTGGAAAGTGTCCGTCCGGCGCGGACAGGTGTCGGTCGCCCAGCCGCCGGGCGAGGGCAATGCGCTCGGCCGCATCAAATTCATCTTCCCCAACGACTTCGCCGTCTACATGCACGACACGCCGTCGCGCGGTTTGTTCGGGGCCTCGCATCGCGCCTTCAGCCATGGCTGTATGCGCGTGCAGGAGCCCTTCGCGCTGGCGGAGGCGGTGCTGGGGCCGGCCAGCGGCTGGTCGCAGGCGCGGCTGCGCAAGCTGATCGGCGCCTCCGAGCGCTACATCAACCTGGACAGGCCGCTGCCGGTGCATGTCGAATATTTCACGGCCTATGTCGACGAATTCGGGCAGTTACAGACGCGCGGCGATCTTTACGGCTATTCGGCGCGCGTGCGGCGGGCGCTGGGACTTGGCGGGTAGAGAAGGGCGTTTGCCGAAACCCGGCAAGTTTTCGATGCGATGCAGGCTTTGGATTCGATTTTGGCTTCCTGTCGCGGTTTCCTGTTTCGAACGACGCTTGGGCGTGACCCCTTCTCCCACGGAGTGGGAGAAGGAGAGCGGCGCCATTGGCGTTTTACTGAATCGTCCTGCCAATCGACTGAGTTATGCGCAGACGCCGCTCAAGCCACGCTTTGTTGCGGATTTAACACATCGCCGGAAAATCGGCGCAGGGCAACATACGGCCGGGGCGTTTGCTGTTGCTCGCCCCCCCCCCCTTGGTCTTAGCGTTTTGGCCAATGGGGACGAGCGGGGCGCCCGTTCGTTTCGTCCGTTAGAAGGATCGCCGCTGTGAAGAAGTCCCTTTTCTCCGCCGCCGCCTTGACGCTGGCGCTCGCCGCCGGCTCGGCCTTCGCCGCCGATCTTCCCAGCCGCAAGGCTCCTCCCTATGTTCCGCCGCCGCCGATGTGGACGGGCTTCTACGTCGGTCTGAACGCGGGCTATACGTTCTCCGACAGCAACAATATCTGGGTCAACTCCGGCGTGATCGCCGTCAACGGCGTGGTCCCCGTGATCATTAGCACCGTAACCGGCAACAGCCTTGTCGCAGCCGCCGCGGCCGCCAGCCAGAGCGGGCTCGCGCCCGCCGGCAATTCGGGCGGTTTCCTCGGCGGCGGCCAGATCGGCTACAACTGGCGGTTCGCTTCGAATTTCGTCGCCGGCGTCGAAGCCGACATCCAGGGCGTGGCGGCGGGCCGCGGTTCGAGCAGCGTGACGAACGCGGTTTCACTCACCGGCTTTGGCTTCCCGTTTTTTCCGGGCGACTTCTGGGCGTCGCAGATTTCGGCGTCGAAGTCGCTCGACTATCTCGGCACGGTTCGCGGCCGCATCGGCTGGCTGTTCACGCCCACGCTGCTCGTTTACGGCACGGGCGGTCTGGCTTACGGCGGCGTCAACGCCAGCTTGAATATCCTGTCCGCTCCGGTCCGTCCGGCTCCCCCCGCCTTCTACTCCGGAATGACCGGCTCGGCCGCCTTCTCCGACACGCGCGTCGGCTGGACGGTCGGCGGCGGCCTCGAATGGATGTTCATGCCGAACTGGTCCGCCAAGGTCGAATATCTCTATTACGATCTGGGCAGCGTGGCGCTCAACGGCGCGCCGATGGCGTCGCTCGGCACTGGGGTCTTCGTTACGACGCCAGGGCTCGCTTATGGCATGCCCCCCGGCGCGGTGGCTTTCGCCACGTCCGCCACGGCGCGCGCCCGCTTCAACGGCCACATCGTGCGCGCCGGCGTGAACTACCACTTCAACTTCGGTGCGCCCGCGGCGGTTCTCGCGAAATACTGATCGGGACCGCGCGCCTTCAGGCGCGGGTTTTTCCCTCTCCCCGTTTCACGGGGAGAGGGAGCGCCCGTTCGCCTTAAACCCAATCCGTTTAATCCGTTCGCTTGCCGCCGTCATTCCGGGCGAGGCGAAGCCTCGACCCGAAGAAGGAGGGCGCCGGCGCCGATTCTGTTTTACTAAATCGCCCTGGCGGGTAGAAAGCTGTGCTTTCCGTTCGATCGGAACGCCCGCTGGTCGAGCCACGCCTAACCCCAAGTTCAATGCAGCCATGCCCGTCGCCGACGCTCCGCGCCTGTGCCTGATGACGCCGCCGCTCGCGGCGGCCGAGGCCTTTTTGCCCAAGATCGAGGCGGCGCTCGCGGCGGCCGACGTCGCCAGCCTGCTGCTGCGCCTTGCCGCGCCGGGCGGCCCCGACGCCGAGGCGATTGCGCGCGTCATCGCGGGGCCGGCGCAGGCGAGGGGCGTCGCGCTCGTCGTCGAGGCGTCGCCCGAACTCGCGCTCGCCGCCGGCGCCGACGGCGTTCATGTGCGCTATTGCGCGCCGGGCGGGCCGCAGGCGCTCAAGGCCGCCGTCAAGCGCCTCTCGCCCGGCCGCATCGTCGGCGCCGGCGCGCTGGAGACGCGTGACGACGCCATGACGGCGGGGGAATTGGGCGCCGACTATCTGCTGTTCGGCGACGGCGCGTCGCCGGATTTCGACGCGCTGACCGAGCGCGTGGCGTGGTGGGCGGAACTGTTTGGCACGCCCTGCGTCGCGCTGGCGACTTCGCTCGAGCGCATCGAGCCGCTGGTTGCGGCCGGCGCCGATTTCGTGGCGCTGGACGAAGGCGTGTGGGACGATCCGCGCGGCCCCGGCGCGGCGGCGGCTGCGGCCGCCGAGCGCATCGAGCGGACGGCGGAGAAGCGGGAGAGAATCGCGTGAGAACATTTCTGGCGAGTCTGTTGGTTTTGGCAGTCGCGGCGCTCCAGGCGCCGCCGTCGCGCGCCGAGGCCAAGGCGCCCGCCGCGGCGCCGGCGCCGTCCGCGCCTGCGCCCGATCTCGCCTACGGCGCCTATCAGCGCCAAGATTATGCGACGGCGCTCGCCGAAGCCAAGAAGCGGCTCGCCGCCAATCCCAAGGACGCGGCGGCGCTGACGCTGATCGGCCAGCTTCATCTCGAAGGCGCGGGCGTCAAGGCGGACCGCAAGACGGCGCTCGACTGGTTCCGGCGCGCCGCCGACGCCGGGGGCAATGAGGCCGCCTATCGCTACGGCGCAGCCGTATTGCAGGGAATTGAGATCACGCCGGACCGCGCGGCGGCGCGGCGCTATCTCGAACAGGCGGCGGCGCAGGATCATCCGGCGGCGCTGCATCTTCTGGGCGAGATGGCGCTGGAGAACGAGGGCGCCCCGCCGGATTTCGCCAAAGCGGCCGACTATTTCCGGCGCGCCGCCCAGTTCGAGAACGCGGACGCGCAATATGCGCTGGCGCTGCTTCTCAAAGCGGGGAAGGGCGTCGCCAAGGACGACACGGCGGCGGCGGACTGGTTTGCGCGCGCGAGCGAACAGGGCTTCGCGCCGGCCACGGTGGAGCTGGCCATCATGCGGTTCAACGGCGTCGGCGGGCGACGCGATCCCGCGGCGGCGGCGGCGCTGTTGCGCAAGGCGGCGCTAGAAGGCAACGCCGTGGCGCAGAACCGTCTCGCGCATCTGCTCGCGCTGGGGGCCGAGGGCGTCGAAAAGAACGTGAGCGAAGCGCGCAAGTGGCGCGACCAGGCGCGCGCCGGCGGCCTCCTCGATCATTCGCTGGACGACCTTGGCGCCGAGCCGCCGGCGAGAAAGGCGAAAGCGCCGTGATGTGACGCCCAGATCACGCTGCGTTTAGGCGCAATCGCCTAAACGCAGAAAACGTGGTCGTTTCTAAAAGTAGAGCGCGCTTGAAGCGAAAAACCGGTTCCCACTTTTTCGCAGCGCGCCAGATCAGAAAGTTGGAGCGCATTCTTGTCGAAAAAGTCTGTCAACTTTTTCGGAATGCGCTCCAGCCTCGCCGCGCGCGCGGCGGACCGGTGGCTGCGGCGGATTTTCAAGCCGCGTCTCGCCGCCGCCGCGACTCTGGGCGAGGCGCGCGAAATTCTGGATTTGCGCCTTCCCTATGCGCCGCCGGTCGGCGGGTTTCGATCCGCCGCGCTCGGCGGCGTGACGGGCGAATGGACGCTGGCCGGGCGGGAGGACGCCCCGGCGCTGCTGTATCTCCACGGCGGCGCCTATTTTGCCGGCTCCGCGCGGCAATACCGGCCGATAACGGCCTTCTTCGCGCGACAGGGCTTCGACGTGTTCGCGCCCGACTATCGTCTCGCGCCGGCGCATCCCTTTCCGGCAGGCGTGGAGGATGCGCGGTCGGCCTGGGACGCGCTACTTAGCGAGCGGGCGGAGCCCGTCGCGCTCGCCGGCGATTCCGCGGGGGGCGGACTGTGCCTCGCGCTGGCCCTCGCCTTGCGCGACGCCGGCGCGCCGCTCCCGGCCGCCATGGCGCTGTTTTCGCCCTGGACCGATCTCGCCGTCACGGGGGAGTCGGCTCGCGACAACGAGGAGCGGGACGCGATGTTCACGCGGCGGATGCTGAAAATCGCGGCGCGGGCCTATCTTGGCCCGGCGCACGCGCGCGCCCCGCTGGCGTCTCCTCTCTATGCCGAGCTTCGCGGGCTTTCGCCGCTGCTGATTCACGCTTCGCGGACGGAGATGCTGCGCGACGACTCGACCCGTCTCGCTGCGCGCGCCGGCGCGGCGGGCGTCGCGGTCGAGCTGGAGTTGTGGGACGGCGTTCCGCACGGCTGGCAACTCGCCGCGGCCCATATGCCGGAAGCGCGGGAGTCGCTCGAAAAAGCGGCGGCGTTTCTGGCGGCGCGGTTGACGGAGGGCGTGAGCCGGGCGCGTGACCTGGAGTGAAGATCGGGCGGTCTTCGCGCGCGAAGCGCGAAAGGCGGAAATCAGCGGGGAAGGAGTTCGATCAGCGCCGCCGCCGGATCGCCGCCGCGCACATGCGAGGTCGCCGAAGCGGGGCGCACGCCGTCCTGCGGCGCGGCGTAGCTCAGCGGCGTCGCCGGACCGCGCGCAATGTCGACCCGGACGTGGCCGACGACGCGCACGCAGCCGTTAGAGCCCGCGATCGCGACGAAGTCGGCGCCGTAGCGCGCGCAGTGATTGGACGGACCGCCGCCGAACGTCTCGGCGCTCGCCGGAACGGCCGCGACGAGAGCGCCGGCGATGAAAATTCCCGGGACGACAAGGCGCGAATGCGCGCAAATGGTGGAAATTCTCATGGTCCGATCAGCCTCGGGTCTCGATCGAAGGCTCCCGCAAAGGCGCGGCGATCCTTACGATGCCATGCAAACCGATGACGCTTCCTTAACGCAGACGCGCCGCGGCCCTGAGCGCCGCGGCGGAAGAGGGGGGTGGGGAGGGGCCCCGTCGCGCCCCGCTGCTTCCAAACGCCACCTAACCCGCACATCGTGGCAGGATCGTGTCTGGAGCTGCGGGAATCGAGGGCAAGAAGCGGCGAATTCGTTAACAAATCCTTGATTTTAACCACATAGACAGGTTTTCCACATATTTGCGGCCCCGTCCTCTTCATGTCGCGCGAGGCGGGACCGCAAATTTCGTCTCCGTCGCCGGCGCGGTCTTTTACGCTGCGAGACGATGTCCCGCGAGACCGGCGCGATAGGACAGCGCCTCGGCGAGGTGAACGCGCGAGACGGTCTGCGCGCCGTCGAGATCGGCAATGGTGCGCGCGAGCTTGAGAACGCGGTGAAAGCCGCGCGCCGACAGGGCGAAGCGGTCGGAGGCCTCGCGGATCAGCGTGGTTCCCGCGGGGTCGAGCCGGGCGGCGCGCTCGATGACGGCGGCGGGCGCGGCGGCGTTGGTGGCGCAGTCCGGCAACCCCATCGCCTCGTATCGTCTGCGCTGGCGCTCGCGCGCGGCGGCGACGCGCGCGGCGACCTCGCGCGAGCCTTCGCTAGGGGGCGGCAGCACGAGATCGGCGGCGGTGACGGCGGGCACTTCGATCTGCACGTCGAACCGGTCGATCAGCGGGCCGGACAGCCGCGCCTGATAGTGCGCGGCGCAGCGCTCGTTGGGCTGGCGCCGGCAAGCGTAGCCGGGGTCGAGCGCATGGCCGCAGCGGCAGGGGTTCATGGCCGCGACCAGTTGGAAGCGCGCGGGATAGACGGCGCGGTGGTTGGCGCGCGCGACGCAGACCTCGCCGGTTTCGAGCGGCTGGCGCAGACCGTCGAGCGCCTGCGAACCGAATTCGGGCAGTTCGTCGAGAAACAGCACGCCGTGATGGGCGAGCGAGATTTCGCCCGGGCGCGCCTGCGACCCGCCGCCGACCAGCGCCGGCATGGACGCCGAATGATGCGGCGCGCGGAAGGGGCGCCGGTCCGTGAGTTCGCCGCCGGCGATTTCCCCGGCGACCGAATGGATCATCGAGACTTCCAGGAGTTCGCGGGGCGAGAGCGGCGGCAGAATCGAGGGCAGGCGCGCGGCGAGCATGGATTTGCCCGCGCCGGGCGGACCGTTCATCAGCAGATTGTGGCCGCCGGCGGCGGCGATCTCCAGCGCGCGCTTGGCGCTCTCCTGGCCCTTGATGTCGGAAAGGTCGGGCAGATCGGCGGCCACGGCGCGCACCGCCGGCTCCGGCCGCGCCAGAACCTGCGTCCCTTTGAGGTGGTTGACGAGTTGAACGAGCGAGCGCGGCGCGATCACCTCCATGTCGCGCGAGGCCCAGGCGGCTTCGGGTCCGCACTGGCTCGGGCAGATCAGCCCGTGCCCCCGGGCGTTGGCGGCGACGGCGGCGGGGAGCACGCCGGCGACGGGCGTCAGCGTCCCGTCCAGCGCCAGTTCGCCCAGAACCGTGAAGCCGTCGAGCGCGTCGGCGGGCAAGGCGCCGATCGCCGCCATCACGCCGAGCGCAATCGGCAGATCGTAATGGCTGCCCTCCTTGGGCATGTCGGCGGGAGCGAGATTGACGGTGATGCGCTTGCCGGGCAAAGCGAGGCCCGAGGCGATCAGCGCCGCGCGCACCCGCTCGCGCGATTCGGCGACGGCCTTGTCGGCGAGGCCGACGACCTGAAAGACCACGGCGCCGCCGGAAATCTGCACCTGCACGTCGACGGGTTTCGCCTCTATCCCTTCGAAGGCGACGGTCGCCACTCTCACCACCATGACGCGCTCCAATGACCCCATCCGAAAACCGGCGCCGGAAGCTTAGACGCGCGCCGCCGCCATGGCAAGAACATTATGCGAACATCCGCGCCGCCGGCGCCGCACATTGCCAAGTTTGCGGCCGACGCTAGATTGGTCAGGGTTTATGCGGTGTTGGACTTAGCGCTGCGCAGCGCAGCGCCGCAGGAGGAGGAGACAGCCATGAAAAAATTGTTTCTCGGGTCGCTGGTCGCCGCAGGCTTGGCTCTGCCGGCCCAAGCCGGGATGCCGGTCGCGCCCGTCGAGACCGGCGCGCCGATTGTGCAGGTTTACGGCGGCTGCGGCCCCTTCGGCCATCGCGGCCCCTTCGGCGGCTGCCGGGCCGGAGGCCAAGCGGGAGGCTATCGTCTCGGACGGCCGTGCCCGCCCGGTTTCCACCTCGGGCCGGAAGGCAAGAAGTGCTGGCCGAATTGAGCGGAGCGCGCCGAGCGATCCGGCGAAAGTCGGCGCGCCGGGTCGCGCGAAGGCGTCCCGGCGCGCGCGGAAGCGCACAAAAAATCGCCCGTACGCTCAAATGAATCCGTTGTCATCGAGCGGTCATGTCACATATTTATTTTCGATCCAAAGACGGCGGAACGGCCCCGCTTTTGGGGCGGCGCCGCTTCGGAACGTGTGGAATCGAGGAATAATGCCGACCAATCGATTTTCGCGCCGCACAGCGCTCGCCGCCATAGGCGGAGTGGCGCTCTCGGCGGCCTTCAGGCCGGCGCGGGCGCAGAACCCGATCGAGATCGAGGAGTTCGATTCTCTGGGCAGGAGCCTCGGCGTGAGGCGTGTGGCTCGGCTCGCGCGCAGCGAGAGTGAATGGCGCGCGGCGCTGTCGAAGCAGGCCTATCACGTGACGCGGGAAGAGGGCACCGAGCGCGCCTTCACCGGCGCCTATTGGAACGCGCATGACGACGGCCTCTACCGCTGCGTCGGCTGCGATACGGCGCTGTTCGACTCCAAGACCAAATATGATTCTGGGACCGGCTGGCCGAGCTTCTGGGAGCCGATCGCCAAGGCCAACATCGTCGAGAGCGAGGACGATTCGCTCGGCATTTCGCGCACGGCCGTGTCGTGCCGGCGCTGCGACGCGCATCTCGGGCATGTGTTCAACGACGGCCCGCCGCCGACCGGCCTGCGCTACTGCATGAATTCGGCGGCCTTGCGCTTTTCCCCGCGCGCGGTGGCGGCGCGGTAGGGCGGCGAAACGGCGAATCAGCGGCTTTCCTTCAGCCAGTCGGGAACCGCGTCCAGTCCGATCAGTTCCTCGACGCTCTGGCGCGGACGGATCGGCGCCCAGCGCGCGCCGTCGACGAGAACTTCTGCGACCAGCGGGCGGGTGTTATACGTGCCGGACTGCGCGGCGCCATAAGCGCCCGCCGTCAGCACTGCCAGCAGATCGCCAGGGCTCGGCGGCGCGATGGCGCGACCGAGCGCGATGTAGTCGCCCGTCTCGCAGACCGGCCCGACGATGTCGGCGACGATTTTTTCGTGCGTCTTCGGAGCGGCGACGGGAACGACTTCGTGCCAGGCGTCGTAAAGCGTCGGGCGCACGAGATCGTTCATGCCGGCGTCGACGATGACGAAGGTCTTGGCTTCGCCGTGCTTCACATAGAGCACGCTTGTAACGAGAATTCCCGCATTGCCGACGATGAGGCGGCCGGGCTCCAGCACCAGCTTGCAGTTCAGCCCCTCGAAACGCCTGCGCACGATCGCCGCGTAGCGCTCGGGGTGATAGGACTGCGGGTCTTCGCCGTCGTGATAGGGCACGCCGAGACCGCCGCCGAGATCGACATGCGCGATCGCGTGTCCGTCGGCGCGCAGATCGCGCACGAGTTCGGCGAGCAGCGAAAAGGCTTCGTCGAAGGGTTCGAGGTCGGTGAGCTGGGAGCCGATATGCATGTCGGCGCCGGCGATCTCGACCCCCGGCAGCTTGGCCGCGCGCGCGTAAACCTCGCGGGCGCGCGAGAGCGGCACCCCGAATTTGTTTTCGGCGAGGCCGGTGGAGATTTTGGCGTGGGTGCGGGCGTCCACGTCCGGATTGACGCGCAGCGAAACCGGCGCGGCGCGGCCCATGGCGGCAGCGATGCGCGAGATTTCCTCGAGCTCCGGCTCGGATTCGACGTTGAAGCAGAAAATGCCGGCGGCCAGCGCCGCTTCGATCTCCTGCGCCGTCTTGCCGACGCCCGAAAACGTGATCTTTTGCGGCGCGATCCCCGCCGCCAGCGCGCGCGCGAGTTCGCCGCCCGAGACCACGTCCATGCCGGCGCCGAGCCCGCCGAGCAGCGTCAGCACGGCCTGGTTGGAATTGGCCTTCATGGCGTAGCACACCATGGCGTCGAGCCCGGCGAAGGCCTGCGCGAAGACAGTGTAATGCCGCCGGATCGTGCTCGCCGAATAGCAATAAAATGGCGTTCCCACCTTGGCGGCGATCGCCGGCAGGGAGATGTCTTCGGCGTGGAGCAGGCCGTTTCTGTAGTCGAAGTGGTGCATGGGGGAGCCGGAAGAGGATCGCGCATTCCCTCTCCTCGCTTGCGGGGAGAGGGTGGCCCCGCGAAGCGGGGCCGGGTGAGGGTTGCGGCGCACGGCCCTCATCCGTCGCGCCTTCGGCGCGACACCTTCTCCCGTTCCACGGGAGAAGGAAGGCGCCCCCGCCTTCCGGGTCAAGCGGAATTCGCCGCAACCTTTGTCAAAGCAGCGGATCGAGCGGGAAGGGATATTGCGACGGCGGCCGGTTGCCGATCGTGCCGGGGATGTTCTGCGGCTCCTTGGGGCCGAGAACGCCCGGCGCCAGCGCCGAGGTCGGCGGCGGCGCGGGCTTGACCCCGCGCTTTTTCGCGTCCGCCTCCTGCTGGGCTTTGACAAAGTCCCCGCGCGCCTGCACGTCGGGCGGCAGTTCGAGCGGCCCCTTGCGCCCGCAGCCGGAAAGAGCGAGGGCGAGGAGGGTTGCGGCGGCGAGAGCGAAAGCGGTGCGCGTTTGTCTCAAGGCGAGAATCCGTGAATTTTAAGCGGGCGGCGGCACTATAGCGCAAACCCTTAAGAAAACGAGAGGACGAGCGGCGCGGTCATCCTTGCTCCTTCTCAAGCCGCTTCAGCCATTTTCGCGCCTCGCGTTTGACATTGACCGGCGCCGTTCCGCCGTAGCTCACCCGGCTGCGCACGGATTTCTCGACGCCGAGCACGTCGTAGACTTCCGGCCGGATGCGCGGCTCGACGGCCTGCATCTCGTCGAGTTCGACCTTTTCCAGCGCGACGCCGCGCTCCTCGGCGACGGCGACGATGCGGCCCGTGACATGATGCGCCTCGCGGAACGGCAGGCCGAGCGCGCGCACCAGCCAGTCGGCGAGATCGGTGGCGGTGGCGTAGCCGGCGCCGGCGGCCTTCTTCATGCGCGCGCGGTCGACTGTCATGTCGCGGACCATTCCCGCCATTGCCGCAATGCAGAGCGACAGGGAATCGAGGGAATCGAACGTCCCTTCCTTGTCCTCCTGCATGTCCTTGGAATAGGCGAGCGGCAGGCCCTTCATCACGATCAGCAGCGCCGCGAGCGCGCCGATGATCCGCCCGCTCTTGCCGCGCGTCAGCTCCGCCGCGTCGGGATTGCGCTTTTGCGGCATGATCGACGAGCCGGTGGTGAATTTGTCGGACAGCGCGACGAAAGCGAACTGCGGCGTCGTCCACAGCACGATTTCCTCGGCGAAGCGCGAAAGATGCGTCGCGCAGATCGCCGCCGCCGCCAGCGTTTCGAGAACGAAGTCGCGGTCGGAGACGCTGTCGAGCGAATTCGCCGTCGGCCGGTCGAACTGAAGCGTCTTTGCCGTCATGTCGCGGTCGATGGGAAAGGAGGTTCCGGCCAGCGCCGCCGCGCCGAGCGGGGATTCGTTGAGCCGCGCGCGGGCGTCTTCGAATCGGCCGCGGTCGCGCGAAATCATCTCGACGTAGGCGAGGAGATGGTGGCCGAGCGTCACCGGCTGCGCCGACTGCAGGTGGGTGAAGCCCGGCATGACGCTGCCCGCCTCCTCCAGCGCGCGTTCGGCCAGCGCCTGCTGGAGGTCGTGAAGCTGCGCGTCGACGGCGTCGATCGCGTCGCGGACATAGAGCCGAAAATCGGTCGCGACCTGATCGTTGCGCGAGCGCGCCGTGTGCAGCCGCCCGGCCGCCGGCCCGATGAGTTCCGCGAGGCGGGATTCGACGTTCATATGGATGTCTTCGAGCTTGCACGAGAACGAGAAGGTTCCGGCCTCGATTTCGTCCTTGATTTGCGTCAGGCCCTTGGCGATAAGCTCGGCGTCCTCTCTGGAGACGATCCCCTGCTCGGCGAGCATGGCGGCGTGGGCGAGCGAGCCTCGCACGTCCTGGGGGGCGAGACGCTTGTCGAAGTCGATGGAGACGTTGATCGCCTCGAGAACCGCGTCGGTTGCGTCCTGAAAGCGGCCGCCCCAAATCTTGCTCGTCATTTGCCCTCTCGGAAACCTACGCTCATGAGCCAGGCAGACATGAAATCGGCGCGCCTTTGGCCCCTTCTCGTGCTAATCCCGATCATCGCCTTTATCGGCGCCCGGGCTCTATACGTGAATTCGCTCGGCGGCGGCAAGAAAGAGGCGAACGGCGCCTGCGCGGCGAGCGTAGCCACCGCCGCGGCGCTCAAGGACTTGGCCAGAGGCGAGGTCGCGGCGATGGTGGTCGCGGCCGAGCCCGAGCCGATGCCCGCTCTCGCCTTCAACGGCCCGGACGGGGCGCAGAAAACCCTCGCCGACTTCAAGGGCAAGACGCTGCTTCTCAACATCTGGGCGACGTGGTGCGTGCCCTGCCGCGCCGAAATGCCGGCGCTCGACCGGCTCCAGCAGCAGGCGGGCTCCGACGCATTCGAGGTGGTCGCGATCAACGTCGACACCACGCGGCTCGAGCGGCCGAAGGCCCTTTTCGAAGAAGTGGGCGTCAAGAGCCTCAAGCTCTACGCCGATCCCAAGGCGGACATCTTCTTTCGCCTGAAGCAGTCGGGTCAGGTTCTGGGCCTGCCGACAACCTTTCTCGTCGATCCGGCCGGCTGCCGGCTCGGCGTGATGGCGGGGCCGGCCAACTGGGATTCCGCTGAGGGGCGGGCGCTGATTTCGCGCGCGGCGGGGCAGGGTTCTTGAGCCGCCTGGCGCCTTGGCGTGTCGAGGGTTCGCGCGCCATCGTCAAGGATCGCTGGATCGATCTGCGCGCCGAACGCTGCGTCACCGAGCGCGGCGCCGTGCTCGATCCCTATTACGTGCTCCACTATTCCGACTGGGTTCACGTCGCGGCCTTCGACGCCGAGGATCGGCTGGTGTTCGTGCGCCAGTACCGCCACGGCTCGCGGTCGCTGTCGCTCGAACTGCCAGGCGGCGTAATGGATGCGCATGAGAGCGATCCGCTCGTCACCGGCGCGCGCGAACTTTTGGAGGAGACGGGGCACACGGCGGCGACGTTTGCGCATCTTGCGCGGCTTTCGCCCAATCCCGCGCATAACGCCAACGCCGTGCACCTGATCCTCGCGATGGGGGCAAAGGCGGTGAAGGCGCCCGAATTCGACGAAACCGAGGACATCGTCGTCGAGCGCATTCCTTGGCGCGAGGCGATGGCGATGGCGATGGCGGGCGAAATGATCCACGCCGCGCATGTCGGCCTGCTGGCCATGGCGGTGGCGCGCACGAAGGGCCTGCGCTTCGGGACGTAAGCGTGCGGCGGCGGTGCGGGCCAAGTCGCCGGAATTCCGCTCCGGACAGGTCAACAGTCCGATCAGCGGCCCGACGGCATCAGAAGGCCGAGCCGCGTCAGCTCGTGCTCGCGGATGTTGCGCGTGATCGGATAGTAGCCGCCCTTCTTCGCCTGCATCTGACCGTCCCTGGAGAGGATGTATTTGACGAACTCCGCGCTCAACGTGTCCATCGGCGCCTTCGGATCCTTCAGCAGATAGACGTAAAGGCCGCGGGCGAGCGGATATTTTCGCGTGTAAGTGTTGTCGAACGACGGCTCCTGGCATTTTTTGTCGGCGTCCGACGACAGCGGCACGGCGCGCACGCCTTCGGCCTTGTACCCGATCCCGGAATAGCCGATCGCGAATTTATCGCCCGACACGGAGCGGACGACGGCCTCCGATCCCGCCTGCTGCCGCACGCTCTCCTTGAAATCGCCGTTGTATAGGACGTTCTGCCTGAAGAACTTGTGCGTTCCGGACAATGTGTTGCGGCCGAACATGCTTATGGGCTGGGAGGCCCACTCGCCCTTGAGGCCGAGCTCGCCCCAGGTGTGAATGCTTTTGCCGCCGCCGCTCTTGGGGTCCGCCGAGAAAATCCTGTCCAACTGCTCCATCGAGACGCACTGGATCGGATTGTCCTTGTTCACATAAATAGCCAAGGCGTCGATCGCGACCAAAACAGCCGTCGGCTTGTAACCGAACTTCTTCTGAAAACCGTCGATTTCGTCAGGGGTCATTTGCCGCGACATGGGGCCGAGTTGCGCGGCGCCCGAGAGCAGCGCCGGCGGCGCCGAATTCGAGCCCTTCCCTTCGACCTCGATCGTCACATTCGGATAGATCGCCTTAAAACCATCCGCCCACAGCTCCATTTCGTGAGCCATCGTGTCGGAGCCGACGGATTTGAGCGTCCCGGCGACTCCGCCCGCCGGCTTGTAGGGCGACAGTTCGAGATCGAGCGCGAAGGCCGCCGTGGCCAGCGCGGCGCTGGTGGCGATCGCAAGGGAGAGAATGCGCGTCTTCATGGCGTTTTCTCGTTGACATGGGCGCCGTTGCCGTCGTGCCGTCACGCAGCGGAGAGGAGGTCGAACGGCGTGAGAATTGGACCCTTGTCGCGCCTCGCTGGAGGAAGCGCTATTCTTCTTTCCGCCACATTCTGCCGCGTCAAAATGACAGACAAATGACGGCCGCGGCGTCCAAGCCCCTCCCGCTGGCGCCAGCGCTTTCGCCGTTTCTGGCGCTTTTCGCCGCCGGTTGGCGCTGTCACATTCCCTATACAAAACGCGTCCAAGACGCGGGGTCAGAACATGATCCCAGGGAGGACGGAGGGCGCGATGACGAAAATCGAAGCGAATCCCCCGAAAGAGAATGTGTTCAAGTTGACGTTGTGGGTGGCGGCGGTCGCGTTCGCCGCCGCTTATGTGCTCGGCGGTCCGGCCGAGGCGCCGCGCCATGGCGCCCGGACGGCGCGCGCGGTCCCGGCGGCGCAAACTCGCTTGGCCTACGAACCGGCCCGTATTGCGGAGCGCGACGGCGAATGCGCGCGTCTTGCGGCGTCCCAGGCGGCCTGCGGCCGCGCGCGCAGGTAGGGTTCGGATTCGCACATTCTGGTGTGACTCAAACGCTTGTTTCCCGCGGGCGTCATTCCTTAGGCTTCGCGAAGCGAAGAACCCGGAATCCAGGAACGCCGTCGAACACGCTTGTCGTGGCCCTGGATCCCGGATCGCTCGCGTTCCGAGAGCGTCCGGAATGACGCATCGGAATCGTCCGTTTTTTGGGGATTATTCTCCGACGAGATGCAGCACGACCTCGCGCCGGTGCGGGCGCAGCCGGTGCTCGTAAAGATAAACGCCCTGCCACGTCCCGAGCGCCGGCGCGCCGCCAACGAGCGGAATCGAGATCTGCGTCTGCGTGAGCGCCGCGCGGATATGCGCCGGCATGTCGTCCGCCCCTTCGCTGTCGTGCTCGTAAAGTCCGGCGCCGTCCGGGGCGAGACGCGCGAACACGGCTTCGAGATCGCGCAGCACGGACGGGTCGGCGTTTTCCTGCACGACGAGCGACGCCGAAGTGTGGCGGCAGAACAGGGTGAGCAGCCCGGTCTCCATCCGCGCCTCGCCCGCGAAAGCGGCGACGGCGGACGTGATTTCGTAAAATCCCCGGCCGCGCGTCTCCACGAGCAGCGTGCGTTGAGTCTGGCGCATGGCGCCATCTTGGCCAAAGGCGCGCCGCTGTAAAGACGCTCGGCTCCCCGAATCCGGCTGCATCCCGCTATAGTGTGGCGTCATAAGACGCGAATCGCCGCTGGAAGGTGAGAATGACACACGACGCGCTGCTCGCCGCCGACATGTTCGGCGCCCTTTCGTCGCTCGCGGACGGAGTGGGGAAGGACTATTTCACTTACGCCGTTCTGGCGATCGCCTGGGCCGAAGCCCTCATGGTCATCGGCGCCGCCTATGCGAAGCGCATGATTCCTTTGCGGCTCTTCGCCATGTTCTCCAATGTGCTGGGCGTCACGCTGGGCGTGTGCCTGGGCAGCGTCCCGACGGTTTTCAAGCATGTGGTGAATTTTCCGCTCAACGCCGCCCGCGCCCGCGAGATGCGCCGCCTCATCGCCAAGGTGCGGGAGGCCAACGAAACGGACCTCAACATCGAATGGCTCAAACCCTTCATGCATCCGCGCGCGCTCAAGGCCGGCGCGAAGGTGTTTACGCAGGGCGAAACGGCGAACGAAGCCTTCGTGCTCGTCAAAGGCCGCATCGACATTCCCGAGCGCTCGGTGACGCTGCGCGAAGGCGATATTTTCGGCGAGATGGCGCTGTTCACCGCGGAAGGGCTGCGGACCGCCAGCGCCGTCTGCGTCACCGACGCCCGGCTGCTCGTCATCACTTACGAGCAGTTCGAGCAGCTCTATTTCCAGAACCCCGAGTTCGGGCTTTATCTCGTGCGCCTCATCGTGCGCCGCTTCGAGATGAATCACGGGGAGGGGCGGGCCGCGGCGCCGGCCCGCGACGCCGACTTTTAGCGCGCTTTCCGATCGAACGGAATCGTTCGATCGATAAGAAAACGCGCCAGACCAAGTGTTGGAGCGCATTCTCGTCGAAAAATGCCTGTCAACTTTTTGTCGAATGCGCTCTAGCGCGGGCGACGATGACGGCGCCGCTGCTCCGCGCCTGTTGCAACGGCGTCCGTTCGGCGCGCGAGAGAACTGGATTCGCCTGGGGGCTCTCTCCCGCAGCGCGCTTGAAAAAGCGTAACAGGCCAGCGGTTTACCTTAAGCGCGCCCCGCGTCCCTTTGCACTATTCTTGTAAGCGTCTTTTAAGGCCGGACGGCGAGGCTGACCGCATCGCACATGACGGCGAGAAGGAGAGGGCGATGATCGCCAGCGTCGGGGTTCAGCAGAAGCGATCGGACAAGCGTCGCTTTCAACGCGTCGGGGTATCCTTCAGCGGACGCTACATGCTCCCATCGAGGCGCGAAGGCGCCTGCCAAATTCTCGACATGTCGCCCGGCGGCCTGTCTCTGCTCGCGAGCGAGCGTCCGCAGCCCGGCGATCGGGTGGTCGTCTATATCGACAAGATCGGGCGCTTCGAGGGCGTCGCCAAACGCCTGACCGAAGGCGGCTTCGCCATCTCGGTCGAACTGCCGCCCGCCCGCCGCGAAGACCTCGCCGACCGGTTGACCTGGTTCGCCAACCGCGAACTCCTTCAGCGCGAGGCGGACGACGCGCGGGCGCACGAGCGCGTGATTCCCTTGCGGCGGCGCACGATGCTGACGCTGCCGGACGGACGCGCCGTCGTCGCAAGAATCCGCGACCTGTCCAATTCCGGCGTCAGCTTGGAAACCGGCGAGAGCGCCGCGATCGGAGCCAAAATTGTCGTCGGGCGCAGCCCGGCTTCGGTGGTGCGGCTGTTCCCCGGCGGCTTCGCGGCCGCCTTTGCGAGGCCCTTCGCCTCGGGCGAACTCGACGAAGCGACGACGCTCTGACGAGGTCGATTTCCGCCCCCGCAGGCGGGCGCTGCCTCACCGGGCCAAATCGGAAAACTCCGAGTGGCGGGCGAGATAGTCCGCGACGAAGGAGCATTCCGCCCGCACTTTCAGCCCGCGCGCGCGAGCGTCGCGCAGCGCGTCGCCGATCAGCGCCGAGGCGACCCCTTTCCCGCGCAGCGGCGGGGGCGTCTGCGTGCTTATGAAGGCGATGACGCCGTCCGTAAGATCGTATTGGGCGTAGGCCGTCTGCCCGTCCACCGTGCGCTCGTAACGCCTAGACTCTCGATTGTCTCGCGTAGCGCCTTGTTCCACAGCCTCTATCGTCATGCTTTGTCCTTTCGCCGCTCGCCCGACTGCTCGGGAGATGGCGCCGCCTCGCGCAAGATCCAAGCCGGTGCGGCGAAATGCGCCCCGCCTGTCTCCGCCTCCCTTGTGTTTTGCCGCCGGGCGCGGTTCAAGAGGCGCGGACGCCGCGGCGCGCCGTGCGCGCGTTTCCCTTGCGGGCGTCCCGGCCTTACTCTGCGCCGCTCCCCGTCGATTCGCCGCTCCGGACCAGCCTCATGCGTCTTTCCCGCTACTTCCTCCCCATCCTGCGCGAAACGCCCAAGGAGGCGGAGATCGTCTCGCACCGGCTAATGCTGCGCGCCGGCATGATCCGCCAGGAATCGGCGGGCATTTACGCCTGGCTGCCGCTCGGCCTGCGCGTCCTGAACAAGATCAACGCCATCATCCGCGAGGAGCAGAACCGCGCCGGCGCGGTCGAATGTCTGATGCCGACCATCCAATCGGCCGATCTTTGGCGCGAATCCGGCCGCTACGAAGCCTACGGCAAGGAGATGCTGCGCATTTTGGACCGGCACGAGCGCGAGATGCTGTTCGGGCCGACGAACGAGGAAATGATCACGGAAATCTTCCGCGCCTATGTCAAGTCGTACAAGGACTTGCCGCTCAATCTCTATCACATTCAGTGGAAGTTCCGCGACGAGGTGCGCCCGCGCTTCGGCGTCATGCGCTCGCGCGAATTTCTGATGAAGGACGGCTATTCCTTCGACCTCACCGCCGAGGCCGGCCGCCATTCCTACCACAAGATGTTCGTCGCCTATCTGCGCACCTTCGCGCGCATGGGGCTGACCGCCATCCCGATGGCCGCGGAATCGGGGCCGATCGGCGGCAATCTCTCGCACGAATTCATCATCCTCGCCTCGACCGGCGAGAGCGAAGTATTCTGTCACAAGGATTTTCTCTCCTTCGAGGCGCCGCCGGCGACGGTCGACTTCGACGACGCGGCGGCGCTTGAAGCCGTCGTCGGCAAATGGACCGGCCTTTACGCCGCGACCAGCGAGAAGCACGACGAAGCCGCCTTCGCCGCCGTGCCGGAAGCGGCGCGCGTCGCCGCGCGCGGTATCGAAGTCGGCCATATTTTCTACTTCGGGACCAAGTATTCCGAGCCGATGCGGGCGGCGGTCAACGGCCCGGACGGCAAGGAGGTCGTGGTCCAGATGGGCTCCTACGGCATCGGCCCGTCGCGCCTCGTCGCCGCGATCATCGAGGCCGGGCACGACGACGACGGGATCGTCTGGCCGGAGTCGGTCGCGCCCTTCCATGTCGGCGTCGCCGATCTGAAGGCCGGCGACGCGGCGACGGGGAAGGTTTGCGCCGAGCTTGTGAGCGCTCTCGAATCCGCCGGACTCGACGTCCTGCACGACGATCGCGACGAACGCCCGGGCGCGAAATTCGCCACGTTGGATTTGATCGGCCTGCCCTGGCAGATTCTCGTGGGGCCGAAAGGTCTCGCCGAGGGCAAGGCGGAAGTGAAGCGGCGCAAGAGCGGCGAACGCGAACTGCTCTCGCCGCAAGACGCGGTTGCGCGGGTCGTCGAGGCGGTGCGCGCGGAGGGGAGGTAGTGCTGTGTTTCCATTGCTTCACTCCATTTGCGGCGGCTTCCCTCTCCCGCTTGCGGGAGAGGGTGGCCCTCGCGTCAGCGAGGGTCGGGTGAGGGTTTTTCGGCTATGGCTTCACGAACCCGCGCCCCCTCATCCGTCGTCGCTTCGCGCCGACACCTTCTCCCGCAAGGGGGAGCAGGAGGCGCCCCGAGATCGCCATTTAAAAAGCGGCGCGGTCCGTTAGAAACACTGAACTAGTCGTGCAACGACGAGCCTTCAGGCCCGCATATTTCGGTTACGACACATATGAGCGACGCAATCGCGACCGACATCCCGGAAACCCCCACGCGCACGCGCGCCTTCGCGCCGTTCGAATGGATGGTGGCGCTGCGCTATCTGCGCGCGCGCCGCGCCGACGGTTTTGTCTCCGTCATCGCCGGCTTCTCCTTTCTCGGCATCATGCTCGGCGTCGCGACGCTCATCGTCGTCACCTCGGTGATGAACGGCTTCCATCGCGATCTGATGGACAAGATTCTCGGCGTCAACGGTCACGCCTTCATGCAAGCGGTCGAGACGCCGCTGACGGACTGGGACGATGTGTCGAAAAAAACCGCGGCCCTGCCTGGCGTAAAGCTCGCCATTCCGATGGTCGAAGGCGCGGCCGGAATATCGTCGCAGTTCGGCCAGTCCGGCGTGCTGGCGCGCGGCATTCGCGAACAGGACATAACGCGGCTTCCGGGCGTCGCCGGCAACGTGCGCGACGGCGCGTTGAAGGGCTTCGACAAGGCGGGCGGCGTCGCGATCGGCCAAAGGCTCGCCGAGACGCTCGGCGTGCGCGCGGGCGACAAGGTGAGCCTCTTGGTCGCCAAAGGCGCGCAGACGCCGTTTGGCGTCACGCCGCGCATCAAGGCCTATACGGTCGTCGCCGTCTTTCAGATCGGCATGTCCGAATTCGACAACATCTTCGTCTATATGCCGCTGGCGGAGGCGCAGGCCTTCTTCAACAAGGAAAACGAGGCGAGCGTCGTGGAGGCCTTCGTCGACGATCCCGACGCGATGGACGCCTTCCGCGCCAATGTCGAAAAGGCGATCAGCCGGCCGCTGATCGTCACCGACTGGCGCCAGCGCAACAAGACCTTCTTCGACACGCTTCAGGTGGAGAAGGACGTGTTGTTCATCATCCTCACGCTGATCGTCATCGTCGCCGCCTTCAACATCGTCTCGGGCCTGACGATGCTGGTGAAGGACAAGACGCAGGACATCGCCATCCTGCGCACCATGGGCGCGACGCGCGGCGCAGTGCTGCGCATCTTTCTGATGATCGGCGCCTCCATCGGCGTCGCGGGAACCCTCGCCGGTTTTCTCCTCGGCCTCGCCTTCGCCAAGAACATCGACCCGATCCGCGTCTTCATCAACAAGGCGCTGCACACCAACCTGTTTCCGGCCGAGCATTATTTCCTCTCGAAGCTCACGGCGATCGTCGAGCCGCGGGAGGTCGCGACCATCGTCGCCATGACATTCGCGCTCGCGATCCTCGCTTCGGTCTATCCGGCGTGGAAGGCGGCGTCGCTCGATCCGATCGAAGCGCTGCGGCACGAGTGAGCGACATGAGCGACGCCGTCCTCGAACTCAAGGGCATTGCGCGGCACTATCGCGAAGGCGAGGCGCGCCTCGACATTCTGGTCGACGTGAACCTCGCGCTTTACCCCGGCGAGACCGTGGCGCTGATCGCGCCCTCCGGCGCGGGAAAGTCGACCATGCTCCATATCGCCGGGCTGCTGGAGCGCCAGGACGGCGGGGAAGCGCTGATCTGCAATGCGCCGACTTCGCGCATGAGCGACGCCGAGCGCACGCGGCTGCGGCGCGCCGCCATCGGCTTCGTCTATCAGTTTCATCACCTGTTGCCGGAGTTCACCGCGCTCGAAAACGTGGCGCTGCCGCAGATGATTAACGGCCTGGACGGCCGCGAGGCGCGCCGCCGCGCTCTCCAACTGCTCGATTATCTGCGGCTCGGGCCGCGCGCCTCGCATCGGCCGTCGGAGCTTTCGGGCGGCGAGCAGCAGCGCGTCGCCATCGCGCGGGCCGTCGCCAATGCGCCGGACCTGCTGCTGGCCGACGAGCCGACGGGAAACCTCGACCCCCGCACGGCCGAGCATGTGTTTGCGACGCTGATGACGCTGGCGCGCAGCAGCGGCCTCGCCGCCCTGATCGCGACGCACAACCTCGATCTCGCCCAGCAGATGGACCGTCGCGTGACCTTACGCGACGGCCGCATTGTGGAGCTCGAATAGACCGGCCCGCGAGGCTTACGCCGACGGCGTCGCCGGAGGGGTCTTCTTGCCGCCGTGGAAGTGGTGCCAGTACCAGGCTGCGGCGCCGAGCAGAGCCATGCCGCCTAGCAGCGCCGCCGACGCCGCTTCGCGACCGACCGTTTGGCCCACCGAGAAGGGGAAGCGGGCGACATATTCCTTGGTGCCGTCGTCGTTCCTCGCCTTCACCAGGCCGATGTACTTGCCTGCCTTGGCGAAGTTGTATTCGAAGTTGAGCGTGCCGGTCCTGTATTTTTTCGGCTCGACGTAAATCTCGGTGTTCGCCTGGAGATTTTCGTTGTCGTCCTTCTGGCCGACGTCGCGCAGGATGCGAATTTCCAAGAGCATGTCGCGCAGTTCGTCCTGCTGCGCGTCGAGCACGACAATGGTCGGACCCGGATCCGGAATGTCGTCGCAGAACTGGTCGCGCGACTTCAAAGGCTGATAGCCGGTGAAGGTCATGGTGGTCGGGCCGAGCGTCATGAGGCATTGGCCAGACGACGAACTCACGGCGCCGTGCGCCCAGGCTTGAGCCGTCATGCCCGCCGTCGCCATCGCGAAAGCGACGAGAAACCGTTTGATCATTGCTGCACTCCCTCTTTTGGCCGATTTTGGCCGCTTCTCTTCTTGGGGCGACGCTTCTCCAGCTTTGGCCGACGCGCCGGACGATCCTTCCATCGGCGGCGGCGTTGCCGGGCCGCGGCCCGTCTCGCGCGCCCGCGCAACTTGCGACGCAGCCCAAACTTCCAGCTTCCCCCATCTCCGGCGGCTCAACAATTATCATATATCAAATCTTGCGCATTTGTCCCGCGACCATAGGCCACACGGGAAGGTCGTGTCCCCGCTGGTGGTGTAGCTTGGCGGGAGCAAGCCGCTCGCGAAGCGCGCTTTTCATAGCGCCGTAGCGAGCGAGCGGCTTGCGGCGGTCATCGGCGATTCTCCGGTTAAGGTCGGTT